>Ga0326597_10002596_pt1 | contig 26828 bp, 14 predicted proteins | sample RVTome_12_FD_203789 | JGI IMG/M metagenome (GOLD analysis project Ga0326597, IMG submission 203789) | Soil microbial communities from uranium-contaminated site in the Upper Colorado River Basin, Wyoming, United States - RVT100D185 | ecosystem: Environmental > Terrestrial > Soil > Contaminated >... | reverse complement strand
CGGCATCGTGTTCATCGCTCCAGAAGGCGACGAGCCCACGATCCTGGCCCGGGCTGGGTGTGACGAAGAGACCGCCCGCGGGCTCTTGCGAGCATTCTCGGAAGGAACGCCGCACGAGCACGGGACGCTAACGGCCGAGCCCATTGGGCGCGCCCCGACCGGGCCTCGAATCGCTCTCGTGGCTTCATCACGGCTTCCCGGACACGTAGTGGCGCGCCGAATCAGGATGATCGCGGCGGTGGCCCGCCAGGGGTTCGAGCTCTGCGCCGCGCTCGACCGCCCAGGGCCGGCGGAGGGTCCGGCCATCGATCAATCGCTGGAGCCGCTCCTTCCCGGGTTCCTGTCGGCGAGCGTCGCCATGACCCGAGTCGTCGAACAGATACAGCGGCTGCAGGGCAGCGAGCTGACCGTTCTGATTACCGGCGAGAGCGGCACCGGAAAGGAACTCGTCGCCAGGGCGATCCACGTCGGCTCGCATCGAAGCGCCGCGATGTTCCTCCCGTACAACTGCACGACCACCGGCCGTGACCTCGCGGATAGCCAACTCTTCGGCCACCGTCGGGGCGCCTTTACCGGGGCCATTTCCGATCAGCCCGGCCTCGTGCGCTCCGCCGTTGGAGGCACCCTCTTCCTGGACGAGATTGGCGACCTGCCGCTCGACGTGCAACCCAAGCTGCTCCGCTTTCTCGAGCACTCGGAGATCATGCCTGTCGGAGAGTCCAGGCCCCTTCAGGTAGACGTCCGAGTGTTGGCCGCGACCAACGTCGACCTCGAACAGCGTGTCGCCGAAGGGAAGTTCCGCGAGGATTTGTACTACCGACTCAGCGTCATCCGGATCCATGTACCGCCCCTTCGGGATCGCCGTGAAGAGATTCCGCATCTCAGCATGTTCTTTCTCCGCGAGGCGTCCGAGAGTCTCGGGAAGCCCGACCTCGAGCTGAGCTCTGCCGCCCTCGACGTCTTTTCGGATTACTGGTGGCCCGGTAACGTGCGCCAGCTCAAGAACGAGATCCAGCGGGCGGTGGCGCTGAGTCCGCCTGGGGGCACCATCGAACCGAACCATCTTTCCGCTGAGATCACCGCCGCGCGGCTGCCCGACATGCAGTCCAACAGCAGCGGGCGGCCCAGAGTCGTTCCGCAGAACCTCGCCGCGGCCGTCGAGCAGGTCGAGCGCGAGATGATCCAAGCCGCCCTGGATAGAAGCCGTGGGAACATCTCGGAAACGGCCCGCGTACTCGGGCTCACCCGCCGAGGTTTGTACCTGAAACTGCGCCGGCTCGGTCTCGACTCGCACCCAGAATCTCAGGCCAACGTGGGTTAGGAGCGGTTTTCGGAAGGGTGCAGCGGTCCTTCCGCACTTGCAGGGTGGCGGCGGCAGTCGTTAGGTCCTAGCCCGCTCACGATCGCGTGAAAGACCACGCGGCGGTCACCTCCGCGGACAGCCAATCCTGGCTGTCCGCGCCATGACAGGCACCAACGGTGCCGCAGCGTGATCTTTCCGGGCTGGCGACCGTGACCGGCGCCGCCACCACCCCTGCAAGCGCGGGTAACCACCTCGCGCCGGAACGCGACCACTACACCGTTATGGAAACTGCACTAATCGCTTGTAGCGCAGGTCTTCAGACCTGCCTCGGCCCGCCGCAGAAGCCGGACTGAAGTCCGGCGCGACACGACTGGGCGAACCAGAGAACTGCTGACTCGGTCGGCACTGCAGGGCTGAATCAGGATACTAGATAGCCAGTTCACACTGGCTATGGATACCATCTATCCATATTCTAGACTCGTGTTTCATCATGGAGTTTATCTACAAATAGCTTATATTCAATGGTTTACGAGAGTCCCGAGGGACATCACAGGTCCGTCAACAATACTCGGCGCGGGACTTGATTAGGTGAAGGAGGGAACTCATTCACTGGAGGCCACAGAATGGACCGCACCTGGACACGCCCCGCCACACCCCAAGCGCCCCACGGCCATCGCAGCACGCAACGACGCCCCGTCACCTTGCCGGCACGGCTGTCCTGGAAGGATCGCGGCGGGGTCGCCCGATTCGCCAGCGTCGTCACGCGAGACATCAGCGAGACCGGGGTGTTCGTCGAGTGCGATAGTCCGGTCTCTATCCCGCTCTACCGCCTCGTACAGTTCCAGCTCGAGCGAGAAGGACGGAACTCCACTCAGGTGCCCTCGATGCTGCGCCGGGGGCGGGTGCTCTCTGCGGTCTACCGGGTCACCTCGACGCGTCGCGGGGTGCTACAGGGTCTGGCGCTGCGACTGATGGTGGATCCCGGTCAGCTGACTTGCAAGTCCGATCAGATTCGGGCGACCGCGTAACACGACGCCGTCGCGGCCACCGCTTGGAGCTTCAGCGCTGGGCTCGCTTTCTCCAGTAGCGAGCCAGGCCTCCCCAGCTCATGGTGAGCCCGCCGGCCAGTTCGTATGCAGCGACCTCGCTCTGCCCAGCCCGCCTGGACAGGTCTCGCCTCACCTCGTCAACGAACCACTTCGCCCGCGCCGTGTCATCCTCCTCGCGCTCAAGCGAGACCCTCGCGAGCTCTCCGAACCACGCCAACTGATCGCGATACCCGACGAGGTGAGCCGCGGCCGGCGACGCGGGGCCGAAGTGTGTGAGAAAGAGGGTGTCCGCGTGCCACCGACCGATGCGATCCAGGCTGCCGTACCACAGCTCCAGGTCGATGTCAGGCGGCGGCGTTGGCGGCAGGAGGAAACTGCTGGGTCCACGCTTTATGCCGCCGGTGTCGCCAACAAACGCGATCCCGACGTCGGCGCACCAGTAACTGACGTGGTGCGAGGCGTGCCCTGGCGTGTACTCGACAGCCAGCTGCCTGCCGCCTACCTCAATCCGCTCGCCGCCCGCGAGCGACGTGACGGCATCCTGCGGCACGGCAATTATCTCACCCCACAGCTGGTCCATCTCGTTCCCGTATAGCCGCGTCGCGCTCGCGACGAGCTTTGCAGGGTCCGCGAGATGTGGTGCGCCCTTCTCGTGAACGTACACGCGCAGGTTAGGGTTGTCTCGGACGAGCACCCCGCAAGCCCCAGCGTGATCGAGATGGATATGGGTGAGCACGAGCGCCGTCACGTCGCGCAGACGGATGCCTGCCGTCGACAACTCCTCGCGCAGCGTCGGGATGGTGCTAGACGGCCCCGGGTCGATGAGCGCCACCCCGCCCGGCTCATGCAGGACGGCGGTCGCCACGACGCCAGGGCGATTCTGGAAGTTCAGATCAAGGAATGAGATGCCGGTCGCAAGCGGTTTCATCGCGTGACTGTAGCGCCCGGCTCCAGCCCAGGTCAAAATCTTTCGATCGGGCCTCACCTTCCGTCACCGGGCCCTGCGCTATAGTGAAGGTCACGATGATCTTGAAACAGTTCTACCTCAACTGCCTGGCGCACGCGTCCTACCTTGTTGGCGATGAGAGCTCAAAGCGGGCCGCGGTCATTGACCCGCAGCGCGACATCGACCAGTACATGGCGGTTGCGGACGAGCACGGGTTGCTCATCACGCACGTCTTCCTGACGCACCTGCACGCCGACTTTCTCGCGGGCCACCTCGAGCTGCGCGATCGTACTGGGGCGGCGATTTGTCTCGGGGCTGCGGCCAAGGCCGAGTATCCATTCACTCCACTCGGGGACGGTGATAGCGTGTCGCTCGGTCGCGTAACGCTCACGGCTCTCGAAACCCCTGGACACACACCGGAATCGATTTCGATCGCGGTGTACGACCTAGACGTGTCTCCGAGCGAGCCGCAAGCGATTCTCACGGGTGACACGCTGTTCATCGGGGACGTGGGTCGACCCGACTTGCGCGTCGCGCTTGGCTGGTCGGCCTCAGATCTCGGGGGCCTGTTGTACGACTCGCTACACCAGAAGCTGTTGAAGCTACCCGATGCGACGCTCGTTTACCCGGCCCACGGAGCCGGCTCACTGTGCGGTAAGGCGATCAGCCGGGAAACCGTGTCGACGATCGGCGATCAGCGCCGCGAGAATTATGCGCTGAAGCCCATGTCCAAGACGGACTTCGTGTCGTTGGTCACCGCAGACCAGCCTGACGCCCCCGCGTATTTCACCTACGACGCCGTCCTCAACAGCCGCGATCGCGAGACCCTGGACCAGTCGCTGGCCCGCGGTCTCACGGCCTTGCCGCTCGCCCGAGTGCTCGAGCTTCGATCGGAGGGCGCGCAGCTTCTCGATACGCGCGATCCCGCCGAATTCGCAGCGGCGCATCTCGAGGGTAGTATCCACGTCGGCCTCGTCGGACAGTACGCAACGTGGGCGGGCACACTGCTCGATCATCAGGTCCCCATCGTGCTCATCGCTGACCCGGGGCAGGAGGGCCAGTCCGCCCTCCGGCTGGGGCGCATCGGGTTTGACAACGTCGCAGGGTACCTCGACGGTGGTCTGGCAAGCCTGGCGGCTCGCCACGAGCTCACCGCCACCACCGAGCGCCTTTCGCCCGAACGAGCCGCCGAGCACATCGCTTCCAAGGACGCGGTTGTCGTCGACGTGCGAACACCAGGCGAGCGTGCCGCCGGCTCCATCGATGGCAGCCTCGCTATCCCTCTGAGCCAGCTTCGGGACCGCCTCGGCGAGATTCCTCGCGAGCGCTCGGTTCTCGTGTACTGTGCGGGCGGCTATCGCTCGTCCATCGCAGCCAGCGTCCTCGCAGCCTGTGACTTTCCGGACGTGGCAGAAATCGCAGGTGGCGTCACCGCGTGGGAGCAGGCTGGACAGCCAGTCGTGAAGCAATGAGCCGGTTCATCTCCGCAACCGCGGCGGCCCTTGTTGCCGTTGGGGCCGCGACCGTGCCGACCCAGGACGCGCCAGCGAACTTTCTCTGCCATCCGAACAACGACGGCCTCACGCTGCAGGCTGGGTTCTGTGCCGTGGTTGCCGCACATACAGGAGGCGTCGGGCGCCACATGACGGTCGCGCCCAATGGCGACCTCTTTCTCTCATTGCGTGCGCCAAAGAACGGTGGCGGTATCGTGGCCCTGCGTGACACCGATGGCGACGGAGTCTTCGACGTCGAGCAGCGCTTTGGCGAGTTCGGCGGAACCGGTATTGCCCTGAGACCTGGCTTTCTCTACCACGCGCAGGACCAGGCGATTGTCCGCTATCCGCTGCGCGAAGGCGAGATGGTTCCGGCGGGTCCTCCGGAAACCGTCGTACACCTGCCCGAACAGAGCGGACACGCCGCCAAGGGTCTCGCGTTCGACGATCGCGGTGGCATGTACGTCAACGTCGGAGCGCCGTCGAACGCCTGTCAGCAGGAGGACCGGGTCACCGGGTCCGTCGGTCAGTTCCCGTGTCCCTTTCTCGAAAACCACGCGGGGACCTGGCGATTCGACGAAGATCGCATCGCGCAGTCGCAAGAGCATGGCGGGAGACGCTATGCGACCGGAATGCGCCAGTTGTACGCGCTGACCTGGCACGCGGGATTCTTGTGGGCCGTCCAACACGGCCGCGACCAGTTGAACACCTTGTATCCGGAGTATTACAACGTGCGACAGAACGCCGAGCTACCCTCCGAGGAACTGCTGCGGATCGACGAGGATTCAGACTTCGGCTGGCCCTACTGCTATCACGACTGGCAGCAAGGCATCCGTGTTCAGAGTCCCGAATACGGTGGAGACGGAAAGATCATAGGAGACTGCGCGAAGTACCCGACGCCGGCCGCAGCCTTCCCCGGACACTGGGCACCGGGGTCGCTGGTGTTCTATGCGGGAAGGCAGTTCCCCCCCAGATATGGAGGCGGTGCGTTCATTGCGTTTCAGGGCTCGTGGAACCGTGCCCCGGAACCGGCGGGTGGCTACAAGGTAGTCTTTCAGCCTTTTGAGGGCACGCTGAAATCCCGGCTCTACGAAGTCTTTGCTGACGGCTTCGCTGGCCGTGTGCCGCTGATGCGACGCGAAGACGCACGAGCGCGACCCTCCGGCTTGGCCGTCGCCCCCGACGGCTCCCTGTACGTCTCGGACATGGTCGAGGGAAAGATCTGGCGGATCGTCTATCGCGCTCCGCGGTAGCGACACTCGATCCGCCAGGATACGTGAAATTTTGCGGAGGGGCCGTCTACGCTCTGCCCGCCGCCTCACGCTGTTTCCGACGCCGTCTAGCCTTAGACCAGCCCCACCAGGCCATAAAGCAACCCAGGGCCATCGCCAGCCACAACATGATACTCATTGTTCCTTGGTCTCCTGCTGAGGGTGCCGAGAGCACGGGCAACGACCATGCCGCGTCTAGTAGTTCAGCTGGCGCACCGGAAAACCGTGAGGCTAAACGAGTTAGAGGGAACTCCGTGTTGAGGAAATTGGCTACCAGCCGTCGCTCCTGAACGTGCTCTTGCAATACTGTCAGCGCTTCACAGGTTCACACAGCGCGCGATACTGCGCAGAACTGGCCTCATCGCGACCATACCGGTCGTCCATGAGAGCCTGGGGGCGCCAGTGCTCAGCTGCCGGCCGGCTTGATGTTCACGTTCATGTGAAAGACATTCTCCGGGTCGTACTTCTGCTTGATCTCCCGAAGCCGCGCGTAATTCGGACCGTAGGCCACCGCAGCTGGATCATCGCCTTCGTCCGTACCAAGGTAGTTCACGTACCGCATAGACCCGAGAAACGGCTGCAGCGCAGCGTATGTGTCGCGGCACCAGCTGGTGCAGACCTCATTCGAGGCTGGATCATTCCACTGAGAGACGATCGCCACGTTGTACCCCGACAGCCGCATCGCGCACGCCGTGTCTTCGACGGGCACCCGGCTTGCTTCTCCATGGAAGTGTTCGATCACGATTTGAGACAGCGGCGATGGGTTGGCTTCGTAGCATTCAATCAGCGTCTTGATGGCTTCATCGCTCAACTCTCTCAGAAAGTGCGCCTTCCAGTAGTTCAGGGCGCCTCTTGGAAACGAATCATCGAGCAACGTGTTCTGGTCGCAATACGGTATCGGACCCATCGCATCGAGCGCCGGCGACCCAAAGCTCTTGATCGACCGGACGGCCGACTCTCCTTCAGCCAAGGACCCGCAATGGGCGGCCACGATTCCCGCCAGCTTGGCTCCGGAACCGTCAGGCGCCGTGAGAAGACCTGCCACCAGCATCAGCTCGTCGGGCGCCGACTCGCAGCGATCCCGGAAGCGCTTGAACAACTCCGCTGCCTGCTCGATAGGGTGGGCAATCAACCCGCCGGTGATGATGGGCCCAACCGGGTGCAGCGTGTACTCGAGTGAGGCTGCCACACCAAAGTTTCCGCCACCGCCCCTGATGGCCCAGAACAGGTCGGCATTGTGATCGGCGTCTGCTCGCAGCACTTGCGTATCGGCAAGAACGACCTCGGCAGACTTGAGGTTGTCGAGCGCCAAGCCGTACTTCGGCATGAGCCACCCGATTCCGCCGCCAAGCGTGAGCCCCGCGATGCCGGTGGTTGACACCACTCCCCCGGTCGTCGCCAGTGCGTGGATCTGGGTTTCGCGGTTGAGCTCTTTCCACAAGACCCCGCCCTGGGCGATCACCGTCCGTGCGGAGGGGTTCACAAACATCCCCTTCATCGGCGACAGATCGATCATCAGCCCGCCCTCGACGGTACCCCTGCCGCCCACGTTGTGGCCGCCTCCGCGGACGGCTATTTCCAGCTCGAGCGTGCGCGCGAGCCTCAAAGCGTCCGCGATGTCGGCTGCGCCCAAACAACGGGCAATGACAGCCGGGCGCTTGTCGATCAGCCCGTTATGGACTCGCCGGGCATCTTCGTAGCCGACGTCAGACGGACGCAGCAATTGTCCCGAAAACGATGGGGAGAGCTGCTCGAGGGTCTCGGTCATCGAGTCCATGTAACCACCTCAATTGTGTCATCCACTTGCCGTCGGAGGCGCGCAGCAGCGGCCCCGCCCTCAGAAACGCAACGAGTCGGCGGGCGACAAGCGTGCCCAGCACATGCCTACCGAATGAAACCAGGAGAATGAAACCGACGTGAACCGATATCAGTGCAACGGGCAACGCCAACGGGCATGCGCCAACGCCCGGCCGCGACCCGCTCGGGCGAGCGACGAGCAGAATCGGGCATGGGGCGGATTATACGCGGTCCCGACGACGACGCCTCAATTTGTGCGACGGGGCAGCGATCGACTCTACGGTCTTCGAATGAGCTCGACCTCCCGGGCAAACAGCGTCCCGTCGGACTGCATTACGCCCGAGGCGTCAACATGGGGTTCCGTTCGTGAGCTCTCTACTGGTCTTCTGCGTCGAGCTGAGCTGTAATCTGATGCGGTGTACCGCGTCGCCGTCCACGCGTGCGCCCGACGCCTTGAACATGCGCGCTGAAACCCGGCTTTCCGGGGCACGTCCGCCCGAGGGCTGTGGGCCCGCCGAATCCGCAACTTCCAAACTAAGAGAAGGCTCGTGACGCTAAGGTTAGGGAATCTCGAGCGTCCACACAAAACCGCATCGTTCGCACTTCAAGTAGACAAGATATGCTGTGCGTTTCGTAATGCGCATGTGCTCAGGTGGAGCGCCGCACGACCGGCAGTGAGGGGTCTCCGGGCGCGTGCCGCTCCGACGATCAAGTCCAGGCTGTTTTTTTTTGGCGTCGGTCATCTGCGTACTCCGAAGTGTAGCAGCGTCAGTGTGAGCCCGTCGATCCGGTACGTCGATGACCGTGTCGCAGGAGTGCCGCCGGTCCCCAGGGCAGCCTCAACTGTCCGTGTACACCTGCGCCAGCGCCCGCGGGAAATGTGATGCAGCCATCAGACCCATGCGAAGCTACGGCCCAGTGCCTTACGATACAAACAGCGAGAAGATCCAGGAAAAGAGAGAGACCGCGATGATGGACCCACAATGGCTGGTGCTCGGATTACTCACCTGCGGTCTGTGGACCGGTTGCGTGCCGCGAAGCGCCAGCCAAGGCAGAGCCGCCGAGTCCGGCGTCGGCAACTGGGCGTGTTCGCAGGATCCGGTCGAACTGGCCGCGTATCAGTCGCTCCGGCGGCAGGTCGAATCGGGCCAACATGTTCGGATCATTGTTCGCCTGTCCATACCTCCCGCGAGCAACCCAGAAGATGAAGTGCTCGAGCTGACCATCAAGCAGGCGCAGGAGGCCGTTCTCGAACGGCTTGAGGGTACCGAGTTCAGCGTGACTGCTCGTTTTGAGACCGTTCCTCAGCTAGGTCTTGTAGTGTCACTGGCGGCGTTCGATGCCTTGATACAGTCCTCACACGTCAGGTGCATCGCGGCCGACCAACTCAGTGCGCCGCTCTAGAACCTATCTCATACATCCCGGCGAGCACCGAGCGCGTCGAGGCGCCCGTCCTCCCAGGCGCGAGGAGGGAGAATCCCGGGAGGGGTTCGACCTTTCGCTGGCACCGTGTGACTCTCGATCATGGCGACCCGCGATCTGCGAGTCAACAACCACGCGCGCGGTCGACTACTAACAGCCGCCGAGCGTGTCACCATGTCACCAAGACGGGAGTTTACGGCCGCCGCAGCAGCGGGATGTCGCCAGCGGCACCCCAGTTGATCGCTGACCCAAGCGTCGTGATGTACCAAGTGCCAGTGGATGGGCGGAAGACGGCGATATCGGTTTTCCCGTCGCCATCATAGTCACCGGGCACCGGGATGTATTCCCCGCCGCCCCAGCCGATGGTACTGATGCCTCGGACATACCACACGCCGGTTGAGGGGCGAAACACGGCGATGTCGGTTTTCCCGTCGCCATCGTAGTCACCGGGCACCGGGGTATCCCCGCCGCCGCCCCAGGCATAGATGGTGCCCCAGGAAGAGCTCGATTTCACGATGTACCACACGCCGGTCGAGGGGCGGAAGACCGCGATGTCGGCTTTGCCGTCGCCATCGTAGTCAGCCGGGACGGGGATGTCCTTGCCGCCACCCCAGACGTACACGGTGCCTATGGAAGAGCTTGATTTCACGATGTACCACACACCCGTCGAGGGGCGGAAGACGGCAATGTCGGTCTTGCCGTCGCCGTCGTAGTCGGCCGCCACGGGGATGTCCTTGCCGCCACCCCAGGCGTACACGGTGCCTATGGAAGAGCTTGATTTCACGATGTACCACACACCGGTCGACGGGCGGTAGACGGCGATGTCGGTTTTGCCGTCGCCATCGTAGTCGCCCGCGACCGGGATGTCTGAACCTCCGCCCCACATGTACGTGGCGCTGACGCTCGAGCCCCGAACGTACCACGCGCCGGTCGAGGGGCGGAAGACCGTGATGTCGCTCTTGCCGTCGCCGTCGAAATCGCCCGGCGCCGTCGCGTGGGTGCCCGGAGGGCACCGGATCGCGTTCGCGCTCGCCGTGTTCGAATAGCCGGAATACCGCCCGTCCCCAGGGCGATACGCCCGCACCCGATAGTCGTATCCCGCGCTGCACGTGACGGACGTATCCTGGTGAGTCGTGAGACCGGGACCCACCATCGCTATCGGGCTCCACGCGCCAGACCCAGCCGGCGCGCGCTCGATGTCGAACTCGGTCTCCTCGCCCGCGTTGTTTGTCCAGCTGACGTCGATCCGCGTCTGTGAGACCGTCGTCGCCATTAGCGCCGTTGGGCTGTTCGGCGGGATGTTGATCTTCTCGGGGCCCCGCCATTGTCCCAACCAAAAGCCAGTTTTCGCGTCATCCCACACCCGCGCGTGATAGGTGAGCGGATCAGGCAAGGAAGCCGGCAGGGTCCATGGGAACTCGAACAGCGTGTTGGTGTTCGCCGCGAGAGCGGACACGCTGGTCGAGCCCACGTATCCAAAGCCATCGACCCAGAAAAGCACGCGTGCGGTCGCCGGCAACGCCACCGAACCGCGGTTCCAGACTCGCGCCGACAAGGAAAGCACTGTTGCGTCAACCGGAAGGACATCGGTCTCCAGGCTCTGGATTTCAACGCTTGGAGGAATCGCGTCGAGCGCATTCGGAAACTGGATGCGGTTCTTCGTAACCGGCAGGTCAACATCTCCCCGCATATCGGTGACCGGCAAACCACTGTCCCTCAGCGCCGTTTCCAACTCGTCCGCGGTGGCGTACGGTCGCTTTTCCTTCAACAAGGCGAGCGCCCCTGCCACGTGCGGCGTCGCCATCGAGGTACCGTTCTTCACTCCCAGCGCGGTCGCCGACGTTGTGACTGAGGACGTGATGTTGCTTCCCGGTGCCCAGACGTCCATGATGCTCGCGGCATTCGAGAAAAACGATACCGTGTCCGCGTTGTCGAGGGTCGATCCAACGCTGAACGATGTCGAGATGCACGCCGGGAACGAGATCTGCGACATCGATCCGTTGTTTCCGGCCGCGATGGCCGTAATGATTCCCGTGGATCTGAGATTGTCGATGATGGCTTTGCGAGAATCACTGTCGCAGTTGACGCTGGTCAAGCCTCCGCCGAGGCTCATATTCGCCGAGGCGATGTTGTACGTGTCTCTCAGTTCGTAGACACGTTCGAGGCCCCTGATCTGGTCGCTCGTGAAGCTCAGAACACAGGGGGCGGTGCCTCCGCAGTCGACAATCGAGTTGAACCGCGAGAATACCTGGATCGCGATGATGTTGGCGTGCCTGGCAACTCCGGAGAACGGGACCCCCGTGAAATTCGATCCGGCTGCGATGCCGGCGACATGCGTGCCATGATCGCACCCACCGATGCCGACGCAGTTCACGCCGGAGCCAGGCGTCGTCGTGCCCGTGGTCACTCCCCCTGGACAAAGGCTCTGGTAAGTTCCGTTCGAGGTGCTTCCCGTCGACGAATAGCAGGCTTCCGATTCCACGCGCCCACCGAAGAACTGGTGGGTCTTCATGACGCCCGTATCGAGAATCGCGATCGAGACGAATGCGCCTTGATATGTCGGTCCGCCGGCCTGCAGGTCGGGCGGTGCACCCGTCGGTAGTGGGTCGGTCAAGTACGGAAGGCCGATCCAGGGAACGCTCTGGTCCAACGAGGGCGCCGACAGCTCATCCTCCTGAACTCTCAACACTTCGTCGGACGCAGCCAGTGCCGCCAGTGCCTCGAGCGACACGTTCAGTGCCAGGAGCGGCACGGTGTTGTAGGTGTGGATGACATCGAACGCCGTGCCAGCGAGGCCGCCCACGACATTTGCCTGAGCGGTGGCCAAGGCCGCGCGCTGCAGGCCAACAGCTGCCGCTGACGGAAGGCTTCCTTCGGACTGAAAATCTCCGTCCAGCGTAACAAGAACTCGGACCGCACCAGCATCAGTCGCTTTCGCCAGTAGCTCAGGGGAGACTCTGGGAGGGTCGATCACTTGCGCGCCGGCTGTGCTTCCCGGACGCACAACGCCGGCCGGAAAGATGACGACGACGGTCGCTACGACAGTCAGGAATCTCCTCATCGTGAATTGAGAAACGGCCGCCTTGCCCATCCTGGTCAGCATGGCAGTCTCTTCCACATCTGACCTCGTCGTGCTCTCTCTTCTCCACACGAGTGCGCGTGCACTATGCCTTTCACTTCCTGGAACCTCGCGCGGGATCTGCCTCATGACGACCCGCTCGATCTGGGACGGCCCGAAGCCAGCGAGTGCCGGCGAGCGAGCTCACGCTTGGCCGCCTCAGTCCGCTGTCCGTTCTCTTCGAATGACAGCGCGACGTCGTGTGCGGCGCGGGGAGGGTACACCGGTGTCCTGTATACCGCGTAGGCTTCGGTCCGAAGGTGGGCCGGCATGTGGTGTCCCACCCTGGTACAACGCTCGTGGCGGAGCGCCGATACGTCCACCGGTGCCACGACAATGCGCTCACCAGGCCCGGGAGACGCCTCGGCCAGCATGCGCCCATCGAAATCGACCACCTGAGAGCCGCCAGGCCATGAATACGGCGGGTACTGACGCAAGCTCGCACCCTGATTGGCGGCCACGACGTAGGCGACGTTCTCGATCGCGCGCGCGCGATTGATGAGCGTCCACCAGTTCATGGGTTCCGTGGCGCCCCACGGATCCATGTACGCCGACACGCGGACGAGCAGTTCGGCGCCGTTCGCGCTCAACTGGCGGATAGCCTCCGGAAACAGCCAGTCGTAACAGATCGCGCAGCCGATGCGCCCAATGGAAGTCTCGACCACGGGAAACATCGGCTCGTCGTAGCCGGGCAAATCGTGCGGGCTGGCGTGCACCTCGTAGGGAATCCACGGATTCACCTTCCGATATCTGGACAGAATCCCATCCGGGCCGATGAGACACGTGGCATTGAACACCACTCCCGGCCATCTGGCATCTTCCTCGAGCATCGAGCCGCTCTGGATGTAGATGTCGTGCTCGCGCGCCTTCTCCGTGAGGCGCTCGGTATGCTCGTTCGGAATCGGCACCGTCAGCTTCTGTAACAGCTCTTGCACCGTCGGAAACACCGGCGCCGCGTGCGCGAACTCCGGAAAGACCACGAGTCGAACCGGGAGAAACGGCGCGCTGCCCGCAACGGCGGAGTCGATCATGTTCAGCATCCGATCTGTGTTCGCCCGCATCTGGCGGCGCTCGATCGGATTGGGGAGGTCCGTCTGACAAGCCGCGACCGCGTACCGGAGATGATCCATGACGGCTTGACTCATCGGGAAAGCTCGAGCGGCGGCAAGGTCCTGACAGAGCCGCGCGTGTTATAGGTCTCGCGATACCGACGATGCTCGTGCGAATCCGGATACTGCTCGGGCGTGGCGTATGGATACCTGGTCATCCGCCGGAATGGCAGCGGCTCGACCCCGTCGGGACTCGCGGAGTTGATGTCCATCTCCTTGCTGTAGCCGTCGGCAAGTAAGAGAAACGTTCTCGTCCAGCCGTCCCGTAGCGGTTCGAGAGCAGCGGCGTCGAACGAGAGCGCGATCTCGTCGCCGGGCTTTGCGATGACGAACATGTCGTCGGCATCGCGGAGCAGCTCGCGCACGTCACCTTCGCGCGTGTACTGGCCAGCCGGAACCTTCCAGGGTGACACCCGCGAGACGCGCTCGTAGTCGTAGCTCAGCGGACCCCTGCCCTCTGGCCTGACCTCGGTCGAGAATCCTCGAGAGCGCACGGTCGCCGTCGTTGGGTCGAGGCGGGCCGGAGCGAACTCGTCCGTCGAGACGGCGGCCCCCACCAGGATCTGGTCCCAGTACACGCGCATGCTGGTCACCAACCTGATCTCATCCTCCCCTGGCCGCAGGTGGCCGGCGAGATCGAGGGCTATCGTCTGCGGTCGTCCAACGGGGATTCCCACGGCCAGATCGGCCGTGCGCCAGGCCCCATCCCCTCCTCTCATCTGCAGCACTGGAGGAGACCCCACGAGACCGGCCTGGTGCGCCGCGACGTTGTCGCTCGAAAACGCGTAGTCGGTCCACCCGGTCAGCAGCAGCACGTCCGACGCTTGGCCCACTCCAAGATCGAGCGTCAGGGTGTGTTCGGCCGCATATCCGCGGATCGACGACAGCGAGAAATCGTCTGGATACCGTCGGTCAATCTCCGCCACGAGATCCGTGACGTCGTGGCCGTGCTCGTCGGAGACGACGACGGGAACACGAGTATCACGAACCCCGTGCAGACGGAAGGGCTTGGGTGGGTCGGTCAGGCCTTCGTTCGGAAACACGTCCACTCCCGCCGGGTGCGCTATCGCCAGGAGATGCAGCCGATCGACGAACAGGACTTCCTCCAGCTCGCTCGTGACGCGAACGTCGAGCCGGCCGTCCCGTGGCCTAAGTTGATCACCACGGATCCGAACGTACTCGATGGGATCCGGGGTGTTGTAGACGCCCGGACCCGCCCAGGCCCCCATTTCGCCGCCGCCCATGAAGTCGGTCACGAACTCGAACCGCTCCCCGTTCCAGGTGTACAGGAACGGGCACGACGAGGGTTTCCGGTCAAGTTCCCGGATCGCGAGCGGAGACGCCAAGAACGCGGGCGCGCCCGACGGCTGGCCACCACTCGTCGGAGCCCGGGCTGCCTCGGCCTGCAGGATGCCGGACGGCCACAAGACACGCACGACGTCAGCGCCAGCGCGAGGCCCGAGACCAAAGAGGATGTCTGCAGTTGCCACCGCTGGCGTCGCTGCCGAGACTTCGATCCGGGTTCTCAGGCTGCCGGCTCGCAGCTGAAGCTTCGCACCAATCCCCATGCGATTGCTGACCCGGCCGTCAATCGAAAGCGGCAGCGACTCGTTGTCGTTATCCCCAGCGTTCCGCCACACGAACAGCCGCCCGCCCGTCGTCGTCGCGAGATCCGTCCGACCATCGCCGTCGAGATCGGCCATTGCCAGCGCGTGCCCGGATACGGGGAACCGATTGCCACTGGCGGCCGACGTCCCAACCGCAACTGCCGTCACGTCCTCCCACCGCCCGCCGAGATTGCGGAACATGCGCGGTCCCACTGCGGCCCAGGTAAGCAGGTCCAGCATCCCGTCGTTGTCGTAGTCGACGAACCGTGACGCCAAAACCTGCCCCGTTCCGTCAGGAGCCGGCTCGATCATCAGCCGTCCACGAGCGTCGCTCAGCGCCAAGACGCCGCCGTTCGCTCCGCCGAAGAAGAAGTCGGGAAAGCCATCTAGATTGACGTCGCCGGCTGACACGGCGCGGATTCCGGCGTCGTTTGTAGCGACCTCAGCAAAGCCGACGTCGGGCGCGACGTCCACAAATGTGCCGTCACGCAGATTCTTGTAGAGTCGAGGCGGACCGTCATAGTTGACCACCAGCAGATCCATGTCGCGGCGGTTGTCGAAGTCGGTCGGGACGAGCGCGACCGCGTGGCTCGGGGCATCAAGCCGCGCATCCGACGTGATATCGGTGAAGGTCCCGTCGCGGTTGTTTCGCAGCATTTGCATCGGCGCAGGTTCGAACTCCTGAGGGAAGATCGCTCCCTGACTGTTCGTCCTCGTCATCCTCGCCAGGGTCGCCTCGATATTGGCGAGGCCCACGATCGCCAGGTCCACGTCACCGTCGTGGTCGATGTCGGCAAACGCCGCAGCCCCTGGTAGGAATGGAAAAGCAGGCAGTGCGGCGGCGCGTGTGACGTCGGTGAAGCGTCCGCCGCCGTCGTTGCGGTAGAGGCTGCCGCCGCCATAGCGCAGCACGAACAGGTCCGGTGCGCCGTCGTTGTCATAGTCGGCCGCGACACTGCCGAGAGGCACCGCGCCCGAGATCACGGCATCGAGCCCAGACACCTCGGTTGCATCGACCCACAAGCCAGCGCCATCGTTGCGAAAGAGCCGCTGCCCCTCTGTCGAAGCGACGAAGAGATCCAGGTCATCGTCGCCGTCGGCGTCGATCGGCGTGACGCCGCCGCCGAGGGAGGCCGCAAGGGCTCGCGCCCCTTCGTCGCTGAGCTCAGACGACGCAAAGCGTCTCCCGAACGGCGAACGTGCCGCGGCTGTGACAGCCGCTACCGCCCCGACAGAGACGGGGTCGAACCGCACAGCCGGCACGCCGGGATCGAGCAGTTCCGGCTCGGCACCGGTGGAGGCAATCGCCTCCGCATAGCGCCCTTGCTCCAGGTACGACGTGCCGAACGTCACCGCATAGGGAGCCGTCCGAAGCGCCTGCGAGCGCTCGAGCAGCCGCTGCCCCTCGTCTGCGTCTCCGCTTCGCGCGAGCGCGAGACCCAACACGTATGCCGCCGTCACGTGATACGGCTCCTCGGCCACGACCGGACGCAGCACCGCCACAGCGTCTGCCTCGCGCCGACTTGCCAGATAAACCTGGCCGAGATTGACACTCGCGCCGACATCGCGGGGGTCGATCTCCAGCGCGCGCTGAAACCAGCGCGTCGCGTCCTCCGTCCGATTCCGCGCTCTGGCGATGAGACCCAGAACGTAGGGTGGTTGTGGGGCGTCTGGCAGCAGTCGCTCGGCAACGGCCGCCTGCTCCGCGGCCCCGTTCAGGTCCTGATCGTAGAACAACGCCAGGCTCAGATTCAGGTGCGCAACCGCCAGGGTGGGATCGATCTCCAGAGCGTCGCGAAACGCCGCGACAGCCTCCCTGTACTGATACTGCTCGAGCAGCGCGACCCCGATGTTGTTCGACCGGTATGCCCGCTCTCGGGCAGACGCCGAGAAATCCGGCCGCTGGCTCCCCCACGCGACAACACCGAGCAGCGCGGCCACGGTCACGGCCGAGGTTAACCACCGACGTCTCATCGCGTGTCTCTGGCGATCGGCGTGGCGTACACGACGCCCACGCCCTCTCTGATCGTGAGGGTCTGATTCCCATCGAATGGACCCGCGGTGTCCACGCGCCCGCTCGGCCACGTCACGCTTACGCGCTCCACGCCCGACTGGCGGCCCAGTCCGAACGTGAGCGGCAGCTCGCTCTGCGACGCGTAGCTGGAGCCTGTCTTGACCACCTGCCACAATCGGGAGCCTCCTCGCACAGACACGTCGACGCGGGCGCCGATGCCGTCCCGGTTTGAGGCGACGCCGATCGCCTTCACGCGGAGAACCCGGCTGACGGGTTCGGCGTCATTCCGCATCAAGCGCGCGGGACCGTTGTTGACAGAAACGACCACGTCGAGATCGCCATCGTTGTCGATATCGCCGTACGCCGCCCCCCGGGCGACCATCGCCCGCTCGAACGCCGGCCCCGATCCGGCGGTGACCTCCTCGAACTGGCCTTTTCCTGCATTGCGGTAGAGCTGCGGTCGCTGAGCGTACGACACCCGCGGCTGCACGCGCTCGATGTCGTCGGCCACATGGCCGTTAGCCGCGAAGATATCGGGGCGCCCGTCGAGGTCGTAGTCGAAGAAGAAACACCCGAAGGTCAGCGTCAGCAGCGACGCGCGGCCCAGGGCCGACCGCGGCGCCTCGTCGATGAACAGGCCGTTGCCCTCGTTGTGATAGAGAGCCATCATCTCGTTCGAGAAGTTGCCGACAATGAGGCTCGGCCGCCCGGAGCCGTCGTAGTCTGCGGCATCAACACCCATCCCCGCACGGGCCACGCCCGATTCACTGAACGCCACGCCGGCCACCAGCGCCACGTCTTCGAAGGTTCCATTGCCTCGGTTGCGATACAGCTTGTCTGGCTGGGTGTCATTCGCCACGAACAGGTCCATCCATCCATCCGCGTCGAAATCCAGCAGAACGACGCCGAGGCTCTTCGCCGTCGGGTCGAATATCCCCGCGCGCTTCGTGGCGTCCTCGAACGTGCCGTCACCGCGGCTGCGGTACAACGCGGGGCTCTGTCCCGCATAGGACTCCGGCGTGCAGTACGACTTGTTCTGACCGTCCAGGCTGCACCGCAAGTCTGTTTTGACGCTCCACTCCACGTAGTTTGCGACGAACAAGTCCAGATTGCCGTCCTTGTCGTAGTCGAACCACAGCGCACTTGTCGAGAATTCGCTGCCGCCGACGCCGGCCTTTTCGGTGACATCAGTGAACCGCCCATTGCCGTGCCCCCGGTAGAGACGGTTCCCGCCGAGCGCCGTGACGTAGATGTCGAGATGTCCGTCGTTGTCGAAGTCGGCGGCAGCTCCACCGATACCATAGACCTCGACGTCGAGTCCGGATCCGCGCGTGATATCGCCGAATGTGCCGTCACCAAGGTTCCGGTACAGCGCGGAAACCGTCCGGGCATCGGACCGGCCTGGCCAGTTCACGGAGTTGATGAACAGCAGATCCTGCCAGCCATCGGCATCGACGTCCAGCACCAGCACACCGGAGCCGAGCGTCTCTGGCAGATACTTCTGACCGAAGGCACCGCTGGTGTGGGTGAAGCGAATGCGGGCCTCGGACGTCACGTCGCTGAAGGTACCCCCAGTCGCCGCGGGCTGTAAGGCAACGACGGTGACCACGAACAGAGAAGCAACGAGACCCACCGAACACCACGTCCGCGTCATCGCAGTGCTGGCGCCCATCAGTGCTCGTGTACCTGCTGGCGTTCGTTGTTGTCGTCCGGCGACTGCAGCCGGTACCCGCCGGTGATGGCCTGCGAAGCTTCGTCGGCCTTGAATCGCTCGTAGAGCTCGCGCTCGCGGGCCGAGGCTTCCGCATCGCCCGCCCCTTGATAACTGAGCATGAGATTGTAGTGGGCGTTGAGATCCTCGGGGTCGACGCTCAGCACCCGCCGAAAGGCGTCGATCGCTTCCGCGTACTGCCGCTGGAGAAAGTGAATACGGCCAATCTGCCCGCGCACGACGCGATCGCGCGGGAACTGATCGGCTGCCGTCTGGAAGTGCTCGAGCGCTTCCTCGTACTGCCCCAGTGCCCTGAGCGCCGTACCCAGGAAGTAGTGCGCCCGCGCGAGGTCGGGTTCAATCGCGAGCGCCTCCTCGAGCAGCGGAACGGCTAGCTCCACGTCGCCTTCCTGGAGCAAGACCCGCGCGACGTTGACCGGCCCGTCGGCATAGGCAGGATCCATCGACGTGACATTCCTGAACGCCACCTCCGCACCGGAAAGATCGCCCTGGAGCAGCAGACCGATGCCGTAGTCATTCCAGCGCTCGCGCACCGAGGCGTCCTGATACGGACGAATCTCTGGCAACGGCTCCTCCCCGTCGACAACCGCGATCTCGGCTTCCGCCTCAGCCATGACAGTGATCGGGATGTCGGGAATCGCTTTTGTCTCGCCGGAGACCATGCTCGTATCCCCGGTGAACACCCACCGGCCATCGTCATAGGCCGGGCTGACGGCTGGATTGGGATGCGACGGATCACGTACACCGGCGAACGCCCATTGAGTGTTCCACCAGGCGAACTTTCGGTAGTTGACCCTGGCTCGCAGGGTGATGCGGTCGCCGGCATCTTCCGGTATCTGGAGGCGGTAGTGCACGGTGTCTGCCGCACCAGGCGGAATGAGCCGCACGTAGGCCACCGAGCGGGTCATCCAGGCGTTTCGCTTGTTGATCGGGTTGCCCCGCTCGTCGAGCTGCAGGCTGCGCCAGAAGTGCGCACCCGGATCCACCGGGCCCGAACCGTTCGCGCTGTCCTCGACGGCGCCACTGTGAAGCAGCACCCGCCCGCGCTCATCCACGGCTTCGAGCTCGAGCCACACGTCGAAGGCATCGACGGTGCCACCTGGGAAGAAGTGACCAACCTTCCGCGTTCGCACGACGACCTCGATACGTACCGACTCCCCTCGCTGGACGACAGCCGGAATGTGGTCGAGTGGCGCCAGCACATCCGCAGGCGGCAGCGTAGAGCGAATGCCGGCCGCGCCGAACTGCGCCGACTCCTCGCCAACCGCAAACGCACTCGACAGAGCCGGCTCGCCCGATCCACCCTGCCGCGGTGCGCTCAGCTCCGGCAGCGGTGCCGCCCTCGTCAGGCCGAAGATATCGACCGACACCTGACCATCGCGGAGAAACTCCTGGACAATCTTCAGTTGCTCTGCGTCGCCGTTGACGAACGGCAGAGCGGTGTTGGCACCCGGGAACCGATGGGAACGGATAAGACCGTCGTTTCCCGAAGGGTCCGCCGAGGGAACCAGCGGCATGTGGCAGTCTCTGCAGGTCTGTGGCGTTGAAGGATAGTAGAACGACCGAGCCCCCTGCCCCGATACCCCGGACGCCTGCCAGTTGTCGTACTCATTGAAGCCACGGATCCATCGATAGCCGTTCACCGGCACGTCGAGGTGCACCTTGTGACACGCCGAGCAGAACTCCGCCGCCTGGTCGGGCTCGTGGTGGAACGGCTTCATGAACGTATTCCGGTGGGGCTCCGGCGCGAGGTAGGTCAACGTGTCGTGGGCCCACTGGAGCAACGGGTTGTCGCTGACCGCCAGATCGTGGAGTGGCGGGTACTCGATGACGAAGTCTCCCTGCCCCATCGTGCTGCCGACATTCACGATGGAATGACACGACGTGCACCCCAGTCCAGCCTGGGCTTCCGGTGTATCGATCTGATCCCGGATCGGACGATCGAAACGCCCGTTGAAGAAGACCGCGTGATCGTGGCAGCCCGCGCACCACTTGGAAGGCTCGGTGCCGACGACGTCCTGCATGTACTCGATTGACTTGCGGTACCACTGATTGTTGAACGACGAGAAATGATGGGCCGACGAGCTCCATTGCTCGTAGATGTCCGTGTGGCAGCGTCCGCACATTTCGCTGGTCAGGAAGAAGTCAGCCGGAATGATGCCTCGCACGGTGGTGTCGGCCGAGGACGGGAAGAACGGGCTCTCGGAGCCTCGTCCCTCTTCCTGCATGCTCGCCGGAACGACTGACGGGTTCTCGATCCGATACGCTTCCCGCCTCTCAGCTGTACGTCCGAGTCGCGCCGCCGCCGCCAGGCCAGCCGCGAGAACGACGAGAACGAGCGCTGCGCCGGCTCCCAACCTCGCGGCGCGGCTTCTGCCAGCCGCCCGCAAGACGCGGACGGACAGCAGTGCGGACCCGGCCACCGAGAGACCGACGTGAGCGTAGAGTATGAGTCTATGTGGACTGGTGGCGCCGATGACGAAGACTACAAGGCCGAGAAGCAGCCCCGCCGCAAGCCCCGCGATGCCTGCCGCGCCCAACAGCCCCGGGAACCATCGGCGCAACGGCGCCCGCAGCGCGAGGACCGCCGCGAGCGCGAGACCGAGAACCGGATGAACGGCGACGTTGATGAAGTACCAGAGAGACGGACTGGCCGACCCGCCGAGATACGCCGCGTTCAAAAGGAACGCCAGGTAGCCGGTGAGAAGAAGGGAAGCCAGCGTCATTCGGGCGTCGAGCCTGTGAGTAAGGGCCGACCTCAGCGCCGGCCCGTCTATTGGAACACGATTCGAAGCGCAGCTTGAGCGCAAACGATGGTAGCGGAAAGAAGAGTGAGGACAGATTGACCCTCAGCGACAAGATGTCTCGTAGCGTTTGAGGTCTGCGCTGAGGGGGGCAACCAGCCCCTGGTCTTGCTGTTCGGCTTTCGCGATCATCTCGCGTTGCCACTGAATGGCTTCCTCGCAGCGGTCCAGACCGGCAAGCGCCATCGCGATAACGGCTCCGTGACCGACGGCGCCGGTCACCTGGTAGACCTGGCGAGAGAGCTCGAGGGCCCGGGCTTCGTCACGCAGGTCCGGTTGCGGACTGGTAGCCAGCAGGTACGCGAGCCGCGCCACCGTCCGCCCCTTTGTCGGAAAGAGGGCGTAGCTCTGCTCGACGGTTTCCAGCGCCTCCCGGTGCCGTCCGAGCGCCGCGAGGACGTCCACCTGGGCCAGCACGGCATCCTCGTCGCTGGGGTCGGCGCTCGTGACCGTCGCGAACGCTGCGAGCGCATCCTCCAGCCGTCCCGCCCGGCGCAGTTCGCGACCGAGCGTCGTTCGCGCCTCGTGATCGTCGGGAGTCAACTCGAGCAGCCGAGTCAGGTGGAGAACGGCTCGGTCATGACGATTCTGGCCTGCGTACAGAGAGCCGATGTTGTACAGCGCCGCCCGATTACTGGGATCCAGCTCCAGCGCCTCGCGGAACTGCTCGATGGCTCCGTCCACGTCCTTGAGCTGTCCAAGCGACGACCCGAGATTGACGCGGGCGGGCACGCTGTCGGGTTCGGCGGTCACGGCGGCCCGGAAGGCCTCCGTCGCTTCGAGGTACCGGCCGGCCGCAAACGCCAGCCGACCCTGAAGCAGCGAGAGGCGAGCACCCTCAATCAGATCGGACAGACCGTCGACGATGGGATCGGCAACGCGAACGCCCACGGGGCCCTGCTGACCGAGGTGTGACTGCGCCTGCTCGATCTGGCCCAATCCGCGATAGGCCATGGCCAGGGCGTAATGGACGCGATTGGCGTCCGGCACCTGCGTCAGCACCCACGAGAAGTGCTCGACCGCCCGCGCGTAGTCGCGCTGAGACAACGCGACCTGTCCAAGGCCGTACCGGGCTGCGGCAATCGACGGGGCGATCGCGAGCGCTGCCTCGAACGCAGCCTTGGCCTCTTCGATCCGATTCTGCCCCAGGTGCAGGTTCCCGAGGTTGACAGTCAGAGGAGCGTAGTCGGCGCGGAGGGCCCGCGCGCGATCATAGTACGAGAGGGCTTCATCGACCCGGTTCTCCCGCTGAAGCAGACGGGCAAGCAGATACGGCCAGCGGAAGTCTGCTGGCGCCATGCGATGCGCCGTCAGGTAACTGGTCTCAGCCGACCCCGCGAGCGAGTACGCGTGATACACCTGCCCCAGAAGGCCGTAGGCCAGCGCCACTCGGTCGTCAGAGGCTCCTTCGCGGACGAGGGCCGCCGTTGACTCCTCGAGAGACCGGATGTGCTCAGCGACCGCAGGTTCGAGTTCGGGCCGTTCCTCCGGTACGGGCGCGGCGATCTCCGCCGGCGGAACGTCAGGCGCCCGATCCTGGGCACGGGTACCAGACGCCATGAAACACGTGATCGCGAGGGCGATTCCGTGGCTAACAGCGGCACGTGTGAATCGACGCCCTGTGTGTCGCGCAATCAGGCTGACCATGGTTCCCCGCCCCGCACTCACTCGAGTGCCGGCGACATCCCCTCCCTGAGCGTTACGTAGCTCGAGTCGGGCACGTTCGACCACTGCTCGACCTCGCCCGAGGGCCACCGCACACGCACCTGCTCGACACGGGCGGCGCCCAGACCAACCAGCACTCTCGGATCGTGGGCCGACGCATACCCTCCGTCGGTACGTGACCTTCTCAGTATCGTTCGGCCGTCGGATGTCAGGATCTCGATTCGGGCGCCCGGCATGTCCCGGCCCGCCTCCCCGCCAACCAATCGCATCCCCACCCAGCGATTGCGCTGCCCCACGGCGTTCAGCAGTACTCGGGCCGGGCCGTTGCTGTTCGACAGGACCACGTCGGTATCCCCATCGTTGTCGAGGTCGCCGAACGCCAGGCCGCGGCTCACCTCAGCCAGCTGGAACGATGGTCCTGCCTGAGCCGAGAAATCCAGGAAGGTTTCCTCGCCGGTGTTGTGAAAAAGCTGGTTCGGCTGCCCCAGCGGGTACACGTCCTGACCGTCGGCGCCCTCCAAACTCCGCACCGCGCCATTGGCCACCACCAGATCGAGCCAGCCGTCGTTGTCATAATCGAACCACAACGTTCCGAACCCGGTGTGTCGGCGGGACTGCAGTCCCAGCCCCGCCTCGATGGTCCGGTCCTCGAAGACGGCCTCACCGAGGTTGACGTACAACGTGTCCGTCTCCTCCATCAGATGTGTGACGAAGATATCCGGATGCCCATCGCCGTTGAAGTCGCCAGCATCGACGCCCATGCCCGCTTCAGCCTGACCATCGCGATTGACTGCCGCCCCTCCGAGTAGCCCCTGGTTTCGGAACGTGCCATCCCGCCGGTTCATCCAGAGCTGGTTCGGTGAGCCGTCGTTGGCCACGTAGACATCCACCCACCCATCGCCATCGAAGTCGTCTGTAACGACCCCGAGCCCAGCTCCGAATTCCGCTGCAATCCCGGACGCGACAGACACATCCTCGAATGTACCGTCCCCACTGTTGCGGAACAGCACGTCGACAACTGGGGGAAACGCCTGTGGTCCACAATAGTCCTTCGCGCTGTTGGCCGCGTAGCATGTCGGATGGTCAGACATGTCGATCTGGACGTAGTTCGTCACGAACAGATCGAGCCACCCGTCGCGGTCGAAGTCCAGGAACGATGCGCTGGTTCCCCATCGGCCATCCCCCGTCTCGGTCTTGGCCGTGGCATCGGCAAACGTGCCGTCCCCGTTGTTGACCCACATCTGGTTGGCACCAAAGTTGGTGACATAGAGGTCGGTCCAACCGTCGTTGTTGATGTCTCCAGTCGCCACCCCCATCCCGTAGCCGCGAGCGTCGAGACGGCTCGGGAGGGTCACGTCAGTGAAGCTCATTCGCGGACGACCGTCCGGTCGCTGGGTCCGGGCGCTAGCCCGATCAGCGGACGTATTGGTGTTCAGATCATTTCGATAGAGGCGGCCCATCGGTGGCGCTGAATCGCGCCATGGCACGAGCGTCTTCCGTGGGTCTCCCCCAGGCTCGAGTGCAGTACCCTGCACCAGGAACAGATCGAGATCGCCGTCGTTATCGAAATCGAACAGTGCCGCTCCCGATCCGACGATTTCCGGAAACAGAAACTGACCCGTCAGGCCGTTGTAGTGATGGAAGGAGACGCCAACTTCATCTGTGACATCGTCGAAAACAGTTTCATCGCTCGGCCCGGGCGAGTTGGAGGCCGGACCGGAGCCGGACACCTGGCCAGAGACACCGACCATCTGGCTGATGACAAGGATGCACGAGACTACCAGCAGCGAGATACGCGTGAAATCAGCCCCCGCGCGTCGTGATTGCCTCACCCCTCGCATCGTACCTTAACTCTTGTCCACAACCAGAACGCGAGGGCCAGCAGAACGGCGGGGCCCCGACTCCTCGTCTGGCAGAACGTCGGGTTAGGTTATGGCTTGTTCAATTTACGGCCGTTGACGTCCTCTTCAGCGGTCGAAGCGCCAAGCGCAGGTTCCACCGTGGGCACGGGGAACCCCGGAATCGCACTCCCTGGAACAGCCCCTTCCGGCCGGCCATCCGACAGCTCTTCGACATTGGGAGGGAACGCGGAAAACCTGGGCATCACAGCCGCAGTGGAGGGTCGCGCTCCAGGAGCCCGACCATCAACCGATTGCGAGGAACTGTTCGCCTCCGAGTCAGCCTCCAGCGTCTGAGCCGGTGGCGGCATCTCTGCGGGGGGGACGATCGGCGGAGGACTCATCGCCACGGCCCACGGTGACGTCGAGTCCGAGTCCATCATTGACCCTGTGTTGGCAGCTGGCTGCGTCGTGGATGCCAGGACCAGAATGCGGCCAAAAATCGACAGCCCGGGAGTGTCGGTTTGGCGCTCGGCGGCCACGTACCCGACTGTCGAGCGGAGGACGACATTGATCGCCTGACGCTCGGGGACGTCGTCGAGCTGCAGCGCTACCCGCTCGTCGCTCACGAGCTCGGGGTTGACCACGACCGTCTCGCCAATTCTGGACCACTCGTCGAGGACTTGGCGGACCGACACACCATCCGCCACGAGGGTGACGCGCCCGTCGTCGAACGCCAACTCCAATTGCTGGGCCTGCACAACGAGCGGGCCGGAGAGGAACAGGGCAGCCATGCAGCATGTGACGCCCTTCCCTAGCCACGCTCGTACCGCTGCACTTTCCTTCGAGCGCAGCCGGTTGCGCCTCGAGTCCCCTAAGTACGGCCCTCCGTCTCCGAAGCGTTCGGTGAACAGCATCGTCAAGATCCTACTGTACTTCGATGGCAAGCTGCGGCGGCACCCTAATGTGCGAAGTACCCGGCGTCACGCAGACACCGAAATGAGAGGAGCCCCTTGGGCTTCTGCCCGCCGACCGACCCACTCCCGTTGGGGGCGTACGAGTCTGGTAACCTGTCCCCTGGCATAAGGGCCGGGTCCCACGACCCTCGCAAATCGAAGGAGCACCACATGGACACCTCTCGCGTAATCGAATCGGCCGCGACTTCCGCGGCTGATCAATGAAGATTGCAGGAATCTCGAGATTTCGGGACTTGCTAAAGAGTCTGGCCGCATACGAGGCGAGATCGTCAAGACGATTGGAGAAATCCCAGGCACAATGTCGAGGGTCCTGCTCCCTGGCGAGAATAACGCCGTCAAACACGCCTACGTCGACTTGTTCAAGATCCCCGAAAGCCACATCGTGACGGCCGGCTTGGCAGACGACGTCGACTATCGGTGGAACTTCGAGAACGCCCCACCCGCATTCGGGAAGTTTGACTGCATCATCTCGCAGGCAATGCTGGAACATTTGGTTAAGCCGTATGAACACGTTCGCGACCTCATCGATTCACTAGATGTCGGAGGCTATCTCGTTCTCCACACGGTCATGCCGGGCTTCCCTTATCACAGATACCCGGTTGACTGCTCAAGGTTCTTCCCCGACTGGTTTGAGAAAATATCGAAGCGATTCCACCTTCAGGTTTGCGACAAGTACATTGGTG
>Ga0326597_10002595_pt1 | contig 26833 bp, 22 predicted proteins | sample RVTome_12_FD_203789 | JGI IMG/M metagenome (GOLD analysis project Ga0326597, IMG submission 203789) | Soil microbial communities from uranium-contaminated site in the Upper Colorado River Basin, Wyoming, United States - RVT100D185 | ecosystem: Environmental > Terrestrial > Soil > Contaminated >... | reverse complement strand
CGCACGGTCTCCGAGTTCGAGGCCGGCCATCCCGAGGGCGCGGTCAATATCCCCGTCGCCCTCCCGGACCCGGCGCGGGGCATGATTCTCAACCAGAGTTTTACCCAGGTGGTTGGGGCCCACTTCGCCAAGGAAACAACCATCCTTGTCGGGTGCCAGGCCGGGCCCCGCTCCAACGCGGCGGCCCGCCTGCTCGAGCAGGCAGGGTATCAAAACATATCAAACGTTGCGGGCGGTTTCGGCGGCATGCGCGGCCCCTCGGGGCAGGTCATCGCCCCAGGTTGGTCCAGCCTGGGCCTCCCCGTAAGCCAGGAGAACGGCGAAAACGTGAGCTACGAATCCCTGGCGGCCAAGGCAAAATGAGCCCTCGCCGCCGGCCTGCACGATAGGCCCTTGAAAGTTAAAATTATTTGGGCTGAGTAGCTCAAACATTGAACCCCTGGGCTACGCCTTGGGCCGCGGCACTACCCCGGCTGTACGCGCGGGCGGACTACCCCCTCCGGAAAAAATAACTCTTCGCCTCGCCTGGCCCGTGGTCCGCAATAGCCCATATTTATTAACCCCTTAGGACAAGCGTTCGGCAGTTTAGACAGGCTAGGGCCAAAGCGCCGCCCGGGCGCAGCTTGACCCCAAATATATTCACCCATAGAATAATGGCGTTTTCGCCGTCCTAGATAATTTCCGAAGGAGCAGAGACGGTCCCATGATTTGAGAGCATTCGTACAAGGAGGGTCTTATATGAAGAGACGAATCCCGATCCATGTGGTATTGGCGGCGGCGATGTTGCTGGTTGCCGGTGCATCGAACAATGCGGCGGGTGAGGACTTTTACAAAGGAAAGAACGTCAATTTCATTGTCGGCAACGCCCCGGGCGGGGGTTACGACACCTACACCCGCTTGACCGCCCGCCACATCGGCAAACACATTCCCGGGAGCCCCACCGCCATCGTTCAGAACAGGCCCGGCGGCGGCGGCCTGATCACAGCCAATTACCTCTACAACCGCGCCAAGCCGGATGGCCTCACCATGGGGACCTGGAACAGCGGGATCATCATTCAACAACTGCTGGGATCCAAGAGCGTGAAGTTCGAGTCCGACAAGTTCGGCTGGGTTGGGGCACCCGGTGTGGGACTGCCCATGTGCGCCATCATGGCTTTTACCGGCCTGAAGAGTCTCGATGAGGTGATCAAGTCGAAACGTCCGCTCAAGATGGGAGCCACCGGCGCGGGAACGACGACAGCGGACATGCCGAAGATCCTCAATGGGGTCCTGGGGACGAACTTTGATGTGATCACAGGATACTCGGGAAGCGCAACCATTCGCGTGGCCATGCAAAGGCACGAGGTGGACGGCTTCTGCATCGGTTGGGAATCCATGAGGGCCACGGCGAAGCCCATGTTGGAAGCGAAGGGTGGTGACCGGATGATTCCCATCATCATCCACGGTAAGTCCGACGATCCTCCCGTCAAGAACCTGCCCCGGGTTACAAGGGTCATCAAGGGCAAAGAAAACCTCGCCACCTTCAATGCGTGGGTGAGCTCGTACGAGTTCCAGCGGCCCATCTCGACGCCGCCGGGGGTGCCTAAAGAGCGGCTCGAATTACTGCGCCGCGCGTACAGGGACACGCTCAAGGACCCTCAGCTCTTAGCGGAGGCAAAAAAGTCCAAGCTCCTGATCGACTACGTATCGGGCGAGCAAATCGACAAGTTCGTTGCGGAGATCTTGGCGACGCCGCCAAAATCAAGGGAGGCCCTCAAGTTTCTAAAGTGATCAAGCGAGAAACCCTGCGTTCTACGCCGTGGAATACCTCGCTGCCTTTTTTGAAGGCCTGATAAGTATCCTGCCCTTCAGCACGCAGGGCCAGCAACCTTTCCTCTTCATGCTGGTTGGGATCGCCATCGGTTTTATCGTTGGCATCCTGCCCGGCCTGGGGGGAGCGGCCACCCTGGCCCTGATGCTCCCCTTCATTTACAACCTGGACCCCACCAGCGCCTTCGCCTTCCTGCTCGGTTCCAATTCAGTAACCGCCACCACCGGCGATATTACTTCCGTCCTTTTCGGCGTCCCCGGCGAGGGCACCACCGCGGCCACCATCGTGGACGGCCATCCCATGGCTAAGAAAGGAGAAGCGGGGCGAGCGCTAGGCGCCGCCCTGATGAGTTCCCTCGTGGGGGCCATCTTCGGGGCCTTCGCCCTGGCACTGGCCATTCCCATCATGAAGCCGCTGGTCCTGTCCATCGGCTCGGCGGAGTTTTTCATGCTCGCCATGCTGGGAATCACCTTTGTCGCCTCCTTGAGCGGGGGAAAACTGGCCCGGGGTCTCACCGCCGGCTGCTTCGGCCTGCTGCTTGCCACGGTGGGCCTGGACCCCATCAGGAGCATCCCGCGCTTTACCCTGGACGCCCTCGTCGGCGACGAGGGCGCCCTGTTCCTCTGGGACGGCATCTCCCTGGTGTCCGTAACCGTGGGGCTTTTCGCCATTCCCGAGATCATCGATCTGGCCGTCCAGGGTACCAGCATCGCCCGGGAGAAACCGGGGAAGATCGGCGGGGTGATGCAAGGGGTCAAGGACACCTTTCATCACTGGAAGCTGGTGCTCCGATGCAGCGCGCTGGGCGCGTACATCGGGCTCATTCCGGGGCTGGGAGGCGGCCCCGCCCAGTGGATCGCGTACGCCCACGCGGTTCAGAGCAGCCCGGACAAGGAGCGCTTCGGTCACGGGGCCATCGAGGGGGTGCTTGGTCCCGGGGCCGCCAACAATTCCAAAGAAGGCGGATCGCTGATCCCCACCATCGCCTTTGGCGTACCCGGCAGCGTCTCCATGGCCATTTTGCTGGGAGCCTTCACCATTCAAGGCATCGTCCCGGGACCGGACCTGGTAGATCCCGGCAGGTACCTTAGCCTCACTTTTTCCTTTGTCTGGATCATCGTGGTGTCCAACATCATCACCGTGGCGGTTTGTTTTCTATTTCTCGAATCCATCGCCAAGATCACCTTTGTCAAAGGCACCTTCCTCATTCCCTTCCTCCTGCTGCTGGTATACCTGGGAGGATTTACCGTAAAAAACAGCTTCGGCGACATGGCCCTGGTCCTCCTTTTCGGCGCCCTGGGATGGGTCATGGTTGAACTTGACTGGCAACGCCCGCCCTTGCTTTTGGGGCTCGTGCTGGGAGATATCGCCGAAAGGAATCTATTTATTGCCACCCGCATCGACGGCGCGGCGTGGCTCCTGCGACCCGGGGTAATCGTTTTGACGATCTTTATCCTCGGCGCCCTTTTCTATCCCACCTTTCAAGCCTGGCGGGAGAGACGGCGGCGAGGCGACCCAGCTCCGGGGCCGTCCTGGGCGACGGGGTCGCCAAAGAAGGCCGAACTCAGTCCCACGGTGTGGAACCTACCGGCGTTTTTCTCCCTCTTCTTTCTGATCGCCTTCGCCTACGCCCTGTACCAGGCCTTTGCCGGCTTTGGAGCGCAAGAACCCCGCGCTGCGCTTTTTCCCTGGATCATCAGCGCTTGTGGCGCGGCGTTCGCCGTGGTCGCCCTCTGGAAGGGACTCACCTCCACCGGCCCCTCCAACGCAGTTAGCGTGGCCCGAGACATCGAACCCGCGGTGGCCAGGCGTCGTGGGATACTCATCGCTTCGTGGATCGCCGGCTTTTTCGGTCTGATTTGGCTCCTGGGATTTACCCCCACCGCGGTGGTGGGCACGATTCTCTATCTCAAATTCGGCGCCGGGGAGAGGTGGCGGCCTTCTATCTTGTTGACGATCCTCGCGTGGGTGTTCTTCTACGGAATCTTCGATCGTTTTCTGCACCTTCCCTTCTCGCCGGGGGAGCTCCTTGTCTGGTTGGGACTGGACTAGGGGTCAAAGGATCAACGACCCTCGGTTGCACCCCCGGGGCCCAGCCACTATAATTCCTCCTTCATGCTTTCCAGGCTGGTCCTCTTCCTTTTTCTCGTCGGCATTGCGGCGGGCTGCGGTTTTTCCCTCCGCGATTCCGTCCCCATGTTCAAACCCGTTGGCCTCGAGGACGAGATCAAGATCAGCCGAGACTTTCGCCGCGAGGCCAATGCTAATTTCCACCTGATTCGCCAGCCCGAGGTTCTGGACTACGTCAATCACATCGGCCGAAGGATCCTTTCCACCATGGGGCCGCAGCCTTACGAATACCGCTTCTTTATCGTGGAAAATCCCCAGTTGAACGCCTTTGCCGTTCCCGGAGGGTCCATCTACATCAATTCGGGACTCATCGAAGCGGTCCGCAGCACCGATGAACTCGCCTCGGTCATGGCACACGAAATCATTCACGTGAAGTCACGTCACATGGCCCGCATGTCCGGTCCCGATCCGGTAAGCCTGCTCGGGTTACTGGGGGCCGTCCTGGCCGCCACGGGATCTCAGGGAGCCGCCGCTGCGTCCCTGGGTCCGGCCATCGCCGCGACCCGCCAGTTGAGCTATACCCGCGCTCTGGAACAGGAGGCCGACAACCTGGGCGTCAAATACATGAACGAGGCCGGATACGACCCCTCCGGTTCCCTGACTTTTTTCAAGCACCTCGATGAAGAACGGGCAATGAACCCCATCCGGGTCCCTCCCTACCTGTTGACTCACCCTCTAACCGCGGACCGCATTGGCTCCGCCGAGGTCATGATACGATCCCTTGGACCCAGGCCCGCGCAATCCCGGCAAGCCGATTCCATCAGGCGGGTCCAGTTTTTCCTGCACCTGCAATTGCCCAATGGACAAAATCGACAGGCAGCTCCGAATGGGAATTCGAAAGGGGCGAACGAATCGAATAACGCCGAGGCCCTCCACCTCCGCGCCCTGGAGTATGCTGAGACGGGAGAGTGGGAAAAAGCACGGGAGACCTACGAAAGGGTGCGGACCCTGGACCCGCACAGCCCCGGCCTCGACCGTGACCTTGGAAGGCTCTACACGCAAACGGGAGATTTCCGCCGGGGCCATGAGGCCTTTGCACGGGCCATCAAATCGGAGCCCAGGGAGTCTTTAAACTATTTCTATCTGGGCGAGTTGTATGAAAAGGAAGCGCAGTGGTCCGAGGCGGCGGGCGCCTACCTCATGGCCCACGAATTGTTTCCCTTCTGGCCTGAACCGGCACGCCAGTTGGGCGACGTCTACCAAAAAATGGACCGGCTGGGAGACAGTTACTACTACCTGGGTCGCGCTCACCTATTGATGGACGAGGATGAAAAAGCCATGGCTGACCTGGAACGAGCCGTCGCCCAATACGACACCACGTCCTTGCGGCGCCAGGTGATTAGAGACGAAATCGATGCCATCCGGGCGCAAAACTGATGCGCTGAGAGTCCCGGGCGCCAAGGGGGCCTCGCACCCCGGCAGCCCTGCCATGAACGAGGTCCCTGCAAAAATGCGCGGCGGCGCAGGCGGGCCGCTCCCGAGCCCAGGTCTCAGTGAAAAAGCTCCAGCAATTCCACCATCCCCAGGTTTTTCATTTCACTAAAGACATAACTCTTGATCTCGCCCACCGTTGCCATCTGCAGGGCTACCAGCGCGCAGTTTTTGGCGGCCTCGTAGGTTACGGAGCGGATGACTTTTTTCACCACGGGGATGTACAGGGATTCCATGCTGAACTCTTCCAGGCCCATGCCCACGAGCAGCAGGGTGGCAAGGGGGTCGCCGGCCATCTCACCACACATGGCCACGCGCTTCCCCTCGTCCTTTGCCACGCGGATGACCCGCATCAAGGACGAAAGCACCGCCGGATGAAGGGGCTCGTAGAGGCTGGCCACCCGGCGGTTGCCCCGGTCCACCGCCAGCAGGAACTGGATCAGATCATTGGTTCCGATGCTGAGGAAATCCACTTCCCGCGCGAGCCTGTCCACTAGCTGGACGGCCGCGGGGACCTCAAGCATAATGCCCAATTCCATCTGGCGGTCGAAGGGGACCCCCTCCTTGTCGAGTTGCTCCTTGACCTCCTGAAGGATCTCCTTCACTTTTAAAATCTCTTCGATGCCCGTCACCATCGGGATGAGCATACGCACGGGGCCCAGGCTGCCCACCTTGAGAATGGCCCGCAACTGGGTCTTGAAAATCTCCGAGACGTCCAGAGACACGCGGATGGAACGCCAGCCCAGAAAAGGATTGGGTTCCGCCACCGCCCGCCGCACGTAGGGGGGATACTTGTCCGCGCCGATGTCCAGGGTTCGGATCGTCACGGGCCTACCATCCATCCCCTCCACCACCCGGCGATAGAGCGAGTACTGCTGCTCCTCACCGGGAAAGTCGTGCTGCGCGAGAAACGGGATCTCCGTCCGATAGAGCCCGATGCCCTGGGCTCCGTGTTGACGGGCGAAAGCGACGTCCGTCAACAAACCCACGTTCGCGCACAGGATAACACGGTGACCGTCCTGAGTGGCGGCCGGAAGGTCGCGGATCTCATCCAGTTGCCGATTGAACGCATGATAGTCCCGCTCCAGACGTCCGTACTCTTGGAGAACCTCTTCGCTGGGATTGATATAAACCACTCCCGAGTTGCCGTCCACGATCAGATTCTCCCCCTCCTGGACGCTGTCCAGCAGTTCGTTCACGCCCACCACAGTCGGGATTTCAAAGGACTTGGCCAGGAGAGAAGCGTGGGAGGTCACGCCGCCTGTGGACAACACGATGCCGCGCAAGTGATCCCCTTGGATTACAGTCACGTCGGCGGGGGAAAGGTCCTCCGCCACCAGGATGGCGTCCTTGGGCAGAATGAGTTGCCGCCCCCTGGTGCCGGAAAGGTTGTCCAATACCCTTTGCGCGGCGTCCCTGACGTCCGCCCCCCGTTCCTTGAGGTATCGATCGCCGATCTTGGTGATGGAGCGCAGGTGCTGGAGAAAAACGCTGCTCACGGCATATTCGGCGTTGCAGCGTTCGCGCCGGATCCTCGTCTCGATTTGCCCGTGGAGAGCGGGATCGTCGAGAATCAGGCGGTGGACTTCGAAGATGGCAGCGGCTTCCTCCGATATGAGTTCATTCATGTGCTGTTTGAGGGCCGTCACCTGTTCGACGGCCTGGCTCGCCGCCGACCGAAACCGTTCAATTTCTTTGGCAACGCTTTTCGCACGAGCGCGTTTGACGACCGTCAAATCCTCCCGCGCAGGCATAATGTACGCCGTGCCGTGACCGAACCCGGGGGAGGCCGAAAGGCCCGTTAACCGTCCGCGCCATTTGTGCTCCCCCCCCCGAAGGATCTTTTCCCGTCGCGTTCCCTCGTAGGACTGAAGCTTTTTCAACGCGCCCACCATGCGCTTCTGGTAAGTCTTGCGTTCCCGGTCTTTATCCTTGAGTGAGTCCGCCAGGCGGGCTTGAATCACGATGCTGGACACCTGGTTGGAAATCGCCTTGAGGAGACGTATTTCATCGAAGGAGAACTCCCGCCGCCGGGAGGTCTGAACCACCAGAACCCCTATGGGAGCCCCCTTGTCCATGAGGGGGACCCCCAGAAAGGAATGGAAGCGCTCCTCGCCGGTTTCGGGAAAATACTTGTACCGGGGATGCGTCAGGGCGTCCACCGCCGCCACGTGGTTCATCTTCTCGATAACCAGACCCGTCAGGCCCTCGTGGATGCTCATGGAAACCTTGCCCACGGACTCGTGATCCAGACCCGTGGTTGCGCACAGGGTCAAACGGCTTTTTTGCTCGTCCAGGATGTAGATCGAACAGACCTCGGTCTCCATGCGCTGCACGATGATTACGACGATGCTTTTCAGCGTCTCCTGGAGGTCTCCCGAATGGCTGATCAGGGTGCTGATATCCTCGAGGGTCTCCAGGGGCCTCACCTTCCGGCGCGAATTCTTTTGAGTTTTAGCCATAGGACTCAAGTATTTTAGGCGGAACCTACCGGAAAATACAAACGGCCCATCGGCCACCGCGTGACGGCCGCGTCCCGGAAGGTTTGCCATCGGTCGCCCGCGGCCTTCAACCTCGTCCCCTTCGGAGCCCGCAAAGGGCGCGCCCGTAATCGGGATCTTGGAACACGCCGACCTCTGATCTCAGGCCTCCGATCTCCGGGCTTGGGAGACCTCCGAAACCGAAGGCGCCCCCTGCCTTCCTGGTTTATCATTGAGCGCCGGCGGCGGATTTTTGGCCAATTGACCTGGTAAAACCTAAATGCTACTTGTTTGGACTCAGTCGCCACCCGTATTGCAGTTTAAATCAACCATGGAAGAAACGATCCGTGAGCTCTTAATATCCATCGGCGAGGACCCGGACCGGGAAGGCCTGCAAAAAACCCCCTATCGGGTCGCAGAGGCGCTCCGGTTTCTCACCCGGGGGTACCAGCAGAGCCTGGACGAGGTCTTCAAAGACGCCCTGTTTACGGAAGACTATGAAGAGATGATCGTGCAGCGGGATATCGATTTCTATTCCCTGTGCGAGCACCACCTGCTGCCTTTTTTCGGCAGGGCTCACGTGGCCTACATCCCCCAGCACAAAATCGTCGGCATCTCCAAACTCGCCCGCCTCGTCGACTTCTACGCCCGCAGGCTTCAAGTCCAGGAGCGTCTGACCAACCAGATCGCCACCACCATCATGGAGAAGCTCAATCCTATCGGGGCGGCGGTGGTCATCGAGGCGGAGCATCTGTGCATGAGGATGCGGGGCGTGGAAAAACAGAATTCTTTGATTATCACCAGCACGTTGCTCGGCGCCTTCCGCAATCGGCAGGACACCCGGGCCGAGTTCATGAACCTCATCCGCAAGAGCGGTTAGCCTCGCCTTCCATGGAAATTCGTCTCAAGGATCAGAGTCCGGAAAAGATCAAGACCCCGCTCCTGGCCATGCCGGTCATGGAAGACGGGTTAAATGACCCGTTGCTCCAACGTCTGGACCGACATCTGAAGAAGAGCCTCTCCAGACGGATCCATCTCTGCAAGTTTACCGGCGCAGAAGGCAGCGTGCTCCTTCACCCCACGGAAGGCCAGCTCGCCGCTTCCCACGTATTGCTGGTGGGCATGGGGAAAGACGATGACATCGAGATGCAATCCTGGCGCAAGGCAGGAGCCCGGGCCGTCAGGGAGGCCGCCGGTCTATGGGCGGACGAAGTAGATTTCTTCCTGCCGCCCTTTGCCGACACGCCCCGGATCGTGGGACCCATCGCCCAGGGGGCCTTGATGTCCGGCTACCGCTTTACCAAGTACCGCTCGGAGGACAGGCGCTCCCTTCCCCTAAGACTTTTTAATTTAGTGAAGCCGGGGCTTAGCAAGACGGCCCAGATGGACCGCAACCTGAGACTCGCCCAGCAGCTTATGAACGGCGTTTTCCTCGCCCGGGACCTGGTGAATGAGCCACCCTCCATGACCACGGCCACATACCTGGCCGAGCAGGCGGTGCGCCACTGCCGGGGCAGCCGTATCCGGGTAGAGGTCTGGGGCAAGAAAAAGATACAGGCCATGGGACTGGCGGGACTCCTGGCGGTCAACCAGGGCAGCCACGAGGAGCCCCGGTTTATCGTCATGCGCTACCAGCCCCGGGGAAAGGCCCAAAAGAAAGTGGCCTTGATCGGCAAGGGCATCACCTTCGATTCCGGCGGCCTTTCCTTGAAGTCGTCCAAATCCATGGAAACGATGAAACTCGATATGGCCGGGGCAGCCGCCATTATCGGGACCATGAGTGTCCTTAAAGAGATAGAACCCCAGATCGAGGTTACGGGATATGTTCCCACCACGGACAACCTTCCCAGCGCCACGGCGCAAAAGCCGGGGGACGTCATACGCTACTTGAACGGCAAGACCGTTGAGGTCCTCAATACCGACGCCGAAGGTCGATTGATTCTCGCCGACGCGCTGGCGCTGGCGGCCAAGGAAAAACCCGACTGCATGGTTACCCTGGCGACCCTTACGGGCGCTTGCGTGGTTGCCTTGGGGAACGAAGTGGCGGGAATTTTCGGCAACGATCAACTCCTGGTGGACAAGCTGATCCAAGCGGGTCGCGAGGCCGGGGAAAAACTCTGGCAGCTGCCTCTGGTCAAGGAATACCGGGAAGATATCAAAAGCAGCGTGGCCGATATCAAAAACATCGGGGGCTCCTCCGGAGGCGCCATCATCGCCGCGCTTTTTTTACAGGAATTCGTTGGCCGCCGGCCCTGGGCCCACCTGGACATTGCCGGGCCGGCGTTTACCGATAAGGAATCCACCATGACCACCAGAGGGGGTACGGGATTCGGCGTTCTGACGCTGCTACATTTTCTATCGACCCTTTGAGAATGGGCGGCCTGCACAGGCGACAGGGGAAGGAGAGATCTTATGGCTGAAGTTCCCAAGGTTGATGATGCCAGTTTCGCAGCGGAGGTGGAAAAATCCCCGTTGCCGGTACTGGTGGATTTCTGGGCACCCTGGTGCGGTCCATGCCGCGCCATCGCCCCGATTATTGAGTCCCTGGCCGAGGAGTATCAAGGAAAACTCAAAGTCATGAAGCTCAACGTGGACGAAAATACAGCGGCGGCCTCGCGCTACGAGGTGCGGGCCCTTCCCACGGTCATGTTGTTCAAAGATGGGACCAAGAAGGATCAGATTGTGGGCGCCGTTTCGGCAGGCAAACTCCGTGACGCCATTGAAAAGGTCGTCTCCTAGCAGGTTATTGAAACCCTCATTGCAGACTGCGAAAAAAAAATTCAGAGCCGAGGGAGCGGCATAGCTCAGCCGAGCGGCGCGCGAAAAATCTGCGAGGGGAGGCGTACTTACGTCGTAAGTTAGCGGAACTCCGTTCGCAGCGGAAATGATTTCCACGCCGATCAAGCGCAATGATCTTACACGCCTGCTTTGGGCAGGCTGGCGGCATATGAGGCGTTTTCAGCAGTCTGCTAAAACATAAAGCGGCGCATACTTACATTGATCAACAGACCTACGGCCACGAGGGTGGCCACAAGGGATGACCCCCCATAGCTCAAAAAGGGCAGCGGGATTCCTACCACCGGCAGGAAACCGACCACCATGGCCACGTTGATGATCACTTGCAAGCCCAGAATGATCGTCGCGCCGAAGGCCAGCAGCGCACCCAGCCGGTCCCTTGCCCTTATCACCACTCTGAAGCTCAATAGAATGAGCGCGAGATAAAGCGCAAGCAGAACTAGGCAACCGAAAAATCCCCATTCCTCCGCAAAGACAGAAAAGATAAAATCCGTATGCTGGGCGGGCAAGAAATCCAGACGGTTTTGCGTGCCCTGGAGATAGCCTTTGCCGAACCAGCGGCCGGAGCCGATGGCGATTTTCGACTGGATGACATGGTAACCCGCTCCCAGGGGATCGAGATCGGGCGTCATAAAAGTCCGGATACGTATTTTCTGGTAGGGCTTGAGGAACTGCCAACCGATGGGGAGAAGGGCCAGACCCACAGCGCCCAAAACAAGCAGGGGACCAATGCGGAACACGGTCATGAAGATCATGGTAAAAAAGATCAGCAAATATACGACTGCCGTCCCCAGATCCGGCTGGATCAAGACCATGAAGAACAGCGGCCCCGCCAGCAGGGAGGCCAGCCACAAGTCGCGCAGGCGGTATCCGCCCGCAGGCTCATCGTGCTGCAGCCTCTTGGCCAAGAGGAAAACTACCGCGAGCTTGGCCAGCTCCGAGGGTTGCAGAGTGACAAAGCCAAGACTGATCCAGCGCAGGGACCCGCCGCTGGTAACGCCAATCAGGGGCACCAGCAAGAGCAGCAAGAGCACGGCGCCATAGAAGAGGTAGGCCAAACGGTCCATGCGGTGATAGTCCACCGTAAACGTAACCACCATGGCTACCAGGCCGATGGCCAGCCAGTAGAGTTGCTTCACGGCCAGCGGCCCGAGGCCTTCGCCTGAAAGGTCCCGTGCGGCGCTGTTAATGGTAAGGATGCCGATCAACGACAAAAGGATGGACAGAACAAACAAAGACCCATCAAAGTGCGAGATAATCCGCCGGTCAATCTGCATGGAAAAGCGTTCCTACCCCAGGGGTGCAGGCTTGTGGAGGGGACGGGCCTGTTGTCCCTTTAGCGTGACGTACTTCTCAATCAACTGCTTGGCCATGGGGGCGGCCTCGGAGCCGTGCCCGCCATGTTCCAGCATGATGACGACCACCACTTCCGGCCGCTGGGCCGGAGCATAGGCCACGAACCAAGCGTGGTCCCGCAGGGAGCGGGGGAGATCCTTGTTTTTAACCACCTCTCCCACCATTTCCGCCACCTGGGCCGTGCCCGTTTTTCCCGCAATTTCGATGAGGGGGGTCTTTGCCTTGAAGCCGGTCCCTTCCGGATCCTGGACCACGCCCCTCAGCGCCCTCCTGAGACTCGATAAAGTGGTTCCCTTGAGTTGCAAGGAACCGATTTTTTCCGGACCGTACTCGCGGATCAGCTGTCCGTCGAGGGATTCCACCCTGCGCACAAACCAGGGCTGGTACAGGCTCCCCCCATTGGCCACGGCCACCATGAGGTTGGCAATCTGTACCGGCGTCACACTCACGTAACCCTGGCCAATGGCCACCGATGGGGTCTCACCGGGGAACCACGGCTCGCCAAACCGTCGCCGCTTCCAACCGGAGTCCGGGATGAGTCCCGCACTTTCGCCGTCCAGGGCAATGCCGGTCTTGCTCCCTAGCCCCAGCATCCGGGCGTAGGTCGCAATGCGGTCGACCCCCAGTTGCTGGCCGATTTGATAGAAATAAACGTCGCAGGATTCGACCAGCGCCTTGTGGAGGTTTACCATTCCATGGCCTGCCTCCTTCCAATCCCGGAAGACCCGGCCCCCCACGGTCAGGGAACCCCGGCAGGGCACCGCGGTATCAGGTCGCACGATGCCCTCTTCCAGCGCGGCGATGGCCAGCACGATCTTGAAAATGGAGCCCGGCGGATAGACCCCCTGGATAGCCTTGTTGTGCAGGGGGCGCGCCTTGTCTTGAAGGAGGCGACTCCACTCTTCCGCGCTGATACCCCTGGCGAATACGTTGGGGTTAAAAGCGGGGGTGCTTACCAGCGCCAAGATGGCGCTATTATTTGCATCCAACATGACCACCGCGCCGTTTTCCCCCTTGAGGACCTGGTGCGCGCTCTCCTGCAGATCCCGGTCCATGGTAAGGAAAATGCTGTGGCCTGGAACGTCTTTTTGCTGGTCGAGAACCCGGATCTGGCGGCCGATGGCGTCCACCTCCACCTGCTGCCCGCCGCTGTGCCCGCGAAGGTCTTCCTCCCATGACTTTTCAAGACCGAACTGCCCTATCTCATCTCCCATCCTGTATCCTTCGGTGCGCAGGGACTTGAGCTGCAATGGACCGATCTCGCCCAGGTAGCCGAGAAGATGGGCGGTCACGCCATCGCTCAAATAGCTCCGCTTCGGACGGATACGCAGCGAGACACCCGGCAAGTCCATTTCGTGCGTCTCAACGACCACCACGGTGCGCCAGTCGATGTCCGTTTGCAGCGTCACCTCCCGGAACGGCCGGCGCCCATGGTTATTGCGAAGTTCCGCCAGAAACTTTTGCTCTCCGGCTCCCAGCAGGCGCGCGAGCTGGCGCAGGGTACCTTCGGGATTTTTCGTGTCTTCCGGGACAAAGAGCAAATCGAAAGACGGCCTGCTGTCAACAAGAAGCTGACCGTTGCGATCAAAGACCATTCCTCGTATCCCGGGAATGGTCTTTATCCGGATGCGGTTGTTCTTGGACAGGTCCGTAAATCGGTCGCCATCCAGCACCTGAAGCACCCAAAGGCGTATGACGATAACGAAGAAAACCACGACCACCGCCGTCATCAACTGACTGGTGCGGCGGTGAAAATGCGGGGCGATATCTGCCCTTGATGAAGGGGGAAACATCATGTGGCTAGGGTGCCTTGCGGGCCCGTTCCAGTCGGCTTTCCCCGCAACTCAAGAAGTAAAAGAGGACGGGTGCCAGCACGGCGGCCGAGAGGGCATCGAAAAAAATATATTTTAAGAGCCCGCTCCAAATATCCCGCGTGACCAGAAAGAGGCTCCACAACGTTACGATGGCGCTTACCTTGACCAGAGCGGCCAGGAACACGATGGTGGTGGTGAACAGGGGGCTGCGAATCCAGATATGCCGCGAGCTCAGATGAACGGTGAGAAACACCAGGGACATGGCAAAGGCGTTGATCCCGAGAACGGGGCTCGAAAAAACGTCCACCGAGTACCCGAGAAGAAACGATCCTAACACCGTGCTTACCGAGGGTCGATTGAGAGCCCAATAGACGCACAGGACCAAGGTCAGATCGGGTACCACCGGCCCAAGGGGGAGAAGATGCAGGACCGTGGTTTGCAGAAGCACAAACACAAACGCAACCGACAAGAAAAGCAAAAACAGCTTCATTTGCGGCTCAACGTAGGCCGAAGCAGTGACCGAACCCCGACTAGCCTTTGGATGCATCATTTTCCGTTGACACGACCAGAACCTCTTCGATGCGGGAGGGATCAATAGCGAGTTGAACCTCCACTTCCTGGAAGAGGCCGTAGGTCTTTTTTCGCACTGTGCTGACCTGACCCACGAGAATTCCTTTGGGAAAGACTCCGTCCAACCCCGAGGTGACCAACCGGTCTCCTTCACGGATTTCTTCGTTTCGAGTGACGTATTCCATCACCGGGTCCCGTTCCAGAGAGCCCGACACGATCCCCCGCGCGCGCGTTCTTTGCACGATTACATCCACGCCGCTGTTGTGATCGGTGAGGAGCAAAACCTTGGCGCTCCCGGGCGCCACGGCCACCACCTGGCCCACAATGCCGCCGGCGGAAACCACTGCCATACCCTTACGCACCCCGTCCCGGGAGCCTTTATTGATCGTCAGGCTCCGCGACCAGGTACTGGCGCTGTTTCCGATGACCGTGGCCGTGACGGTGCTTCGAAAACCCTGCTCCTTGAGCTCCAACAGCTTTTGCAGGCGAAGATTGGTAGCCTCGGTTTCCCGCAGGCCCTCCATCTCCTGTTGCAGTTTCTTGATTTCCCCTTTGAGCTCCTGGTTTTCCAGCCAAAGGCTGTCCAGGGTCCTGAACCCCTGCCGCATGTCCTTCACGTCCTCTACGACGGACTTGAGTACCCTCTGGAAGGGACGCATGGACTCAAGCAGGATGGGCCCGACGGGGTCTCCCTTCAAGCGGCCGGTAGCGGCCGATGCGGCAATATAGACCGAGAGCAACAGGAAAAAAAAGGAACTGAATAAAACCTGCTGCCTGCGAAAGAAAGCGATCACGGACGATTGTAAATTTCCCTAGGGTGGCACCGCCAACCCCGCGTCGGGGGATTTAACTGACGGTAACCTCTCTCAGCAAAGAGATTTCATCCAGAGTCTTGCCCGCGCCCATGACCACCGCCGTCAGGGGGTCGTCGGCCATGACCACGGGCAGACCGGTTTCTTCTCTCAGCAACGCATCGAGGCTTCTGAGCAGAGAACCCCCTCCGGCAAGGATGATGCCGCGGTCCACGATATCCGAGGCCAGTTCCGGCGGGGTCCGCTCCAATGAAACCCGCACCGCCTCCACAATCTGGTTAATCGGGTCCAGCAGGGAATCGCGAATTTCCTCGTCGGTGATCATGACCGTCTTGGGGATACCTGCCACGAGGTCGCGCCCTTTGATCTCCATGGTCTGAATCTCGTCACCCGGGTAGGCCGAACCTATGGTGATCTTGATCAACTCCGCCGTACGTTCACCGATCAGAAGGTTGTGCTTTCTTTTAATGAATTGGGCAATGGCCTCGTCCATCTTGTCGCCCCCGACCCGAACGGACCTCGAGAAGACGATCCCGGACAGGGAGATAACGGCTACCTCGGTGGTTCCGCCGCCGATATCCACGATCATATTGCCCGTTGGCTCGGTGATGGGGAGACCGGCGCCAATAGCGGCGGCCATGGGCTGTTCGATGAGATAGACCTCGCGGGCACCAGCCGACTCGGCGGATTCCCGCACGGCCCTCTTCTCCACCTCCGTAATACCAAAGGGAACACCGATAATGATGCGAGGTCGCACCAGGGTGTTGCGATTGTGGACCTTATGAATGAAGTAGCGCAGCATGGCCTCCGTGATTTCGAAGTCCGCAATCACTCCGTCTTTGAGGGGCCGAATGGCAACGATGTTGCCCGGGGTTCTTCCCAGCATTTTTTTGGCTTCGGCGCCTACTGCCAGGACCCTTTTACCGCCGCGATCGTTTTTCTGCACCGCGACTACCGAGGGCTCATTGGAGACGATACCTTCGTGTTTCACATAGATCAGCGTATTGGCGGTGCCGAGATCGATGGCAAGGTCGTTCGAGAAAAGACCCAGAAGCGAATTGAGAAACATCTATAGACTCCTATGGGACTCCAATATTTTACACCTCGGCAGGAGAAAAAATACCAGAATTTACTTATATGATCAAGGTAATGCGCCAAAGGACCGAATCTTGCTTAGGGCCGCAGCCCGGCAAACCGAATGATGGACGCCTAAAGGCCTTTTTCCCGTCTTCCCCGCCCCCCCTTTCCCGTGAGGGGGCCTGGCTCCCCCTTCCAGGCCCAACCGGCCTTCACTCGCCACCCCCAGGTCCTTTTTTCCTGCGCCAGTCCATCACGCGTCGGCGGGAAAGCCCCATGGAAAAGGAACGGCCCGGCCCGGTGTCGAACGGGATCAAATACTTCCAGGACAACTATACGCCGCCCGGGAGAGGTTTGACAGCGAGATCGTTTATAGTTTATAGTTTCCCTTCTGTTTCCTCCAGCCCTTCCCAAAAGGGAAAATGAATTTCGATCTGCATTCCCACTTTTTCCCCCTGGAAGCCTTTCAAAAGGCGACTAAATTTCGGGAACAGGCCCCGCGGATCACCCAGGCGAACGGGCGTTATTCGGTATCTGCGGGGGCCGGGACCCGGGGAAACCTTACCGAAGGCGCGTATAACATCGACGCCAGGGTCAAGGAACTCGACCGTATGGGCATCGACATGCAGGCCCTGTCTCCCTCACCCATCCTGCTATTCTACGGGGCAAGCCCCGATGCGGCGGTTTACTTCTCCCGGCTGCAAAACGAGGCGATCAAGGCCGTCGTAGAGGCCCGCCCGGACCGGTTTGTAGGCTTTGGTACGGCGCCGCTCCAGAGTGTGTTCGATGCCATTGCCGTGGCGGGGGAGGCAAAGAACCTGGGGTTGAAGGGACTGGAGATCGGCACCCACGTCCAGGGCAAACCCCTGGACCATCCCGACCTGGAACCTTTCTACCAAACGGCAGAGCGCCTCGGTTTGCTCCTGTTCGTCCATCCCATCGAAGGCGGCGGGGAGGGGGGAGACCCGGTGGCGGCGGAGCTGGGCAACGTTTTATCCTTCCCCTACCAGACCACCCTGATGGTCGAGCGTATGATTCTCAAGGGGCTCTTTGAAAAGTACCGCCACCTTCGCCTCTGCCTCGCTCACGGCGGCGGCCTGCTCGCCTACAATATCTGGCGCCTTGACCACGCCTATGCGCAACGAAGCGCGCTGCGAGAAAATGTTCCCCACAAGCCGTCCAGTTACTTGAAACAGCTCTATTTCGACAGTATCCTACACTCTGCCATGGCACTGGACTTTCTCATCCAGGTTGTGGGCGCCGACCGGGTTGTTATCGGTACCGATTACCCCATGGGAATGGGGGATAAGAACCCGGTAGCCACGATTATGGCCCTAAAATCAGTGAACGAAGCGGAGCGAACGCAGATTTTGGAAACCAATGCGATGAAGGCACTGGGCATGGAAGACCCCGCAACGCCCCGCACGAAGTCTTGAGCGACGCCGTGGCAAGCTATGCGAGCCTTTAGGAGTTGACACCCATGACACCCATGCAGCGCGTTGTTATAGGCCCTTCTGTGAGATGCTTCGTTGCCCTTTGTTCCACCTTTTTGTGGCTTGTTTTTTCATCGGCGTCGTCCTTGGTCCAGGCGGGAGAGCCCACGGAAAAGATTCGCGTGGCTGTTGATCAAGGGGTCCAGATTCTCAAGGAATCACAGCTTGACATGAACAATGGGCGGAAGGAAGCCATCGGTCGCCTGCGCCAGATTGTCTATCCGCTGTTCGACTTTACCGAGATGGCCAAACGCTCCCTTGGCGCACACTGGCGGACGCTTACAGCCGAGGAAAAACTCGAATTCGTGAAGGTTTTCACAGAGCTCCTCGAGATAAGCTACGCGGAAAGAATCGACCTATACAACGGACAAAAGGTGGTCTTCACCCGCGAGGAGGTGGACGACGATTATGCCACGGTGAACTCCAAGATTGTCAACAGCAAGGGCGAGCAGTTTTCCGTCGGTTACAAGCTCCTGCGCAGAGACGGGGCCGACTGGAGGATCTACGACGTCGTTGTTGAGAATATCAGTCTGGTCAACAATTACCGCTCCCAGTTCCACCGCGTCATCGCCAATTCCTCATACCGGGATCTCATAAAAAAAATGAAGGACAAGACAGGGTAGGGGAAAGCCGGCGCCTCAACCCCGTTCACTGAGGAGGCAAGCGGCCCGGGCCCTGTCTTTTGAAAAGGAGAAGCCTTGCTATGCGTCTGAATCCAAAACTCGTGGAGGCGGTTAAAAAACAGGAAGCGACCGCGAGAAGCGTTGTCCGCCCCGTGGGGACTATTCGCGTCGACATCGAGCACCGGGAACAGAAAACCTTTCAGGCAACGTACAAGACCGAGGACCGCTCGTTCGAATTCCCCATCGACGAACCGGGAATCCGCGGTGGAATGAGCAAAGGGCCCACGCCCCTTGGATATTTCGTCACCGGCGCCGGCAGCTGACTCCTGATGCAATACGCCAGTTTGGCGATTGCCAGGGAGCTTGCGGTGGAGGGGTTGAAGATGATCGTCCGGGCCCACAATCAGCGAGAGTTCCCCAGATCCTTCAGCGACATGATCTTTGAGGTGCGTGTCGAGGGCAACCTGACCCTGGAGCAACTCGATAATCTGGCCCGGGAAGCAAGCGTTCAATGCTTCGTCGAAAACACGTTGGCAAAGGCCATTGCGCTAACCACCACGGTTTTTCTAAACGGAAAAAAGGTTTTGACCTTTACCCGGGATCCGGCCACCGAACCACAGAAGGGGTAAAAGAATGCTCCGGCAGGGGCCGGATCATGAATCGCGCTATCCTAAAGTCCGCAAGCCTTCAATCATGGAGGCTTGCGGACCGAACCCGGGGGGGTTACTCAGTCAAAGCAGGACTTTAAACCTATTAAGACCAGAGGGTTCTTACTGCCTACTCTAAGGAAGGTGATTGGCGGTGGGACACCTTGGAAGTCTACACCAGGGGACCTTGCACGTCCTTAGGCGCTCCTTTTCCCTTACCCCGGACCGCCCGTTCGAGCCGTTCCAGGACGTCTGCAGTGCGATCTCGCACCGACTCGGATTTCAAGTTCACGGCCTCAACCTGCCGTTTGAGCTCCTTGATGCCACCGGTCCGCTGAAATGCGATGGAGCCAATCACCAGGGCAATGACAGCAATGAGCAACGTTAGCACTTCCATCTTTACTTTCTCCCCGTCATGACTGAAAAAGCTACCCATCAAGCGGAGCAAGCCATATGCCACCGCGCTGCCTCAATGAAATCAACCCGTTATGGTGACCCAGCCGGGCAAATGACAAGAAATAGCGAACACATTTGTCCCTTTGGTGTACTGTGAGAACCATCCGGGGACAATGGAGCTACAACGGACTGGGCGGACCGAGCCCCCCCGGCGATCCGGCTCGGACCAGGGCCTTAAATGAGGCAATGATCCCATGAGCCTATCACTTAGCCGGGAGACACACTACCTTGTCAGGCTCTACGCCCTCTCCCTCGTCATGAGCTTCGGGGCGGGCATGGTCTTACCGACGATCCCCGCCCTGGCGTCCTCCTTTGGAGTTTCCGTGGGGCTTGCCGCTCAATTCGTCACCGCCCAGGCGTTGGGACGGGCTTTTTCCCTCATTCCCGGTGGCCTTATCGTTGACCGGTTGGGGAGACGCTTCGCCATGGTCCTTGGCCCTTCCCTGGTGGCCCTTGGGGCTCTGACCACCGCCCTCACCCCGTTCTTTAGCCTGCTTCTGGTAGCCCAGTTCCTGGCCGGCGCGGGCGACAGTGTATGGATGATTGGCCGAGAGGTGGCGGGCATCGAGCTGATGCAAACGGAAAAACGAGGCCGCGTCATGAGCGGATTTATGGGGATTTCCTCGGCCGGGATGACCATCGGGCCCGTGGCCGGGGGGCTCTTGGCTGATCATTTCGATTTCCGCATTGTTTTTTACATCTACATGGTCCTGTCCCTGGGGGTGCTGGCCGCCTCTTTGACCGCACGTGAAAAGACCGTAGCGCGCGTGCGTTCTCACTCATCCGTGTTCAAATTCGGCAGGCTCAGCGAGATCGACCCTTATTACCGCAGGACCTATCTGGTTCTGATATTTGCCACCTTCTGTATGATGCTCTATCGCACGACCCTCCACAGCATGCTCCCCCTGTACGTCGGCACCCATCTCGGTTTCTCCACCACCCAGGTGGGCTCTCTTTTTGGTGTCGCTGGAATCTTTGTGCTCGTGATGATTATCCCGGCGGGCATTATAACCGACACCATAGGAAGAAAGGCAGCCAGTGTTCCCAGCACGGCCATTCCCGCACTCGCCTTTGCCGCCTTTCCCTTTGTCCGGAGCATGGGAATGCTTTCCGTTCTCGCGGCCCTGCTCGGGATGGCCAACGGGCTTTCCCTCGGCTCCGTCGCGACCACCGCTTATGACGTGATTCCAGAGGCCAAGAGGGGACAGTTCCAAGGTCTCAGGCGAACCCTGGGGGAAATGGGCGGGGTGACGGGCCCCTTGCTCGGCGGCTTTATCGCCAATACTTATAACCCGGGAATGACTTTCCTGCTCTACTCACCGCTGCTCTTTCTGGCCGCCTCCCTCCTGGCCTTTGCCTCGCGGGAGACCCTGGGCAACAGACGCCCCATGCCCCATTGAGCACCGCCCCCGGACCGGCGGGTTCCGTAAGACCGGTTACACGAGCCTCTTGAGCAGGCCGTGCAGGGTCTTATTTTTGCGGATTTCTTTTCTAAAGGAAGCCAGGGTCTCTTCGCCGAGGATGAGCGGCCCCCCTTGGTAAAAGCCTTCGTGGTAGTAGCAGAAGCGAAGCGCCCGGCCGCCCGCGTCGTAGCAGAGAAGCTGGACGGAAGGTTCGTGGTAGGGAGTTCGCGCCCGGGCCTCCTCCGTGATCCAGCCCCCGCCCCAGTGCAGTTGAAAGCGACGCTTCCTAATTCCCGACGGTTTCGCGGGGATCTTTCTTTTACCGCCCATGTCTCTCGCCCTTTCTGACCCGGACCATGGTTCTCTCCAATGAATGGGGTATGGGACCAGGAACAGTTTCCGGGAACCCGATGCCGGCTCATTAGATCCGCGGTTCTTGGCTATGGCATTATGGTACCCGCGGGCCTCCTGTCAACCCGGGCAGGATTGGCTCGGGGCCCCGTTTCCCGAAGTCCTTACCCAGTAACCGGAACATATTGAGTAGGGCGGCTCTCGCATCGAACCGTAGTCGGTGGTGGAGCGGCTCCGAGGGGAGAGAGACTGAAGGCCGGAGGCAGCGAACGAGAAGGCGTCGGCAGGCGCTGCGCTCGATATCGCTACCCTTGGGGTGAGTTGGGTGGTGGCCGTTCGGCTGAGCTCCCTTCGGGTCCGAGCCTCAGGGTCGAGGACAGCCGAACCGAAGGCCCGCTGCGCGAGGAGCCGGGTGGAGAGGTTTCGGATGGGGCAAGGCCGGAGACCGCGGCGCTGGCAATGAAGGTCTCATGATTGGAATTCGTAATCTTAGAAAATGCCGACCTCTGACCTCCGGTCTCCGGCCTTCAGGCCGAAATGGACGGAGTCCCCTGATGCGGTGGCGACGCGCCTCCGTTTAATGTTATGTCGAAATACGCTCATCATCCGGGAGGCTTCAAGTGAAGATCGTCAACCTTTTCGTTTTCGGCGTAACCGTCGCGTTGGCACTGACTGCTTACTTTCTAGGCGGAAACCGACACGTCACTGGCTTCACCACCAGCGTCAAAATGATGTTACCGGTTTTGCCCGCGCTCTTATGCGCTTTTCTCATTGCCGGTTACATGCGCGTTTTGCTTCCTCCCATTGTCATTCAGCAATGGCTCGGGCACGAGGCGGGGTTCAAGGGAATCGCGGTGGGTTACCTGGCCGGGCTGTTGACCTTCGGCGGGCCCTTTGTGACCTTTCCCGTTGCCGCCTCTCTCTATTCGGCTGGGGCAAGCGTTGCAACGGTCACGGCCTACATCACCTCATGGGCGCTGTGGGGCGGCGGTATCGTTTTCTATGAAATGGCCATTCTCGGCCCGAGGCTTTTTACCATTCGCATCGCATCGAGTCTCATCTTTCCTCTGGTCGCCGCCCTTGCGGCCGGTTATCTGGCAAAGGGACCTTGAGACGGCCTGGCCGGGCCGGACACCCTAAAACAAGAGGCATAAAACTCCTCCCCGGGCACCTTGACACAGGCCCTGGACAGGATGGTATCGTTAAGAATGACCGGTTGGTCGGTCAACAAACCGACGGAAAAGGGCGATATTCCGTAAATGCCTATAATCGTTGATAAAGGCAAGAAAAAGGAGGCCATACTTGAGGCCGCTATGAGGGTTTTTGCCCGTGATGGGTACCATCAAGCGAAGATTGAGGAAGTGGCGAAGGAGGCGGGTATCGGCAAGGGTACGGTGTACGAGTACTTTCGCAGCAAGACCGAGCTCTTTCTGGCCCTCCACGAGCATATGGTGTCGGAGCTCAGGGCCTTTTACTTGAGGGAGCTCTCGGACCTCCGTAAACCCGTCCTGCTGTTGGAGCGATTCGTCAAAATAGCTTTCGACACTTTCCGTCTCTGGGAACCCTTTTTCCTGGTCTTCTTCGATTTCTGGGCCCAGGGCGGGAGGGGAGAGCATCAGGCGCTTTTCCAGGGACGCCTCAAGGACGGCTACGCGCTCTCCCGAAACGAGGTCGCCGCCATCATCGCCGCGGGTATCCATGACGGTTCCTTTCGGCCCGTTGATCCCATCCTGACCGCGGCCGGAATCCTCGCCTGCCTCGACGGGCTGGTGGTGCAGTGGCTCTGCGACCGGGAGGCCCTGGACCTCGACCGCATGCGCGACGAACTGTCGGCCTCCCTATTAAGGAGCCTACGGCCGTGACCCGGCGCGCGCTCTCCCTTTTCATCATTCCGGTGATGCTCGTGGTCACCGCGGTGGTTGTCTATTTCATTCAGGCGGTGGAGGAACCAGCGCCCGCCGAGTCCGAACCGGTCCCCGTCCCCGTGGAAGTCACCGTCGTCGAACCCCGTCCCTTCACCCATTACCTGGAAGCGCTGGGAAGCGTCGAGCCGGTCCGGGACGCGGAGGTCGGCCCCCAGGTCTCGGGCCCCGTCCGCCTGATCCCCAAAGAGGTGGAGCTCGGCGCTTCGGTGGAACAGGGCGCCTTGTTAGCGGAAATCGATCCTGCCCCTTTTGAGATCGAGGTGAACCATAGCGCTGCCTTGGTTGCCCGCGCCCAAGCGGGCGTACGGGCGAGAGAGGTGGAAGTCGGGCGCCAACGGGACCTTATTCCTATCAACCAGGAGAAGCTTCGCCTTACCCGTGCCGAGCAGAGACGTCTCCAAGAACTGCTGGAAAAAGATCTCATCGCGAAACAGGACGTGGAGCGGGCCGAGCTGGCCATGCGCCGGGTCGAGGAGGAAGCCAAACGTACGGAGAGCGGGCTCCGGGAGGCCGAGGTTCAACTAGCGGTGGCCCAGGCGGATCTTGCTGCCGCCGAGGCAGACCTGGCGCGGGCAAAGAAATCCCTGGCCGACACCCGGGTACGCGCGCCCTTTGCCGGAATCATTTCGGAAAAGAAGGTAACCCTGGGCGAGCAGGTCAATCCCGGCACGGTTCTGTTCCGGCTGGCCGAGATCGACCAAGTGAAGCTCCTGGTGCGCATCCCGCCCGAAGACATCGCATTCCTCCGCACCGGCATGGAGGCCGACGTCACGATCAGCGTGGCGCCCACCGCCTTGCCGGGAAGAGTCGCGCACATCGGCCCTCGCGCCGATCCCGAGACCCGGAGCTTTCCGGTGGAGGTGCTGGTGACAAACCGGGCCGACGCGCAGCTCCTTCCCGGCATGTTTGCCAGGGCCCGCATCCCCGTTCGAACCTATCCGGAGGCTATCTTGATTCCGCGCTCCAGCGTTTTGAGCTTATCCGGCAAGACCATAGCGTTTGTTGCCAACTCAGACAGTGGCGCGGCCGAGCTCAAGCGAGTTACCGTCGGCCGGACCTTCGGCTCCCGCCACCTGATCACCCAGGGTCTCAAACCGGGGGACCGCCTGATTGTAAGCGGACAGGCCTTGCTTCAAGACCAGGCGGCCATCCGCGTGGTTGGAACGAGAGAACCCGAGCCATGAGGCGTATTATCGAGTTTTCGGTCCGCAACCGTGTCATCGTCAACCTCCTCACCCTCTTTGTCATTGCCGCCGGCGTCACGGCCTATTTCCAACTGCACCGGGAGATGTTTCCCGATTTTTCCCGCCAGGCGGTCCAGGTCGTGACGGAATACCTCGGCGCCTCTCCCGAAGAGATCGAAAAGCTCATCACGGCGAAGATTGAAGAAGAGGTAGCGCAAATCAACGACGTCGACGAGCTCCTGTCGGTGTCCCAGGAAGGCCGCTCCGAGATCTTGATCAAGTTCCAACCCGACACCGACATGAACCAGGCCTTGAGCGACGTTCGGGCAGCTCTGGACAACGTTACGGAATTACCGCAGGAGGCTGAAGAGCCGCGGGTCAGTGAAGTCAAGTCCACCTTCCCCGTGATCACCGTATCCCTCTCCGGGGATATCGACGAGGCCGCCTTGAGGGATATCGCCAAGAACGTCCGGGACGATCTGCGCCGCCTTTCCGGGGTGGGCGCCGTAAACATCCTGGGCATCCGGGAGCGCCAGTTATGGGTGGAAGTGGATCCCGAAAGGCTTGACCAGTACGGTTTGAGTCTGGATGACTTGAGGGCGGCCATCGCCGCTCACAACCGCAACGTCCCCGGGGGAACTCTCAAAACCGGCCGCGGCGAGATTCTGCTGCGGACCCTGGGCGAGGCTGAGGGCGTGCGCGACGTGGAAAGAATGATTCTCCGCGCCACAGAGACCGGTCACCCCCTGACCATCGCGGACGTCGCAACGGTGCGCGAGAGCTTCAAGGACGCCGCCACCATGGGGCGCTTCGCCGGGAAGCCGTCCGTCAACCTGGTCGTGGTCAAGGAACGGCAGGGAGACGCCATCGACATCGCCGCGCGGGTCCGAGGCCTGCTCAAAGAAATCCGCCCGCGCTTGCCCCAGACCGTGACCCTCGGGGTATACAACGACTTTTCCATCTTTATCCAGAACCGCCTCAACACTCTGCGCTGGAGCGGCGCGGTTGGTTTCATCATTGTTTTGTTGACCCTCTGGATCTTTGTCCGAACGCGAATCGCCTTTTTGACCGGGTTGGGAATCCCCTTCGCCATGCTCGGGGGAACGCTCTTCATGTGGATCTACGGCATCAGCCTGAACATGGTATCGCTCTTCAGCCTGATCCTCGTCCTCGGCCTCCTGGTGGACGACGCCGTCGTCGTGACGGAGAACGTCTACCGCCACGTCGAGGGCGGCATGAGTCCCGAGCAGGCCGCCATTCGGGGAACCGCCGAGGTCGCCTGGCCCGTGGTGGCCACGGTGCTTACCACGGTTGCCGCATTCATCCCTCTCGCCCTCTTGCCGGGAACCATGGGCATCTTCCTGGCCCCCCTCCCCCTCATTGTCAGCTTCACCCTCATCGCCTCCCTCTTTGAGGCCATTTTCGTCCTTCCCTCCCATCTGAGCGATTTGATCACGTCTAAATACGCCAAGACAGTTCGCGTGAGCGAGCACGGTTGGTTGACGAGGCTCCGCGGCATTTACCGGTCGCTGCTCGCCATGGCCGTACGCTGGCGTTACGTGACGGCGGCCTTGTTGCTCTGTGTCACCGTAGCGCTGGTGGCCTTCGCCATTTACCGGATCCCCCTTGTGCTGTTCCGTGAGTTCGACTCCCCGCAGTTCTTCGTCAATTTCGAAACCACGCCGGCAGCCAAGATCGAAGACACCCTGGAGATCGCCAAGCGGGCGGAATCTGCGGTTCTTGGCCTGCCCCGGGGGGAGCTCAAATCGGTGGCTACTAACGTGGGGGTCTCTTTCGTTGACGTGCATAGGGCCGATCGCGGCCCCAACCTGGGGCAGCTCATGGTCGAGCTGGAGGATAACCGCCGGCGCGGCGTGGAGACGATTATCGCCGAGCTGCGGAGCTCGATGCTGCGCATACCGGGAATAACGAAGATTCAGTTCCTCAAGCTCCAGGGCGGGCCCGGCGGGCCGGCCATCGAGGCCCGGGTGGTGGGGGAGGAGATCCATGTGCTCCGCGCCATTTCCGAGGACCTGAAAGGGTTCCTGGCGCGCATTCCCGGAGTGCGGGACGTGCGCGACGATTTCACCGAAGGCAAAGAGGAATTGCAGATCACGCTCCGGCCCGAGGCGCGGGCCCTGGGACTGGACGTGACGGCCATCGCGCGCCAGGTCCAGCAGGCGTTCCTCGGGGTGGAGGCCTCTACCATTCAACGCCGCGACGAGGACGTACCCATCGTCGTTCGCTTCCCCGAGGAGGCCAGGCGAAGCCTGGACACCGTAGCCAAGATGAAACTCACCTTGCCGTCGGGCAAGCGCGTTTTTCTGCGCGATGTGGCGCAATTAGACAGCGCCGTCGGCGCAAGCAAGATCCGGCGAAACGATCAAAAACGGGTCGTCACGGTGCTCGCCGACGTGGACACTGCACAGACCACGGTATTTCAGGTTACCGAGCGGTTGAAGCAGCGCTTCCCGG
>Ga0326597_10002594_pt1 | contig 26834 bp, 29 predicted proteins | sample RVTome_12_FD_203789 | JGI IMG/M metagenome (GOLD analysis project Ga0326597, IMG submission 203789) | Soil microbial communities from uranium-contaminated site in the Upper Colorado River Basin, Wyoming, United States - RVT100D185 | ecosystem: Environmental > Terrestrial > Soil > Contaminated >... | reverse complement strand
TCACTATCCCAATCGGGCAACCATGCCGTCATGAAAGACGGTTCGGTACTTTGGAGTGAGGAATTTTCGGACGAGCAGCGGGCGGCGATCCATAGGCTCATTCAGGTCTTTCGCGATGAACTCCGCATCCCGGTGAAAGACGAGAACGACCTCGTTGAGGACCGCGGGAGTCAGATATCGTATAGTCTCATTGGACACCATGAAGATATCGAGAAAAAAGAGGCGTTCGATCCGGACGCAAAAAAGCGGCTCGCACTTCTTATAGAACACAAAAACGAGGTCGAGAAGCTGCTTGCAGCTGGAGCCGATGTGCGGACCGGTGGGACAACGACGTTCGACTTTACACTCAAAGGAAAACACAAAGGATTCAACGTCGGTCGCTTCATAGAAAAAATGGGATGGAAAAAGGAAGAGTGCATCTATGTGGGCGACGCGCTTTTCCCCGGCGGCAACGACGAGACGGTCGTCGGCGTCATTCCCACGAAAGCGGTGAACGACTACCACGAAACGTACGAGTACCTTGCGAGTGTGTTATCCTCATGAGTCTTCCCTATGCACGCGCTTGAAATAAAAGACTTGAAAAAAACATACGCGACCGGAACGGTCGCGCTGAAAGGCGTTTCTCTTACCGTTCCCGTGGGCGATTTCTTTGCGCTCCTCGGCCCCAACGGCGCCGGCAAAACGACCGTCATCGGCATCGCAACGGGCCTCGTGAACAAAACGAGCGGCACCGTACGTGTGTTCGGTCACGACATCGACCAAGAGCCGGAGCGGGCAAAGTTGCAGGTCGGCTTGGTGGGACAAGAGATAAATTTCAACCCGTTCGAGAAGATACTCGACGTGGTCGTCAACCAGGGCGGATACTACGGGGTACCGCGCTCAAAGGCGCTTCCTCGTGCGAAGCAACTCCTTCAGGACCTCGGCCTAGGCGAAAAGATAGACCAGAATGGCATGGCGCTCTCCGGCGGCATGAAGCGCCGCCTCATGATAGCCCGCGCGCTTATCCACGAGCCGAAATTCCTCATCCTCGACGAACCGACCGCCGGTGTCGACGTCGAGCTTCGTCGTGGCATGTGGGAGTATTTGCGCAAACTCACGGGAGAGGGTGTCACCATTCTCCTTACGACACACTACTTGGAAGAAGCCGAGCAGCTCGCCAAACACGTCGCCATCATCAACAAGGGCGAGATCGTCGCATCAGGGACGATGCAGGACCTTCTCTCGATGCATACCGAAAGCGGTGCTCCGAAAGAAGGCTATCGTGGCGGTAAACTGGAAGAAGTATTCCTCAAACTCATCAAAGAAAAGTGACTATGAAGACTTCCTTCGAAAACATAATGCGAGCGGGGAGGTGTGTTCTCCGGAGTGTCTCGCAGGTTGACGAGCCGAGAGGCAGCGCTGCGCGAGCACGCGCAGACAGCGACTCCGGGAAACACACTTTCTCCGAGTGATAACTATGGATAACGACTTGGCATACCGCATGTGGATAAGCTACTACACGATGCTCCGGAAGGACGTGGTGCGCATGTTCCGCATTTGGGTGCAGACCTTTTTGCCGAGCGTCGTGACCTCTGTGCTCTACTTCCTCGTGTTCGGTTCGGTCTTAGGAGCACGCATTGGGGAAATGCAGGGCGTGAATTTCCTTGAGTTCGTTGTTCCCGGACTCGTCATGCTCGCGGTCGTCACCAACGCATACGCCAACACCTCTTTCATGTTCTTTCAGTCGAAATTCTTCTTCCGCGGCATCGATGAGATTCTCGTCTCGCCCACCCCGCCGTGGGTAATGATAGCGGGATTCATTTCAGGCGGCGTCATACGCGGCGTTCTTACCGGCACGCTCGTGCTTCTCATTTCCCTCTTTTTCACCGGTCTTTCGATATCGATACACAGCGCGCTTATCATGCTCGCTTTTGGTTTTCTTACCGCGCTCGTCTTCGCGCTCGCAGGGCTCGTCAACGGTATTTATGCAAAATCGATAGACGCCATCAACCTCGTGCCGACCTTCGTGCTGACCCCTCTCGTCTACCTCGGTGGCATCTTTTTCTCCGTACACATCCTTCCTGCATGGGCGCAGGGGGCGATGTACATCAATCCTCTTTTCTACCTCGTCAACGGCTTCCGCTATGGATTTCTTGGTATTACCGATATTCCGCTCTATGTCGCACTTATCGCCCTCTTTGGCATGATAGCCTTCCTTATCGCGGTTAACTGGTATTTCATTCGCACGGGCCTGGGGCTCAAACAATAGATAAGTCCTCGTGCCCACAAAAAAGGCGAACAACGTTGTCTGCCTTTGGATATCGGGCTAGCATCCACCGCGAGCCACCTGTGTGGCAAGTTTACTGCCCTTTGACGTCAAAAGCGGAGGTTCGGAATGATCCAACCACTAAGAGAATACTTAAGCAAGATCTTGCCGCACCGGAGTGCTCAAGACGACGTTGCGGCTCACTACGATGATTTGGACCATTGTATCCAGGCAATGGTTCGCTCGTTCCCTGCAGAGGGACCGCCTGAGTCATACTCTTGCGCCCTCTGGCAAGATCCTTATCCGCCCGTACAGCTCCCGGAAGTAACTATACCTACGTATTTCGGCATGATGAATGAGATTCGTAGGTCGCAGGGTCCATTTGTTTCGACGCTCACCGAAGCGAATGAGATAAAGATTAGGGCGATAGCGCGTCGACTCCACCTGGAACCCGGTATGAGGATTCTCGATATCGGTTGTGGAGACGGTGCGCTGGCGTACTATCTCGCCACCAAACACGGGGTGAAGGTCGAGGGCATCACGCTTTCTGAAAGACAACTGGAAAGGGCGCAGTCGAGAGCCCAGAAGGTTGGCAACATCCGTTTCCATCTCATGGATTTCGCGGACGCTCCCAATCTTGGGACCTTCGACCGCGTGGTCTCGGTCGGCATGATGGAGCACGTCGGCATCGGTCGTCTTCAAGAATATGCCCACGTGTTCCGGAAAGTGATGGCCCCAAACGGGCGGGGCCTGTGCCACACCATCTACAAGGCCGTAGACGCTCCGGAAATGAATGAGTGGATCGCACTCAAAATTTTCCCGGGCACGTACGTCCCAAATGAAAGGGACATGGCCGACTGCTTCTTGTCAGTCGGACTACAGGTGGAAGTGTTCCACCATATCCCGGGGATACACTACGCCAAGACCCTGGACGCTTGGCGAGAGCGGCTAAACGAGAAGTGGGACTCCATTAAGCACCATTTTGCCGACCCAGAGTGGCAGAAGCGTAAGATGGACTTCTACCTCGGAGGCACTGCTGCTTGGTTCCGGTACGGTCGCCAAGCCGCTGTTGCACAACTTGAACTTGTGCCCGCGTGATTGCAAACACGGGCGCACGAGGGGGAGCGACATCAATAGTCTGCTCCCTCTTTATTTTCTAACTTCGCACAGACTTGCACAGCTACCGGAGGTTAAACCTCCGGTAGACAAATGACTACCTCTGTTGCGCAATATACTCCGCGAGCCCAATGTAATTTTCGGGACGGAATGTTTTAAGGCGTTTTTTCACGTCGTCCGAGACCTTGAGGCCGTCGACGAATTTCTCAAAGTCCTCCATCGTCACCTTTTTGCCTCGCGTCATTTTCTTCATTTGCTCGTAGGGGACCTCCACACCCTCCTTGCGAAGCACGGTCTGTATCGCTTCGGCAACAACTTCCGGATGCGCTTCGAGAGAGCGGCGCATGAGGTCTTCATTGACACTCACCTTCGAGAGTCCGCGGATGAGCGCCTTATAGCCGATGAGAGAGTGCGCGAAGGCGGTGCCGAAAGTACGCTTCACCGTGGAATCGGAAAGGTCGCGCTGCAAACGCGATATGGGAAGTTTGCGTGAGTAGTGCTCATAGAGCGCGTTTGCAACACCGAGGTTCCCTTCAGCGTTCTCAAAATCTATCGGGTTTACCTTGTGCGGCATGGTCGAAGAGCCAACCTCCCCTTCTTTTGCCCGCTGCACGACCCAGTCGCCGCTGATGTAGCGCCACATGTCCTGCGAGAAGTCGGTCAGTATCGTGTTGATGCGACGAAGGTTGTCGAACATCTCCGCATACGTATCGTGTGATTCTATCTGTGTGGTCGCCGGATTGAGCTCAAGTTTTATCCCCTTCTGGTTGAACCGCTCGACGAACGTTTCGCTGAACTGTATCCAATCGACATCCGGTATCGCTGCTGTGTGTGCGCTCCAGTTCCCTGTAGCTGCACCGAACTTCACGAGAATAGAACGTCCCTCGAGTTGTTCCAGTTGGCGCATGACGCGCGCATAGAAGACGCGCATTTCCTTGCCAAAGGTCGTCGGCGAGGCTGGCTGACCATGGGTACGGGCGAGCATTGCGGTCGCCGCATGAGTGTTCGCAAGTGTATCGAGCGTCTTCTGGATATTTTGAACGGCGGGGAACAGGACGTCTTGCAGTGCCCCCCGCAGGAGAAGCGCGTAGGCGACATTGTCCGTATCTTCCGAGGTGGTCGCAAAATGCACCCATTCCGAAACATCTACGAGGCTCGTACCGGCGAGCTTCTTCTTAAGGAAATACTCGACCGCTTTTACGTCGTGGTTGGTCGCGGGAATTCCTTCGTAGCCCTCACGCTCTATTTTCTTTACGACCTGCGCATCCTCAAGTGAGATATCGGATATTTTCTCTAACGTCGTTTTTTCCTCTACAGTAACGGGGCGCATGCCGACCCCCTTCGTCTCCGAAAGTGCTACGAGGTACTCACACTCCACACGAACACGTGCCCTGATGAGTGCGAACTCGCTGAAGTACTCGGCAAGCTCTTTTGCCGCTTCGCGATAGCGACCATCTATCGGACTAATGCTGGTAAGTGGATCAAATGGCATAGGATTGGAGGTTCTTCTTGATGCGCGGTGTGATGGGCTGTTCCCCTGCGATGAATTTTTTGCCGGTGATCTTCTCATACATTTGAATGTAGCGCCGCGAAAGCTCGGTCACAAGCTCTTTGGGTGCGTCGGGGAGCACCTTGTCTTTGTACGGATCGCTATTCTCTTTGAACCACAGTCGCAAAAACTCTTTGTCGAAATATTCCGGTTCCTCACCTTTCGCAAGGCGTTCGTCGTAGCTCTCGAGCATCCAGTAGCGGGAGGAGTCCGGGGTGTGTATCTCGTCGATGAGCACAAGTCGCCCTGGCTCGCCTGCCCCGAGCGAAGTCGAGGGGTCGAGGCCGAACTCATACTTGGTGTCCACCAGAATGAGCCCGCGCTTCGCCGCGATCTCCTGACCCTTGGCAAAAAGGATGAGCGCCGTTTCTTTCACGCTCTCGAAAAGCTCTTTGGTAATGAACCCTTCCGCCATCATCTCCTCGAGAGTGAGTGAGCGGTCATGTTTTTCTTCTTTCGTCGTCGGATCAAAAATAGGACTCGGCAGCTTCTGGTTCTTCTTCATGCCGTCGGGCAGTGCCACGCCGCCGAAGTCGCGCATGCCCTTTTCGTAGCGCGTCCAGATGGCGGTGTCGGTGACGCCGGTGAGATAGCCGCGCACCACCGCCTCCACAGGGACCATTGTGCATTTTTTGCCGACCGTGACGTTCGGGTCCGGTATCGCGAGCACGTGATTCGGAACGATATCCTTCGTTTGCTCGAACCACCAGGCACTCACTTGGTTCAAGACCTGCCCCTTGTGCGGAATGTGCGCGATGATGCGGTCGAAGGAAGAATGTCTGTCAGTTGATATCAAAATCAGCCTGCCTTGCCCTGAGGGACTCGAAGGGTCAGGCTGTTCGTAGATGTCGCGTACCTTACCTACTCTTTTTTTCCCAAGAAAGTCGAGGTTGGTCTCCTTGAGTACTTCTGTCATAATTTAATATGCATTATTTACTATATATTGTCAAGCCCACTGCAACTCTCCTGTGGATGTGACGCTCTTCTCCCCTTCTCCTATCTTCCCGACCTCATACGCATCGACACCGTGTGTAGCAAGGTGCTTTACTGCTTCACCAGCGAACTCTTTTCGAACGACAGCAACCATGCCGACACCCATGTTGAAGGTCCGCAGCATGTCAGCGTCGTCGAGCTGGCCAAAGTTCTTGAGAGTTTTAAAAATGGGGTGGATCCGTATCGTGGGAAGTTCGACGTGCGCACCGCATTTTTCTGGAAGTACCCTATTGAGATTCTCCTGAATACCGCCGCCGGTGATGTGCGCTAATCCAACAAGGCCGTCTTTACCGAACAAACCTTTGAGGGCCGTATAGTAGGCGCGATGCGGTGTGAGAACGCTTTCGATGAATGGTTTGTTTACCCCGAGCCATGTCGAGGGGCCGCTCACCATCTCCTTCTCGATGTCGGGAGATTCTTTCATTATTTTTCTGACGAGAGAAAACCCGTTCGTATGCACACCGCTCGAAGGCAATGCGAGAAGCACATCCCCTTTTTGTATCTTCGAGCCGTCAATAATTTTTTCCTTTTCTACGACGCCGATAATGCTCGCGGTTAATACGTAGACCCCCTCTGCGATGGTCCCCGGCTGCCACGAGGTCTCTCCGCCGGTCAACGTGCACTCATTTTCTCTTGCTGCTTCAGCGAACGCCTTCACCATCCGAAGCACGACGGGCTTTTCTACCTTACCCGCGATAATGCAATCTTGTATCGAAAGCGGGCGCGCACCCATCACAATCGCGTCATTGACGAGATGATTGACGAGATCGTGACAGACGCTCTCGACGCTATCGTGCGCGAATGCCAAGAGCTGCTTGGTACCCGGCTCCTCCGTCTTGAGAACGAGGACCGGATGTTTGTACTCCGGGAATGAGCCGTCGTAGAGCGTTGCGAACGCTCCGACCTTGTTGAGTACCCGCTTGTCTTTCGTATCCATGACCTCCGCCATGCCGGCCTTGGTCTCGTTCTCTGTGTCTCTATCTACACCGGATTTCTTATACGACAAACTCATATAAGCCCTTTGTCCTCAAGATATTTTTTGAATCCTTTTTCCTGTAACTCAGTGTCTTTCTTCTGAATGTCCTTCGCCATTTTTTCTTTGTGCGCCGTGATCCTCGCGCGGACCACATCGTCCCCTGCTCCGATAATTTGTGCTGCGAGGATGCCGGCGTTCTTGGCACCGCCGACGCCGACCGTCGCGACAGGGATACCCGGCGGCATCTGTACCGTTGAAAAAAGCGCATCCACGCCGGCGGCACCCATTTTCGCGTTCATGATTGGAACGCCGATGACGGGAAGCGCCGTGTGCGCGGCAACGACGCCCGCCAAATGCGCGGCGCCTCCGGCGCCGCAGATAAATACTTTGTAGCCACTCTTCTCCGACGTCGTGACGTACTGAACGACTGCCTCCGGTGTGCGGTGCGCAGAAAGCGTGTGCACCTCACTTCCAATGCCCAGCTCCTCCAACACCTTCGCCGCCTCCTGCATCACCGGCAAGTCCGAATCGCTCCCCATTAATATCCCGACGAGTGGTTTGTTGCTCATACGAAGTATTCTACTGCATTTCTAAATATTTGAAGACCCGGACCTTCAGTTGGCAATGCATTGCCAACTGCCCTGAGCGTAGTCGAAGGGCGGCGTACATATTCTTCTCTTAGCCAGGTCCAATGCGGCAGCTGCGTGAAGCGTACCGCGCGCTCGGGATGCGGCATGAGCCCCAAGACACGACCATTGTATGCGGTAACACCTGCGATATTCTCTAGGGAACCATTTGGATTTGCCGGCATATCGAAATGATGCGCAGTTTCTCCCCCCACGTACTTCAGCGCGATCGCATTATCTCTCTTTAGTTGTGTGAGTACTCCCTGCGGTGCGAAATATTTTCCTTCGCCGTGCGCTATCGGCACCGAGAGCTTTGTAATGCCCTTAAGCCACGGACTACTGTTCTCCACTTCGAGGTCGACCCACCGCGCACTGTAGCGGGGGGTATCGTTCGCGACGAGCGCGCCGGGCAAAAATCCGGCCGAGGTGATTATCTGAAAACCGTTGCAGATGCCGAGCATCAGCGTATCGCGAGAGAGGAACTCGTCGATAGCGCCGCCTAAGTGGTGCCGCACTTTGTTGCCATACGCCTTTCCCGCTCCCGTGTGGTCGCCGTACGAAAAGCCGCCGCCGAAAACGAGTATCTGCGCTTTTTTCAAGAGCGAAGGCTTTGCGACGACGTCGTTGAGATGCACGATCTCCGCCGTTCCCCCCACGCTTTCGAATGCCGCCTTCGTCTCATCCTCCGTGTTGAGGCCGTATCCTGAGAAAATTATGACGTGTGGTTTTTTCATAGTGAGTTAAATCGAACTACCATTGTTTAAAGAACGAGCGATAGCTCTCGGTTAATTTCGATAACGGCAGGTCGATTTTTGCGCTTGAGAGCTTGAACCTGAACCTTGCGTTCGTGACCGCTCCGATCTTCGCGAATTTCACACCCTTCAATATTTTCTCAAATTCTTTTTCCTTCTCCTTGCGCACCGAAACGACGAAGCGCCCTTGGCTTTCGGAAAAAAGTTTTGCCGCGTCTGACGCGGCCTTGCCCGGGATCTCCGATACATCGACATGAACGCCGAGTTGCCCCGCGATAGCCGACTTTGCGAGGGCGACCACCAGTCCACCGTGCGAGACGCCGATGGCTGAAGCGAGCAGTCCTTTTTGTATCGCGGAAGATACCGCGTCGTAGATTTTTACGTTTTTCTTGGCGTCCACATCCGGAACATCCCCTTCGTCATTCGTCTCGCCAACGACATATATGGCGTCTCCTGCCATCTTGAAATCGAGCGTCATCGCCTTCGTCACGTCTGGAACGACGCCGATAGCGGAAACGAGGAGTGTTGGGAGCGCAGCAATGTGGACTGGCTTACTTGTATCGTCAAAACCACGGAAGTCGTTGAACATGCTGTCTTTGCCGGAAATGAACGGCGTACCATACGCTACTGCCGTGTCGTAGCAAGCCTTTGCCGCCTGTTTTAGTTGGTAGAGCCGCTCTGGTTTTTCAGAACTCGACCAACAAAAGTTGTCGAGAATGGCGAGGTGGTCACGCGACGCCCCCGCGGCTATCGCATTCCGTATCGCCGTATCGATAGATGCGGCAGCCATTGCGTACGTATCCACTGGTGAATACCACGGACAGTAGCCGTGAGAGAGCACAATGCCTCTATCGGAAGAAAGCAGTGGCTGCATCACGACAGCGTCGGCGTTCACGCGTCCTCTCCCCTGCAGGGGTTTTGTGACCGAAGTCCCCTGCACTTCGTGGTCATATTGTTGCGAAATGAAGAATATGGAGCCAATGCTTGGTTGCGACAAAACCTTAAGAATTGTCACTGCAATCTCTGAACCCTTCAAGGTCAGACCTTGGGGATTCCTTAAAGTCCGACCTTTAGGCTTCTCAGACTTCTGAACGTGTATCGGCCGTCCATCGTGCAGAAAGTCGAGTGAGAGATCCATCACCGTCGTGCCATTGTGACGAACGATGCACCTTCCCGAGCGGGTGAATTCCCCGATGCGGGTCGCTTCCACGTCGTGCCGCTCCATTATTTTCTTGAACGCCATCCACTTCCCCTTCGGTACTGCGAGCGTCATGCGCTCCTGCGATTCGGATACCCATATCTGCCACGGGTGCAGACCCGGGTACTTCAATGGTATTTTTTCGAGGTCGACGACGCAGCCGCCGCTCTCGCGCGACATCTCGCCTACCGAGCCAGAGAGGCCACCGGCGCCGTTGTCGGTTATCGAAGTGTAGAGACCCTTGTCACGCGCTTCGCGAATGAGCGCGTCGGAGAATTTTTTCTGCGTGATGGGATCTCCTATCTGTACGGCTGTTGCCGGTGAACCTTTCGATAAGGCTTCAGAAGAGAACGTCGCTCCGTGGATACCGTCGAGTCCGACGCGTCCGCCGAGCATGACGATATAATCTCCGGCGTTCGCTTTTTTCTCATAGAGCTTTCGCTCACCTTTCTTTCGCGGAATAAGGCCGACCGTACCGCCAAAGACGAGCGGCCTCCCGCGATACGAAGGATCCACTGCAACGAAGCCGAGCGGTGTGGGAATGCCACTTTGATTACCACCTGCGTTGACCCCGTGGACAACGCCCTCAAGGATGCGTCGCGACGAAAGCATTGATTGTTTACGTTCCGCATCGCGGAAGAGGGTGGCCGTGTCGCTGGGGTCGCCGACGAAGAAGCCGTACGTGTTTGCTATCGGTTTGGCGCCAAGCCCAAAGCCAAGGCAATCGCGATTCACACCGACGATAGCGGTGATGGAGCCGCCAAAGGGATCGAGCGCCGAGGGCGCATTGTGCGTCTCGACCTTGTGCGTGACGAGCCACTTGTCGTCGAAGGCGATAGCGCCGGAATTGTCCTTAAACACCGAAACGCATATGTCTTTCTTATGCCTTTTGCCTTTTGCCTTTTGCCTAATTTTTTCTGTCGCACCTTTGATGTAGCGCTTATATATCCCCTCTTTCACCTCGTCGAGTGGGTCTGCAAAAATAGTGTGCTTGCAGTGCTCCGACCACGTCTGGGCAAGCGCTTCGAGCTCGACGTCGGTAGGGTTCCGCTTGAGTTTCTTGAAGTGGTCGCGGATCGCTTTCATCGAGGCGAGCGGGAGCGCGAGTGGACCGCGTCCCCCAATCCCTTCTTTGCTGATGTGCATAAGCTCTGCATCGCTTACGTTTAGATCGATCTCGTCTACCGTCACTCTTTCGTGCAGCGTCACTTTGGGCGCAACGGCGGAAAACGTCTTTGTTCCCCTACCATATATGGTAGTGCGCTCGATGAGGGAATTATGCAGCTCGCGAGAGAACGCCTCCGCGTCTTCGCGAGAAACATCACCGATAAGAAATATAAAAAGTGAGGAGTACACCGCCTCACCATCTCGGAACCGTTTGCCGGTCGTGTCTTCTATAGTTTCCTGTGCCGTGTGACCGACTGCGTCAGTCACACCCGGCAGGTAGCCTATCTCGAGCGCGAATGCATACTCTTCGGGAACAGGGACATCTTCAAGCAAGTAGGTCTCGATGGAAGAATTTGCGAGTCGCTGCGCTGCCTGTCGCACCTCTTGTTCGCTGAGATCAGCGTCTACCGTATACGCGGTCGCAGTAGAAATACCTTTCAAGCCACTCTCGGGAAAGAGCGTCTGCAGTGTCTGGAGGATGCTTCGAGCCCGCGCGTCTTCGATCTTCGATGACACCGCGATTCGATATGTCATAATTTATTATAGGATACCATACTGAAATTGCAAGGTCTCTCTCCTTGTGTCAGCATGCCGTAATGCGACAAAAAGAGACCTTACTCCTTCCACAGCTTTTGCGAAAGATAGCGCCAAAAGTCGGCGCCGAGGTGCTCGTCGAACCAGAATGGGGATTAGCCGGCCAAATAACCTTCCGCAACGGAAAACGACGATACTTCAAATACAACACGCTCGACCTCAACCCTGTGGGCGCCTCCGACATCGCCAAGGATAAAGACTATGCGAACTTCTTTATGAAAAAAATGGGCTACCGCACGGTGCCCGGGAGGGCGTTCTATTCGGATGCATGGTGCGAGCTGATAGGCTCCAAGAGAGATATACGCGCCGGTTATGCGTACGCAAAAAGAATGGGTTTCCCTGTCGTCGTGAAGCCCAACGAAGGCAGCCATGGAAGCGGCGTATTCCTCGTGCACACGAGAAAACAGTTTTTTCGAGCGCTGAAATTTATTTTCAAACAAGATCGCGTCGCGCTCGTGCAAAAAGTGGTGCGTGGCAGGGACTATCGCATCGTCGTCTTGGACGGCACGGTGATATCGGCGTACGAGCGCATTCCCCTCTCCGTCGTCGGCGACGGTTCTTCAAGTATCAAGAAACTGCTCGAGAAAAAACAGAAACGATTCCGTGCAGGGAGCCGCGATACGCACATCCGGCTCGACGACTTGCGCATCGCGCACAAACTTGGTCTCCAAAAATTGGCCTTGCGGTCCGTGCTGGAGCGTGGGCAAAAAGTGTTCCTCCTCGACAACGCGAACCTCTCAAGCGGTGGGGACGCGGTCGACGTGACGAAGCCGATACATCCGGACTTCAAAAAACTCGCCATCCGTCTCACACGCGACATGGGGCTCCGCTTCGCCGGCGTCGATATCATGGTAGAGGGTGACATCAGGCAGAAACCGAAACGCTATAGAATACTTGAGATAAATGCCGCCCCCGGGTTGGACCACTACGTAAAGACCGGCCCCGCCCAGCAAAAAATCGTCGAGAATTTGTATCTAAAGGTCCTGAAAAGCCTCGCAAAGTAAATTTGACTTTGGTGCCAGATATTGTACAAACGTCTCTGACCGGCCAGTTCCGGCGTGGAGGTTGAAATGAAGGCAAATGAGTTCATGCGCAAGGCTGTCGCCTTGTCGCTCGAGAACGCACATTCAGGAGAAGGCGGGCCGTTCGGCGCCGTGATCGTCAAGGACGGCAAGATTGTCGGCCGAGGCAAGAACAGCGTCAAGAAGAACAAGGATCCCACCGCACACGGCGAGGTCATGGCAATTCGAGATGCTGGACAGAACCTCGGTAGCGAAGACCTCTCGGATTGCGAGCTCTACACGAGCTCGGAGCCGTGCCCGATGTGCGATGCGATAATTAAGGCCGCGAACATCGCCCGTGTCTACTATTCGAACACGTGCGGGATGGCCGCGCAGATCGGCTTTGCCGACGTCGATCTGTTGGGAAAGCGCGTGCCCATCCAACGGCTCATAGATCTCAGGGCACCCTCCGCTTTTGGGATCTGGTACAACAATCCGAAGAAGGAAATGTACTTCGAGGCGAAGTCGTGACCGCCAGCCACGCGGTATACAAATCGGCCCAGCCGTCGCGGCAACGCGACGGCTGCTTTTTTAGACATTGCGATGACTTGACTTGACCCCCTTCCCCTGTTGTGGTTATATTCCGACCAGTGCGGGCCTTGAACCCGCATTTTGCTTTTCGTTCAAACGCAAACTTGGAGGGTTAAGCACATGTCTGAAAAGAAAGTCGTGCGGCTTCTGGAGCCGCTCTCCGAACTGCCGAGCACCGAATCAGGTTTGATGAAACTGTATGAAGCAATCGGCGTCTTCGATCAGAGCGCGCCTGATGATGGCAACTACCGGGTCGTACTTTTCGGGAGCGCCCGGGTGCCTGAAAAACATACAGTTTATCAGGCCGTTAAGCACTTCGGTATCTCGCTCGGCGAGAACGGCATCGACGGCGTGAGCGGCGGCGGCCCCTCGCTCATGGAAGCCTTCAATGCCGGCCTGCTTGAAGGAAAGAAGAAGAAAAGTACGATGGCGCGCTCGTACGGCCTCAGCATCAACTGCTATCCGAACGAGAAACCCAACGTGTTCCTTGAGAAGGAGTACAAGCACGGCCACTACGCGACGCGCCTGCACATGTTCAGTCGGCTGGGCAAGTCGTTCGTCGTCGCGCCACTCGCTGGCGTCGGCACCTTGCTGGAAGTCGCGTGGATCCTCCAGCTCCTGCAGGCAAGCCAGCTGCACGACGCGCCCCTCATCCTGGTCGGCAAGATGTGGCCGCGATTCAAGCACTGGATGGAGGAAGAGATGCTCGAGTTCGGTACCATCAAGTCCGACGACCTCGGACTGATGAAATGTGTTCCGAGCTTCGACCATGCCCTCGGACTTGTGCTCGAACATAATCGGAAGTTCAAGCAACGACTGGCCGCGGGTTGACCGCGACCTCCGACCACCGAGACCCCGTTTGCGCCAATGCGGCGCAGCGGGGCCTCTTACTTTTTATGCACGCTCAAGGTCGACGTATTTGTATTTGATACCCTCCCACTCGTGCTCTTCTTCAAAAACTTTTTTTGTAAATTCTTTTTCGTACTCCGGGAAGAAGGTGTCGGCGCCTACGTCTTCGGCATCGATGAGCGTGAGGTAGAGTTTGTCTATCATCGGAAGTGCCTGTTTGTAGAGTTCCGCTCCCCCGCCTATGTGTATCTCCTCCGAGCCCGGCGCTTTTTTCGCCGCCTCGAGCGCTTCTTCGAGCGAGCCAACAACGATAACGTGCTCCAACCGGAAGACGTCATCAAGGTCCGGCCTTGATGACAGCGTCTGAGAAACCACAATGTTCGTCCGCTCCGGCAAAGGCGAGCCGCGATAGCTCAAGATGGATTCAAAGGTCTTACGCCCCATGATGAGCGGATGTCCGCGCGTAAGGTCACGGAAGCGCTGCACGTCGGCCGGTATCTTCCAGATTAGCTTATTTCCCTTCCCCAATTCCCTATTGCGCCCTATCGCCACTACCGCCACTACAACAGAGTCTGGACGATTTGGTCCAATCCTTTGATTCCGTTTTTTCTTGCACTCCTCACAAGGCTGCTTACGGCCATGCTCGGAACAACGCGAAACGTCCTCCATGCTCTCAGTATAACCTCAACAGCATAATCCAGTGAGGTCGGACCTCACTGGATTTCATCAGCGCTCAAACCTTTCCTTAGAAACCTCCGCGTAATACTCTCGTGCGTCTTCCAACATGCGTGAGACTGAAAGCAGTTGAGCAACATTAAAACCATCATGGGAAAGAATCGGACTCGCATATTGCCTTTGGGAGTACCCGGCGAGACTCGAGTATTGGTACGCAAGTAACTTCTTCTCCAATAAAGACATGCTACGCACCCTGCCCGACTTCCAGCCAGATTCATATAGTTCAGCAGGATTGCAATGGATATACTGCAGAACTTTTTGGAAGTATCTATCATTCATTACGTGTCGCGAACGAAATTGTCCACAAAATAGATGCCCGACTCGTTCATACTTGGCGTTGAAATACATCGTGTATGCAGTACCGATTTTTCTCATAAAAGATGTGATGCCACCATCGATGATTTCTTTGATAAGCAGGTGATAATGATTCGGCATCAAGCAAAATGCGCCGATAGCTACGAGCGAATCATCACGATCCTCCTGAAATGCTTTTTGGAGTTCCGGCTTATGCATGTCGTATAAAGCGACCGGCTTTGAGCTGTTGCATAGATATAGCAACATCATAAATCTGTTTGCATCGTCTTCATTATCGAAAATTTGACGTTTATCAACGCCTCGATTGTAGCAGTGATACCATTCGTCAATCGCCAAATGATTCCTGCTCGCCATCTTCAGAGTTTATCACAATCTCGTGAGGTCCGACCTCACGAGATTTAGTGGTGCAATTACACTGCAGGGAAGTCTTTTTTGAGTTGTTTTATGTCGCCGCTGAAGACGAGCTTCATTTCTTTCGACTTTTCCTTCGCACCTTTGTCGACGACGTCTTTCTGGTGCCAGCGGCTTTTGCGAGGTTTAACCTTGCGTTTCAGTTCCTCGAAAACGACCTGGCAGAAGCGCTCGCCGGGATGGAGCTGGATGACCTGCGAGCGCGTGTTGTTCTTGACCGGCAGAGTCAGCGGTCCCTCGTAGCCGGAATCGATGATGCCGGTGAGGTCCACGGAGAGCCCTTTGCGATTCACCGATGATCTGGGATACAGGACACACATGAGATCGTCGGGAACCTTTATCGTCTCAAAGGTGGAGACCAGCACATACTCCTGCGGCAAAAGCTCGAAGTATTGCCCCTGCTCAAGCTCAACGACGTCGAAGTATTCGGGGCCGTGGTCTTTTAAGGGGTCGATGCGAAGTGCCTCGCGCCCCTTCGGCGTCATCTTCCACGACTTTGGTGCCAAGAAAGTAAAGCCCAAGCGAAGGTCCACTGCGTGCGTTTGTATCTGAAAAGCGTCGAGGCTGGGGGAAAAGGCGATACTCCCCTTCTTCACCCGCGCGAGAATTTCGTCTTTCGTGAGAATAGACATGGAAAAGCATTGTACACCAAGGACCGTTCTTTTCTGAATTCCCAAGGACGGTCTCTGGAACGTTTACAAGACGATCTGCATGGAGATGGGAGCAAGTGGCTGGTATTGCGCGGTGAGAGGGACGATGATCTCGTCCACCAACTTCCTATCTTTCTTTTCGGCACGGTCAAAAGTGTTTTTAGGGAGTGTGATGCGAATGGGCGCATGGTCATTTTGGCGACGCAAAAGTTCTTGCACCGCTTCTACCTGGTTGTCGTACACGTGCGCGTTGGATATCGAATGACTATAGATGCCGGGCTTTACTGAAAGCTTCTGCGCAAGGATCGTCTGCAAAAGTGCGAAGCCGGCGACGTCGGAGGGAAATCCTAGGAACATATCGTTCGAGCGGACGATGTTGTGCAGATGCAGACGGCCGCCGATGATGTTCACCGTAAAGCTGTACGGACACGGCACGTTGGCGCGCTTGGTACCGCCCAGTCCATCCTCCGCAGGGTCCCAGGTAACGATGACCGCGTGCCGCGAGCTTGGATCTTTTTTCAATAATTTCACAAGGGAGCCGAGCTGGTCGCGACCGAAGTGTTTGCGCCAGCGATAGCCGTAGGCGACCGTCACCGTGTCCGCAGGGTTCGTAAAGCTGTCCCATATCTTGGTAAAGTCGCGCAAGAAATCCGCGGGCTTCCGCGAGCCGGAGACGAACCATATCTGCTCGGCGACGAACATCTTGATGGGTATCTTCCGCAGAGTGAGGAGTGGGAAACCTTCCTTCTCGATATCGATAGAAAAATGCACACCGGGGAGCGCCACGGTCTCGTGGCCGGTACGCGCGTTCTTTTCGCGTACGCCCTCCGCAAGAATGCGCTTCAGAATATCTTTGTAGAGTGTATCAAAGTGGGTCATGGGGAACCCATTGTAGCGCCGTGCTACATTGTCGCAATGATGGTCGAGTACCCGTACCTCCCCGCCGGCCGAAAGATTCTCTACGTCGGCATCGAGAACCCTTTTATGGCCGCGGCCAGAGAGTGGGCGCGCGAGCACTCGCTCGACGATTCGGTGAAGACGGGCGCGGTCGTCGTCCTGCATGGCGATATCATCGGCCGGGGCGCCAACGGGAGTGAATACCACAAGAAGCACGGCTGCGAGCGCATCCGTCGCGGCATCCCTACCGGCCACGGCTACGAGCTCTGCGAAGGCTGCCACCCCAAGAACCACGCGGAGCGCCGCAGTATCTTCGACACTGCGGCGCTCGGGCACCGCACCCTTGGCGCCGATCTCTACCTCTGGGGACACTGGTGGGCATGTCAGCCCTGCTGGGACACGATGATAGAAGCGGGTATCGAGAACGTCTATTTATTGAAGGATAGCGAGAAGCTTTTCAACAAATCCTCCCCCGGCAACATCCTCGGCCGGCAGTTCGACTGACTCCCTAAAACGACGCCAGCGCGGTTTTTTGGCGAGGACTGTTTGAGCGAAGCGAGTTCCGCAGACGGAAAATCGCGCTGGCGCCGTTTGTAGTACAATACCCGCATGATTCGCGGGAAATTCATCATCCTCGAAGGTGGCGAGGGCTCAGGCAAGACCACCGTCGGCGAGCGGCTCAAGGTGGAGTTCCCCGAAGCGGTCTACACGCAAGACCCGGGCGGCACCGCGCTCGGAGAAAAGGTCCGTGACCTCCTGATGTCGGATGAAACAGCGGGCATCGACACGCGTGCAGAGCTCCTTCTCTTTCTCGCCGGCCGCGCGCAGCTCATCGAAGAGGTCGTGAAGCCGGCGCTCGAGAGCGGCAAGCACGTCATCTCCAACCGCTTTGGCCTCTCCTCTATCGCCTATCAGGTCTATGGTCGTGAGCATCCGGAGCTTATGGAGCTCTACCAGGCAGTTTCAAAAGAGATCCTGCAAGGCTGCACGCCGGACACGTGCATCGTGCTCGACGTGACGCCGGAGACAGGAGCCAAGCGCGTGCACTCGCGCCCCGAAGAGCCGACACGCTTCGACAAGGAAGCCTTGGATTTCCACGCACGCGTGCGGCTCGGTCTCAACAAGCACGCGGGTGAATTCGGGAAGCCCTTTATCATCGATTCCGAGAAGCCGCTCGAGGAGGTTTGGAACGAGGTAAAAAGTATCGTACAATCAACACTTAGCTGATACCACTATGATATAGCTTTTGTACATAACGCTTGTTACCAACCTAAGACAACCGGATATGTACGACTACATCAAAAAACAAGACAAAGAAGTTTTCAAAGCTCTCGAGGGTGAAGAGCATCGAGAGGCCGAAGGCCTCGAGCTCATCCCGTCAGAAAATTACGTCTCCAAGGCGGTGCGTGAAGCGAACGGCTCCGTGTTTACGAATAAGTATTCTGAGGGCTACCCTGGCAAGCGTTACTACGGAGGCCAGACTTACACCGACGAAGTAGAGCAACTTGCGATCGATCGCGCAAAAAAACTCTTTAACTGCGACCATGCCAACGTACAACCGTTGGGCGGCGCAGCGGCGAATATCGCTGCGTATTTTGCGTGGCTAGAACCCGGTGATGCAATCATGGGCATGGACCTCGGACACGGCGGCCATTTGACGCACGGGCACCCTGTCACCTATATGGCGAAGCTGTTCCGCTTTACTCGATACAAAATGAAGAACGTTGAAACGGGAGAGATCGATTATGATGAGATGCGTGAAGTAGCAAAGAAGGAACGCCCGAAGATAATCTTGGGCGGTTTTTCTGCATATCCACGTGAACTTGATTGGGCAAAGATCTCCGACATCGCAAAGGAAGTCGGTGCCGTCGCGATGGCCGACGTTGCGCATATCGCGGGATTAATAGCAGGTGGAGTCGCGAAAAATCCGTTCGACTATGGATTCCAAATCGTGACCACAACCACACATAAGACGCTCAGGGGGCCACGTGGAGGCATGATCCTCTCCAAGGGTATCGTGTCAAACCCCATGAAAGCAGTAGAAAAGACCGTCGAGAACCTGCCAACTCTTATCGACCGAAGCGTATTCCCGGGATTCCAAGGCGGTCCGCATATGCACCAGATCGCTGCGAAGGCCGTCGCCTTCGACGAGGCACTCCAACCGGCATTCAAGGCTTACGCTGGGCAAATTCTCAAGAACACGAAAGCAATGGAGGTAGTATTCAAGAAACACAATATTCGTTTGCTGACCGGAGGTACGAGCAATCACCTTTTGCTCGCAGATGTATGGTCTTCGCTTTCACTAGGTGGCAAAGACGCGGAAGATGTGTTGAACGCAGTAGGTATTACCCTCAACAAAAACGCCATTGCGGATGATACCCGCAAGCCGTTCGATCCATCCGGTATTCGCTTCGGCACACCTGCGATAACAACGCGCGGCTTCAAGGAAAAAGAGTGTGCACGCGTCGCCGAGCTCATGGTGGAGGCGATGAAGAACAAAGGCGACAAAAAGAAACTCTCCGCCATCCGCGAGGAGATACGCACCCTCTGCAAAAAGTTCCCTATTCCCGAAGTGTTCGTATAAAAGAGATGCGCGGCGGCTCGAAAGCCGCCGCGCCAATCAAGATCGTCCAATGACCCGAGGTCAGGTCAGCGAGAGCGAGAGGTGGATGGCGTTGTTCTTGTCGCGGTCGATCTCCTCGACGAACATGACCCCCTGCCCCTCGTACAAAGTGGGGATGTCCGCCGCCCTCAAAGCGGAGACGTGAACGAACACGTCCTTCCCACCCTTCGCCGGCTTGATGAATCCCCAGCCCTTCTCGGCGTTGAAGAACTTGACGGTGCCCTTCTGCTTCGGCCCAACGTCAAGCGGCTCATCGAGAAGCCGGATATTGATCGCCGACTTCTTGCCTTTCGCGTTCTCCTCGACGTCGTAGGCGAGCCGCGTGCCCTCCGGGAGTCTTGTGACACCGAGCCTGTGCAGCGCGGTTTTGTGAAGGAACATGTCCCTCCCGCCCTCGTCCGGCTTGATGAAGCCGAACTCCTTCCCCCGATTGAACCACCTCAACGTTCCCTTCCTTTGATCACTACTCATCGCAAAACCCTCATGGATAGCGCAAAAGCTCAACCCTGAAAGAGCTACCCTCCTCTCCAGGATTACTGGGCACTCCTAAGCGAGCGCGCAGCAGACTGGAGAAAAGACCCGAACGACTATGCCCTGCATATGCGGCAATGTCAATTCGAGGGTATTTACGCCCAGCTGAGCTATAATGCGCCGGATATGGAAGCGCTTTTAGGCATCGACGTCCTCTCCCTCGTGCAGCTTATCGGCTATCCGGGGATTTTCGGGATGATATTCGCCGAGTCCGGCGTCCTCCTCGGCGTTTTCTTCCCCGGTGCCTCGCTCCTCTTTGCTTCCGGTGTCCTCGCCGCCGCGAACGTGCTCAACATCTGGATACTCGTCCCCGGCGTCATCATCGCGGCGGTCCTCGGCGACAGCGTCGGCTACTGGTTTGGCTCCAAGGTGGGAGGCGCGCTCTACAACCGCCCCGACTCCCGCTTCTTCCGCAAGGAGTACATCGAGAAGACGAAACTCTTTTTCGACAAGTACGGTACGCGCACCATTCTCTTCGCGCGCTTCATCCCGATAGTCCGTACCTTCGCACCCATCATGGCTGGTGTCGGCGCCATGCGCTATAGCACCTTTCTTTTCTACAATATCATCGGCGCTCTCATCTGGGCGGGCGGCGTCACACTCCTTGGATATTTCCTCGGCCGGAGCATCCCCGATGCTGAAAAGTTCATCCTTCCGCTCGTCTTGGTCATCGTCGGCTTCACGCTCATTCCACTTGCGACACACTGGTGGCAAAATAGAGACACTGAGAAACCAGTACAGCCATGAACTCGCCGAGAGCTATCGTCTTCGACCTCGACAACACGCTCGCGATGGCTTTTGAGCCGCTCTCGAAGGAGACCGCAGAAGGCTTGGCAAAACTCCTCACGCATGTACCGGTCGCTATCATGAGCGGCGCATCTATCGAGCGCATGGAGAAGAACATCCTTCCCGAACTTCCCAAGAGCGCGGACCTCTCGCGCCTCTACCTCCTCCCCGACACGGCCGCCCGCTGCTATGTCAATGAGGGAAAAGAGTGGCAGTGCGTCTACGACCATCGCTTTACGAAGGATGAGTTCGAGAAAATAGTTTCCGCGCTCAAAGAAGGGATAGAAGCAACCGGCATTTGCGCGGGTGAGCCGCAGTGGGGCGAGAGGATGCTTGCGCGCGAGAACCAGGTGACCTTCGCGGGCTTAGGGGTTGACGCACCAGGAGAAAAAAAGAAAGCATGGGACCCCGATCGCGCAAAGCGCGCCGTCCTGAAAAAGTATCTCGATGAAAAGCTCGCGGGCCTCCCCATCGACATCCGCATCTCGAGCCGCACGGCGATAGACATCACGCAAAAAGGAGTGAACAAGGCAGAGGGTGTGCACTGGCTCGCCGAACACCTGAAGATACAACCAAAGAACATGCTCTTCGTCGGCGACGACCTTGGCCCCGAAGGAAACGACGCGATGGTCATTCCCACCGGTATTGCAACGCGCCAGGTCTCGGGCCCGCCGGAAACAGTGGAGGTCATCAAAGAACTCCTTGCCTCGTACGCTTAAAATATCCTCCCATCAGACGGAAACCCCCAAGCCTCGAAAAGACCTTCTTTGTCTTCCAAGACTGAGCCTCGCTCGTCGAAAAGAACGGATCCGAAGAATATTTCTTGCTTCAACCCCCGCGGAATAGCGTCCCACGTGTCACGGTACGCTAGGTCAGTCTCATACTGTTCCTGGTTTTGATGTTCTCCGGTGTAGTACCCGTATCCTTCCGTCTCGCTCTGAATCGCGAACATCGGAATAAGGTGCATCCGGACGCGCGTGTTCGAACCTTCTTTTACGGCGACGGCCTTAAGCGTTATGCCGGTGTACTTCTCCGGCATACCCGGCGGAGGTGGCAAATGTTTTCGCACGATGTTTTCCCCCTCGCCTGGTTCGCTCCACGCTCTTTTGAAAACTTCGTTGATCACTGGAAAGAACTGCTCCGTCTGGTGTCTGAGCTCTTCCACAATGTACCCTTCTTGTTCGTGCGTGAGGATCGCCGGGTAGAGTGACTTTTCCTTTTTTACAATAGGCTTCTCTGGAGTACTCGGTGACTTCCCCGCCGCCCTCCTCTCAGCATCGTCTGCGATTTGCTTAATCCGCTCTGCACTCATCGGTGCGCGATTTCCCTTCAGCTCACGAAGCATTTGTTGCCGCGCGGCGAGCCGAGGGTTCAAAGGTGGTTTTGGTTTGCCGAAGTCTTCGTCGCTCATGAAAGAAGGATAGCAGCTCGTACGATACACGCTTCCTTGCACTTTTGAAAAATCGTGGCAAAATCTTGCCTTAGCAAGCTCGCGTGAGCTTGCGTTCCGATCTTGATGGGAGAAACGTCATGCCGTGGATTTCGATACCCACCGAAACAACGAGGGGGCAATTCTGTGGTGACATCACGGACGGACCCCAGATAATGCTCGTCCCCGAGGACTTCACCGCGCGACCCATGGACTTCTCGTCCAGGGACGAATTCCTCCGCGCAGTCCTTGCCGCGCAGAAGAGGCTCCCGATGTTCAACAACTCGTGAGGGAAAGGAGGGAGACCGATGCAACCGTCTTTCAAGACGACACCGTTCATCATCATCGAAAACACGCGACCGCCGGTGTGCGCTTCCTGCGAGTTCGTGTTCGGCTTCGCCTGGGCTCGGCACTGCATGCGCAAGGACGAGTCTGGGTTTCTGCGGGTCCTCGACGAGCTGTGCGAGCTCTGGGTCCGGGTCGCGCTCTCGCGGGGCGAGGGCCCGCTGCCGAAGCCGGGAGAGGAGCACCGATGGCTCCTCGACGAGATCCGGTCCGGTATCCGGATGGGAACCGATCTCGGATGGCGTTCGGAAGAGGTTCTCAACCACATCATCGCCGTGGGAAAAAAACATGGCATCACCATGTAGCGGCGCGCTCCGCCGCCTCCCCGCCTCGAAAAGGCCGCCCCTGTGGGAGCGGCCTTTTTTTATTTCAAACGACTATTGCTGCTGCGCGAGGAGTTCTGCGAGCTGCGCGACAAGGTCGTTGAGCTGCTGCTGAAGCTGTTCGAGAAGTGCCTGGTTGCCCGAAGTGGTAGAGGAAGACGTGCCGTTGAGGAGTGCGCGCGTGAGAGGCCCGACGATGCCGACGCCTTCAAGACCGTTCGCCTCCTGGTACGCGATAACCGCGGTTTCGGTCAATGGACCAAAGTAGCCGGTCGGCTCTTCGATGTCGAGGTAGCCGAGTGCGATAAGGATGCGCTGAAGCTCTGTCACCGCTTCACCCGAAAGACCGCGCGAGAGCGTGTATGAGAAAAAGTAGCCCGAGGCGCTCCCTGTCGACGCTCCCGTGTTCTCGGTAAAGGCACCGAGGACCTGCGGCGTTGGTTGCTGCGGGATGACAGTGGTAGGAAAAAGCCCGATGATAGGGCCGTTGCCACCGCTCAAAGACCCTGAGCCCGTCGAGGGGCTCCCACCGCCACCGTAGCCCACCTGGGCAAAGGCAAAGAAGGGTGCAGCAATAAGCGCCGCGACGGTCGCGATAGATGCCAAATCAACAATTGAACGGCCGAAATAGCGCATAACTACGTGGATAGGGATAAAAAATGGCTTAAAACAAAACCGTATTTAAGCCGGCGAGAAACTACCACGATAGATAGGCACGCGCAATAGATGCAGGATTACGCATCACATGCGCTCACGAGTCAAAATCAGCCGAAAATCCGCGCTTACCGATTGAAGATGTTGCTGAAAATGAGATTCAATCGCTCGAAGATACGTTCGAGGATGGCCTGCGTGTCCGGCACGCGCGGCTCCTGCGGACCGCCACCGTAGCCGAAAGGCGGTACGGGCGGACGCGGCTCCCGCACCCCCACGAACGGGATCGCTTGCGCCTCAGCGGTCCGAGCGCTTACTGCAAAGCTCCCGAGGAGAACGGTGGAAAACACGGCGATCGCAAGGAGGACCGCGAAAAGCTGTCTATGTACCTTTTGTATGTTCATGCGCTCCATAAAGTTTAAGTCGGCGCGCATCGTGACGCCCTAATAAAACCGATTTCCCTATTTGCAATTCTACCAAACCTGTATGAAAAGTCTGTGAAGTGCGGATGTGTACAAGTCTTCGGCAAGGTACTATAAGAGTGTGATGCCTAAATTGGGGCGTATTTTAAGGACCTCTCCGGCCATTTGGCTTGGCACGCTTATTGTGCTCTTGTGCGTCGGCGGATACCTGAGGATGAACGAGCTCGGCAGTCAACCCTACTGGATGGATGAGGGCTATACGGTAAGTGCGACGCTCTCCGTGCTTGAGAACGGAACTACCGTGCTCGACTCCGGCAAGCCATACTCCTGCCCCATTTACTGCTATACCTCTGCCGCGATCGCGCAAACGTTTGGCGACGACGCTTCCTCCTACCGCATCCTCTCGGCGCTCGCGGGCACAGCGCTCATCGCCGTCGTCTTCTTCTTCGCGCGCCGACTCTTCGGCGCGTATCCGGCCTTGCTTGCCGCCGCATTCACCGCACTTTCCTATTACCAAATCGCGTGGTCGCGGCAAGCGCGGTGGTATACACTCTTCGAACTCTTCTTCGTGCTCGCGCTCTTCTTTTTCTACCAAGCGCTCTATGATGAGGGCCGAAGGCATCGCACCATCTACGCACTCCTCTGCGCCGGAGCGACCATACTCGCCATCCTCTCGCACGGACTCGGAGTACTTCTCATCGGCGTCTTCGCCGCGTGGCTCTTTATTGACGGGGTGTGCATCAGGAAGAACACACACGCCACCCTCGTCGGCCTCGGAGCGCTCGCCGCAAGCGCAGTGCTTCTTTTCACCACTCCACAGGGCGCTTCGCTCCTCTCGCGCATCGATCCATTCTTCGCCCTTCCCTACTACACCGGCTTTTACCTCGCCGCGTATTCACTTTTCTTAGCGCTCGCGCTCGTCGCTCTCTGGTACAAACGCCGCGAGAAAGCAGTGTGGTTCCTCGTACTCGCCATTCTTGCGTATCTCATTCCCATCGGCTTTCTCACGGAGGTCGTGCACTACCGTTACCTTCTGCACCTCATGCCGCTCCTTTTCATGCTGGCGGGGGTGGGTCTCTTCGAAATGCTCACGCGGCTGAAGCAACTCCATGCGCGATGTATCTTTGGCGGCCTCGTCGCCTTCCTCTTCTTCGCAAGCGGCACGCTCATCGCGACACCGCAGGGGTTTTATTTCCTCGAAGCCGATGATCCCGAGCTCGCGCCCGGCCTCTCGTACTACGCGTACACGCCGCAGCCGGATTGGAACGCCGCCTACGCCTTCATCGAGGAAAATCGTGCGGGGGATGACATCGTCGTCTCGACGATGCCGCAGTTCAACAAGGTCTTTTTGCGCGAGCCGGGCTACTGGCTCAAGCACGATTACTATCGCGCGGGCGAGGGCGACTCCTTCGTCGAAGATGACCGCGAATACTATGCGAACGCCGTCGTCGTGGACGACCTCGAAGAGCTTGAAGAGCTCGCGCAGGAGCACGACGGTTTCCTCGTCTTCGACTACATGGCGACAGACGGCCGCCTCTCTTTTGAAACCCTCAATTACATTGCCGAAGCGCTTACGCTCGCCTTCCATAAGCGCGAGAACGAGTACTCGCAGGTGTGGGTGTATCGGTTTTAAGCACTCGGCTTCTTTGCGATGAGACCGAGGATAGCCCGAATGATGCGTTCCTTGTGCGCTGGATCACTTTCCGCAACGAGAATGGTGAGCGCGGTAAGCGCAGAAGGTGTGAGCTTACGCACGTCGAGAATGCCCGCGTAGCGTAAAAACCACACGAAAGCGTACGCACCGCTCCGTTTGTTGCCATCGGAAAAGGGATGGTTCTTGACCATGAAGTAGAGGAGGTGCGCTGCTTTTTCTTCAGCACTTGGATATAGCTCCTTACCGCCGAAGGATTGCATGACGTTGCCCACGATACCGGCTACCGTTCCTGCCTGCCGTTCCGCTCCAAAAAGCTCGCTCGCTTCACCGCGCGCCATAAGTGATCTCTTAAGCGTCGCAAGACCCTCCCCCACCGTACCGGCCGTCACTGCAACGCGCTTTTTCGTGAGCTTTCCCTTCGGGAGCGTTTCCTTGTCGTACGCGTCGAGCGAGAGCCAAGTGTCGGCAAAGAGCGAAACGAGCTCCACCGCGTCTTTCGCGCTCATCGAGGAACTCTCCGGAAGCAGTTTCTGGATGTCTTGCACGACGCCCAAGAATCGTTCGTAATTCCGTGCAATGCGCTTCTTGTCGATGGCGTACCCATCTACGATGTAGCTCCGGAGCGTCTTTGTGGCCCACTGACGGAACTTCGTGCCTACACGGGAGTTGATCCTGTAGCCCACCGCGATAACGAGATCAAGGTTATAGGTCTTGACTCGCCGGGCTATCTCGCGATTCCCCTCTTTTTGAACTTGTAAGTAATCCTTACATGTTGCTTTCTCCTCAAGTTCCTTTTCCGAGTAAATGCGCTTGATATGCAGAGTGATGTTCTGCGGCGTAACATCGAAGATGTTGGCCATATCGGCCTGGGTCGCCCATACAGTCTCGTGCTTGACGTCTCCACGAAGCTCGATAGCTCCAGACTTCGCCTGGTACACGACGATTCCCTTATTTTTCGGGCTTTTTTTCACCATACATGTATTTTAACACGATTGTACAAATGAGAGATTTTGTGGCATCGTACGGCCGATGAACGACGATATCCGCCCGATACCCATACGAAAAATGCCTCAGCCTGTAGCGCTTTTGCCACAGGGGCGCGAGCCTAGATGGCTCGTGTGGGGGCTGCGCACTCTTGCGTATGCCATTCCCCTTTCATTCCTCGCCTACGTGCTCTATTGGAATTTCCTCCCCTTTGGCTACGAAAGGACGTTCGTCATTGATGTGGGCTCCGAGGGCGACACCTCCGGCGAATTTTATCTTGAGCCTTCGCGCGATCTCTCGGAGCGCAAAGTGGCGGCAGACGGTACTACTTATAGAGAGCTCAACGGTATCGCCTACGCCGTCTTCAAGCCCAAGGCGGTATTGAAGAATGCGCAAATCACGGTGAGTGTGGAGGGCCCCT
>Ga0326597_10002593_pt1 | contig 26846 bp, 25 predicted proteins | sample RVTome_12_FD_203789 | JGI IMG/M metagenome (GOLD analysis project Ga0326597, IMG submission 203789) | Soil microbial communities from uranium-contaminated site in the Upper Colorado River Basin, Wyoming, United States - RVT100D185 | ecosystem: Environmental > Terrestrial > Soil > Contaminated >... | reverse complement strand
GAACTGTTCCGCATTCCGGCGTTTACGCTGGGCAACACCGCGCGGTGGATCAGCTTCATCGCCATGAGCGTTAACAATCTGCTCATGCCCTTTTTCTTGCAACTGGTCATGGGACTCGATCCTTTGCGCGCGGGCTTACTCGTGGCGCCGATGCCCTTCGCGATGGGGTTGCTCGCGCCCGTCACCGGCTGGATGTCGGAACGATTTGTGCCCGAGCGCCTGTGCGCGCTGGGACTGGCGCTGACCGGCGTCGCGTTGGTCTTCCTGAGTTTTCGCTCGGCGGGGGCGAGCGCGTTCGAAGTGGTCTTCGGGTTGGCTTGGCTGGGCTTCGGCATGGGACTCTTTCAGACGCCGAATAACAATTTGTTGATGAGCGCGGTGCCGCGTCAACGTTTGGGCATCGGCTCGTCGGTTCTGTCGATCGTGCGCAGCGTCGGCTACTCCACCGGCGCGGCGCTGGCGGCGGCGATTGTCAGTGGGCGGTTGGTCGCGGTGACCGGTCAAAGTTCCTTGCAAGCTTTCGGCGGCCAGGTAGGATTCGAAAGCGGCTCTGCGGTTCTCGTCGCTTTCCTGCAAGGCTATCGGTACGCCTACCTGACGGCGGCAATTCTTTGTTTTGTAGGGGTGGTGGTGAGCGCGGTGCGAGTTTCCGAACGGTGAGGCTGGGGTGTTCGGATCAATGGTCGCCCACGCCGAGCCGGCCGATGAAGGGGAGTTTGATCGCGGGCTTGTAAAAATCGATGCCGAAATTCATGCCGAGCAAGTTTAGTTCAATGCCTTCTTCACGCGCCAGAGTGACTCCCAATAAACCGAACATCGAGAGTTGATAACCGGTGCCGCTGGGCGCGCGATCGATCAGTGAGCCGTTGATCGGATAGTCTTTGCCGATGGCAGTTACGGGGAGATCCATCTGCAGCTCGGGAACTTGGCGCCCGACGTGGGCGGTGAAAGTATTGCTGTTGGGACCGGGCCAGACCTTATATTCGTTGGGATAGGGGTAGGTGCCAACGGCCTCGATGACTTTCGGTATGGCCAGCGCCGCCGCCTCGCCGCGCAGCTCCGCGATCAACACGGGTTCGTTGCCGAACCATCGACCGTCCGGAATCCCTGGGGCCGAAAAGAGCGCCGGCAAGTCGCGGTATATGCGCCAGCCGATCACTTGGTGCACGGTGTACTCGAGGGCATTTTCCGCCTTGGTCGAGATCCAGCTATGGACGCCGAATATTCCACGCCAATTAAGAGCCCGCGCCGCGTACACTTGCACGACGGCCTCGGGAGTCGTGGCGGCGGGCGGCGCGATGCCGGCGCTGGAGCGGTCCGCCGTGCGAAAGTCCCTGCCCAATTGCGCCCGCCCGGAAACAACCAGCAACAATGGCAGTCCGACGAGCACGAGCAGCGACAATAGAAATATCCGCATCAACTTCCTTCTCCTTGATTGGGCTGGATTATAGCCCACGGATCGACGTAACTCTACCCACAGGGCTTGCTCACCCGGTTGAATGTTTTAACGCTTCGAGTGATGATGCGCGCATGATCATGGGTAAGGGGAAGACCGTGGCCGCTCGATTGCGACGTGCTGCGCGTGACCGGCGGCTAGCCAGCCCTTCGGCTCGAGCCCCGGCCTTCGCCGAGGGCTCTTGCTCAGGATTCCGCCCCACGGGTTTGCCCGTGGGGCTCCACAACGGTTTGTGACGAATGGCTCAAGAATTTCGCATCGGACATGGCTTTGACGCCCACCGCTTTCGCCGCGGGCGAAAACTGGTTCTGGGCGGCGTGGTGATTCCCCATCCCAAAGGACTTGTGGGCCACTCGGATGCCGACGTGCTGCTGCACGCGCTGATCAACGCGCTGCTCGGGGCGATGGGGGAGGGGGACATTGGCCAGCACTTCCCCGACGCCGACCCGCGTTACAAAGGAATCTCGAGCGTCACGCTGATCGAGACCGTGCTCCGCCTGATGCGGCGCAAGGGCTACAGGCTCGTCAACGCGGACGTTACGCTGATCGCTCAGGAACCCAAACTCGCGCCGCATTACGGGGCGATGAGAAAATTAATCGCATCGCACATCAAGGTCCCTGAGCGGCGCGTCAACATCAAAGCCGCTACCACGGAGAAATTGGGTTGGATAGGCAAGGGCAAAGGCTTGGCCGCCACGGCGGTGGTTTTGCTTTGCCGAAAGTGACTCTTCGAAGGTGAAAAGGTTGACAATAATCGATTTCTATATTAATCAAACTCCCTAATCCCAAGTGACGTCTGATCCTCCCAATGCGGCGCCCCAGGCGCGCGAACAAGAGATCGAGAGAGTGGCTCAAGAGCTTGGCCGTCTGATTCAGGGCGCCGACCCTGAGCGACGGGACGATCTCAAGGAGATGGCTTTTGCCCTCATTCGCGAGGAGTTGATCCACGACGCCCCGAGCGATGAAAGGGCACAAGGGTCGGCTCCGGCCCCCTTCAATCCGCTGGGAACGGGAGTCTTGATATTTTTCTTGGGCGCTGGTTTATCTTTTGTGTTCGGGCCGGTGGGGTTGGCGCTGATGTTCGGTGGGGCGCTCTTCGTGGTGTGGGGCGCGTTGATCACTTGGCTTAAAGGATCGAAGTAGTTATGGCAGAAGAAAAAGAGAAACGGGGCATTTGGTCGCGCCGGGATTTCTTCACCCGGTTGGGTTGGGGCGGATTCGGTATCTTTGGTCTGGGCACTCTTCTCGCTTTTGTTCGATCCGCGTTCCCGCGAGTTCTTTTTCAACCCCCTTCCACTTTCAAAGCCGGCTTCGTCAATGACTATGCCGTCGGCGAAGTCAGTGAAAAATACAAACAGGACCAGCGCGTATGGATCGTGCGCGAAGAAACCGGGGTCTATGCGGTCTTCGCCAAGTGCACGCATCTTGGCTGCACGCCGCGCTGGCTCGCCGCCGAAAACAAATTCAAGTGTCCCTGTCATGGCAGCGGCTTCTTTAAATCGGGTCTGCACTTCGAGGGGCCGGCGCCGCGCCCGCTGGACCGCTTCAAGGTGATCATCGGCGACGACGGCCAGCTCACCGTCGATAAGAGCAAAGTTTTCAAGATGGGGCCCAGCGGCGAACCCGACGAGCAGTACCCCGAAAGCATCCTCAAAGCCTAACGGAAGCACCCTATGGACAAGAATCTATTCGACAAAATCAAGAACGATATCGTCGAGAGCCAGGTGTGGAAGGCGATCTTTCGCCACGGCTATGAAGACACGCCGCGCAACCGCGTCCTGATGGTGACGGCCAACGTCTTTCTCCACCTTCATCCGGCCAAAGTCCGGCGCCATGGCGTGCGCATGCGTTTCACCTGGTGCATGGGCGGCCTGACCTTCTTCATGTATCTGGTGACGGTGGTTACGGGAATCTATCTGATGTTTTACTACCGGCCGGTCGCCGAGTACGCCTACGCCGATATGAAATATCTGGAATTCGACATGCCCTTCGGCATGCTCATGCGCAACATGCATCGCTGGTCGGCGCACACGATGATCGTTTTCGTCTGGCTGCATATGTTTCGCGTCTTCCTGACCGGTTCTTACAAGCCGCCGCGGGAATTCAACTGGATCGTGGGCGTGCTGCTGCTCGTGCTGACCTTGCTTTTGAGCTTCACGGGTTATCTCCTGCCGTGGGATCAGCTATCGATCTGGGCGGTCACCGTCGGATCGAACATGGCGCGCGCCACGCCTCTCTTGGGTTACGAAGGGCCGTTTGCTGACTTTGTCGGCGCCAACCCGATCTACGACGCCCGCGCGTTCTTGTTCGGCGGCGGTGAAATCGGCCCTCATACTTTGCTGCGGTTCTACATACTCCACTGCATTTTCATACCGATGGTCGCCAGCATCCTGATGGCCGTTCACTTCTGGCGCATCCGGCGCGACGGCTTCTCGGGTCCTTCCCTTTGAAGCGGTTCAATGTTCAAGGTTCAAAGTTCAAAATTGTAGAGAGTCAATCGAAAATCCAAAAGCGGCCCCGCAGACTAGAATCCAAAATGGAATAGAGAATTATGGCCGAGGCTACTCGAGAGAAGAAACTACCCATCGACGATAAGGTTCATACCTGGCCGCACTTGGTGCGCCTGGAGTTTCTCGTCGCTCTGTTCGTCATGGTCGCGCTGACACTCTGGTCGATTACGATCGATGCGCCGTTGGAAGAGCCGGCGAACCCGACCCGCACGCCGAATCCATCGAAGGCGCCCTGGTACTTTTTGGGGCTCCAGGAAATGCTCGTCTACTTCGACCCCTGGCACGCCGGCGTCGTTTTGCCGAGCCTGATCATCGTCGGCCTGATGGTCATTCCGTTTATCGATATCAACCCGAAAGGAAACGGTTATTACTGCTTTAAGGAGAGAAAATACGAGATTCTGACCTTCATCTTCGGGTTTCACATCTTGTGGATCGTGACGATCATTATCGGCACGTTTTTCCGCGGGCCCGGGTGGAACCTTTTTTGGCCCTGGCAGAGATGGGACCCGCACAAGGTTGTGGCGTTGACCAACGTCGATTTGCCTTATCTGCTCGGTTTTAGGGATTACTGGATCTCCGCCGTCTTTAGCTTGATTGTCATCGGCGCTTATTTCGTCATTACGATCGCGGGCTTTTACTGGTGGGTGTTGCGGGTGAAGGGGCAGGAGTTCATGGAGCGCTGGGGGATGGTGCGGTTTACCATCACCGCCGTGCTCGTCTCGCTGATGCTTTCTCTTCCCGCCAAAATGTTCCTCCGGCTTGTGTTTAACGTCAAGTACGTCCTGGTCACCCCCTGGATCAATATCTGATGTTTTATCTTGCCAAGATACTTCAAGCCTTAGGGCTTGCCGACGTCGGCTACGCTCTTTTTGTTGGCATGACGAAGAATTCTTCGATGGCGGAGGAAATCGTGTTGTCACTCATCGGTCTCGGGGTTTTTTCCTTGGGCCGCGCGCTTGAGCGCAAGGTCGTGTGAGGTAACAGGGATGGCGGAACGAGGAATCGATAAACAAGAAGAAAAGAAATCCTACGGGAGCGTCTTCCTCATCGGGATTGCCCTCCTGGTGGTATTGACGGGCTGGTCCTTTTGGGACGACAACATTACGCGCCGGCCGTGGAAAGCGATGCAAGCGCGCTTCTACCATCTCGACTATAGTAAGGCCAAGGCCGCCTATGACGAAGAGAACAAGAAGCTGCAAACCGATGCCGCTTACCAAGACCTTTCCAAGAAGCTGTCCGCCGCGCAAGCGAGTTTAAGCGGCGGTGCGTTGGGCCAAAAGCTCGAGTCGCTGGAAAAACAGGAAAGCGCGGCCACGGTTCGCTTTAACGACATCGATCAAGAGGTCAAGAACATCAAGAGTGAGCTGGAGGAAGCTTGGTACGAGCACGATCATGCGGTGCAGCAAAAGCGCAACGTCAAGCCCTATCTGGAGCGCATTAAAGAGTTCGATAAAGAAAAAGAGAAGCTCGACCCCGAACTGGAAAAGGCGCGCCAAAAACGCGAGCTGATCAAGGAAGAAATAAAAACGATTCGTAATAGCATCAAGGAAATCGAAATCGAGCTGGGGAAGCTCGCTGCGGAACGGGACAAATGGGTCCGAGTCATGGAAAACGTTACGCTCAAGCTCGGGCCGTTCTCCTTCTATAAGATTCCGAATATCCAACAAGTGTCTCTCGACGAATTCGACCGCAACCGTTTCGATCAGCCCATCGCGCGCGTGGATCGGTGTCAAACCTGCCACTTGGCGATAAATCGTCCGGGGTTTGAAAAGGAGGCCAATCCTTTCAAAACCCATCCGAAACGGGAAATCTTCCTCGGCGACAACGCTCATCCGCCGGGAAAGTTCGGCTGCACCGGCTGTCATGAAGGGCAAGGCGTCGCCGTCAACAGCGCGAAACATGCCCACGGCGACGTGCATCTATGGGAATTCCCGCTTCTGCGCGGAGCAAAATCGCAGTCGAGTTGCACTTCGTGCCATCTCGACGCGCAAAAGTTTGAGACCGAAGCGCCACTGTTGGCTCAAGGGCAAAGATTCTTCGAGCAGATCGGCTGCACGGGCTGTCACCTCGTCAAAGGTTACGAGAACCTCCCCAAGATCGCCCCGAGCTTGCGCAAGATCAGCGCGAAAGTCGATCCGAGCTGGATGGTGCGATGGATCGAAAACCCGCACAAGTTCCGTCCGCGCACGCGCATGCCGAACTTCGACCTGAAGCAGGACGATGCGGTGGCCATCGCGGCGTTCCTCTGGTCGTTAGCCAAAGAAGAGGGCGACAAGTGGACGCAGGAACATCCGCTCCCGGCGGGGTTCCGGGAGGGGGACGCGGGTCAGATCGCCAAAGGAAAAAAGCTGGTTGAATCCATCGGCTGCAAAGGCTGCCATGGTTTGGCCGAAGGTGAGTTCTCGACGCCTTTGGGGAAGGAAAAGGACCTCGTTCCCAATCTCAAGGATGTCGCCTCAAAAACCAGCGCCCAGTGGAGCTATCACTGGATCAGGAATCCGCGCGGCTACTCTCCGGACACGAACATGCCGAGCCTGCGCCTCACCGACGACGAGGCGATGGCCATTACCAACTATTTGATGACTCTGGGCGCCAAGCCCGAAGCGATGGCGGGTATCCAAGAAAAGCTCGCCGACGCCAAGAACATCAAGCGCGGAGAAGCGCTCGTGCGTCGATGGGGTTGTTACGGCTGTCACGAGATCAAGGGCTTGGAGAAAGAGTCCCGCATCGGCGCCGAGCTCACGACGTTCGGTTCCAAGCCCAGAGAGGAACTCTTCTTCGGCAACCGCACGGAGATCAAGGAAACCTGGGACGACTGGACTTATAACAAGCTCAAGACACCTCGGATCTATGCGACGGAACGCATCGAGCAGTTGATGCCGCAATTCAATCTGGCCGATGACGACATCAACGCGTTGCGCGTACTGTTGGGTGGCTTTCGCGAAAGAAAGGTTGGGCAGCGCTATCAGGCCGATCAGGGCTTGAAAGTCCAACAGGTCGTCGAAGGACGGCGGATTATGCAGCAGTACAACTGCATCGGCTGCCACGAGATCGAGAAGCGGGGCGGATTCATACGCAAATACTATAAGGAGAATCCAAATCTCGCCCCGCCGGTTCTCAACGGCCAAGGCGAGAAGGTCCAGTCGAATTGGTTCTTTAGTTTTTTGCAGGCGCCCATTTCGATCCGTCCCTGGCTCGAGCTGCGAATGCCAACGTTCGGTTTCTCTGACGAGCATGCCAATCAGCTCGTGAGCTACTTTAACGGTCTCGCCAAAGTAGACATTCCTTACGCCTATGTCGATGACAAGAAAATTCCACAAGAACATCTAGTGGCGGCACGGGCTCTTGTCTCCAAAGACTATTTTAACTGTTTCAGCTGTCACCAGCAGGGCGAGCGGAAGCCCGAGGGGCCGGTGGAAGGTTGGGCGCCGGACCTGGCTCTTGCCCGGCAGCGTCTCAATCCGAAATGGATCATCAAATGGCTGCAAGATCCGCAGAAAGTCGAGCCGGGAACTAAAATGCCGTCGTTCTATCCTGGAGGCCCGGATAATATCCTCGGCGGCAAAGACGACCGTCAGATCGAGGCGCTGCGCGATTATTTAATGAGCATCGGGAAAGGCGCTCCGGCAGCCGTAACTGCCGAAGTCGCCAAGGCAAGGCCGGCAAGGCGATGAATACCGCGGCGCTCTTTAGCGTCGAAACAATGGCGAGCGATATCTAAGGAGGATCGTATGAATAAGTTCGGTTCCTATTTCTTATCAGTGTCGTTGGTGGCCCTGCCGGTTAGCGGCATGGCGGCCTACGAAGGCGGCGATGTAAAAGACGGCGGTTCGATCTCGGGTAGCGTAAAATTCAAGGGCAGCGCGCCGGCGCCTAAAAAATTGGATGTCGGCAAGGACAAAGAGGTCTGCGCCAAAACCCCCAAGACCGATCAGTCTTTGATCGTCAACGGCGGCAATCTAGTGAACGCCGTGGTGACGATCACGGATATCAAGAAGGGCAAGAAGATCGAGCTTAAGAAGGTTCAACTCGACCAGAATGGCTGCGAATATAAACCGCATGTGTTGGCCTTCCCGGTGGGCTCGACGGTTGAGATTCTAAATCCGGACGGCATCCTTCACAACGTTCACTCCTACAGCAAGGTCAACAGCCCGTTTAACCAGGCCCAGCCCAAGTTCAAAAAGACCCTGGACGTAAAGATCGAGAAGCCCGAAGCCGTCGAGGTGAAGTGCGATGTCCATGGTTGGATGCAGGGATGGTTAGTCGCGACGGAGACCCCTTACTTCGCCGTGACCGACAATTCCGGGAGCTTTAAGCTGACCGATGTGCCGGCGGGAACCTACACCGTGGAAGTCTGGCATGAGAAGCTCGGCAAGAGCAGTCAGAAAGTAACCGTGAAGGCGAAGGAAGAGGCAAAGGTCACCTTCGAAGTCGCGGGCAAGTAAGACCAATTCGGTTTTCTTTGGCACGGCACCCGGACTCCGGGTGCCGTGTTTTTTTGGCCCTCATGATCCCGGATTCCGCAGTTGAAAGTTAATGCACTGAGCGAGGGGCGAGCCTTCCGTAGCGAAGGCAATGGAGTAGTGCCTCTAAGAGCGTTGAGACTACCGGTGCCGTGAGTGGAATCCGTAACCTGCTTGCAACAGATTGCCAAGCAACAAGAAGGACTTTGATCCTTTTGACCTGGGTGCCTTCGCTACTCCAGTCTCACACCTCGCTCAGTAGAGACTGTAACTTCAATTGCGGAATCCGGGATGATGCCAGATCTCGCGGTGCGCCAAGAAATTGGCACCCACGATGCGCGGGTTCAACTCGATTCCGCGCGGTTTTTAAAGAAATTCCACGCGCGTTCCAAATCCACCGGGGGTAGGGCTTCTACCTGCCGCTGCGCGGATTCATCGGTCGTCAGCGGTATCGGGGAGCCGATTTGTAGGGCGCCGTAGAGAATCTCGGCGGCCTCCTCTAAATAAATCGCCATCATCACCGCCTCAGCGATCGTCCTTCCGACCGTTACTTGGCCGTTGCCTCTCAGTAACACGGCAGGTTTGTCGCCCAAAGTTTCGGCCACCGCTGCCCCCAATTGGGGCGTCGTGATCAAGTCGGGTCTGTAAAACACCGGGACGCCGCCGGCAAAAAAACTGCCGTGGTTGTGCACCGGCTCGAGCTTGCGGTCGGTCACGGAGAACATATTGGCCACGCGCGCGTGGATGCGCGTGATTGCGTTGACCTCGGGTTTGGCATTCATGAGCGCGACGTGGAGCCAGATTTCAGACGGGACCGGTTGGCTGCCTTCGACGACCTCGCCCTGAAGATTCATGGTGAGCAGATCCGTTTCTGTAACCAGCGCAAGGCTAATCCTGGGGGTCATGAGAAAAAGAGCGGAATCGGGGATGCGCGCGCTGACGTGACCGAAGCCTTCGACCAGTTTCTGCTGTGACAGAATGCGGCAAGCACTGATAACATCTTTTCTTAGCTGCGTGATATGGGCCATTGGACACCTTTGAATTTTTTCTGAATTACGCTATATTACGTTATTCCGATTCCTGGGAAAAGAGAGTCGATAATGAAGATCACGGTTGAATCTTACGCCGACTCCAAGGGCCAGGAAAGCCCGGTCCGGTTCACGTTAGGGGCGCGAAGCGTGCAAATAAGCGCGGTGGTGGATCGGTGGTACGGCGAGCAGGCCTGTTATTATCGCGTCCTCGGAGATGACGACAACTCCTATATCCTCAAGGGACCCCTTGGGGACGGGTCATGGGAAATGGTCTCTTTCACGCACAAAGATTCTCGCGGCACCGAGTTAGAATACGAAGGCAAGAGGGAATTGCAGTAATTACTCCGCCCCTTTCTTTTCCGTTCGTTCTAATCAAGTTTCTTGTTAGGTTTCGCCATTTTTGAAAATTTGGATAGAGGTGTAAAAGGCATGTCAAAGCAACATCTGGTCGCGGTCATTGGCGCCGGCCCGGCGGGCATTTACGGCACGCGCAAACTCACCGAAGCGGGGCACCGGGTTCTGCTCATCAATCGGGATATTAAACCGGGCGGTCTGGCTGAGTATGGAATCTTTCTCGACAAGGAAAAAATGAAAACGGGATTGCGCAAGCAGTTCCAGCGCATTCTCGCGGACGGGAAGATTTCTTATCTCGGCCATGTCGCCGTGGGGGAAGGAAAATCGCTCACGCTCAAAGATCTCCAGGAGATTGGCTTTAGCGCCATCGTCGTATCGGCGGGCGCCCAGGGCACCAAGAAGCTCGGTCTTCCCGGCGAAGATCTCATCGGTGTCTACCACGCCAAGGACGTTGTCTATCACTACAACAAGCTGCCGCCGTTCAGCCAGCGCCACTTCGAAATCGGCACCCGGGTCGCCATCATCGGCATGGGCAACGTCATGGTTGATGTCGCCAACTGGTTGCTCAATTATATGAACAGCGCCGAGGTCACGGTGGTCGCGCGGCGCGGCCCCAAGGAAAAGGCATACGACGACAGCGAATTCGAGGTGGTGGAAAAATATCTCGATAACGAAGACATGCGGCGAGAGATCGAGCGCATCAGGCCGGACCTCGAAAACGTGGAGCAGAACGTCGACGAGCTCATCCAGAAGTTTGTCAAGTCGACGACGCCCCCGCCAAATCAGAAACTGCGTTTTCGTTATCTCTGCTCGCCGACAAAGGTCGTTGCCAATAGCGATGGAAAGACCGCCGGTTTGGAAGTCGAGTTAAATAAACTCGTCGTTGACAAAGGTCGAACCGTAGCCAAAGGCACCGGTCAGCATACCCAGTTTCCGCTCGATTGCGTTATCTACGCCATCGGCGATGAAGTCGATTCCTCCCTCGGTCTGCCGTTTTCGCGCGGCGCCTTTGTGACCAACCCCGCCGAGCTGCCCGGCGATCCCAATCCCGCGCATTACCAACCCTATGATCCCGCCGCCAAGCAAGTTCTCCAAGGTATCTATCTTATAGGCTGGTCGCGCAACGCCAGCGTCGGACTCGTCGGCATCGCCAAGAAAGACGCGGAGCAGGGCATGAAAGTGGTCAACGCCGATCTCGCGGCGAGGGAAGGCTTCGAGCCCGCCGTTATCGATCAAAAAATCGAGGCGGTGATGGACAAGCTGGAAGAGAACAACGTGTCTTACGTCACCAAAGACGACATCGCGGTTCTCGAAGCGAAGGAAAAAGAAGAGGCCAAAAAGCGCAACAGCTGGGAGTACAAATACGCCAGCGACGATGAGATGCTGGACATCATCTCCGCCCCGAAAGTAGCAGCGAGTTGATCTGATCGCTGATTGCCGCACTATCCGATAGGGGTGATTAGGTCAAACTCCGAGCCGAAATTCTCAACGCAGGGAAGATTTCTTTGGATGGTGCGATGGGCCGCGCCGGCGGCGCAAATTTGATCCAAACTACAGCCAGAGATAGTTGACGCAATAAAGTCGAAAGAAAAAAAATCCGCAGCGGGTTTTAAACCCGCTGCGGATCATCGCGAGAATTCCAAGGCCGGTTATCAACGCGTAATTCTACCAGCTAACTTTTAGTCCCACAGATGGGCCGTGATAGAAGGCGCTACCGCTGGTATCGAGTTGGGAAAAGGCACCGACACTGTTGGTGCTAGCCAACTGCTCTGGGGCCAGAGCCAGACCAGCCACATACAGAATCTGATAACCGGCGGTTAAGGCTATGTTGGGATTGAAGTTCCAGGTGGCAAACAGACCAGCATCGGCCACACCGGCTGCGTTTGTTCGTCTCTTGCTTGTCTTTTCAATGTCGTCTGAGTCTGGGGAGTCATCCAGGTCGTTAACGAAATTGGTGCGCTGTTTTGCTATGTTCGCAAACAGGCCAGCCTTAAATCTAAGGCCCAGATCAAAGCTCGGGTTAAAGCGGTAAGTGCCGACCCCACCGAGCTGGAGGCCGAATAGGTAGTTTGTAGTCTTGATGTTGTACTTTCCGGGGTCGCTGGGTGGAGGGCCACTGTCGGCCGTAAAGAGGGTAAATTTCTCAGGCACAGACAGATAGCGAAATCCGATGAGGAGCGACGGATGGAGATTCCCCCAAGGACTGAAATGGCGTTTATAGTTTAACTCCACGTTGTGGAGCCTGGACTCGTACTTTATCTTGTGCTGAAAGGCGTCCTCGAAATCACCTGTGCTCTTGAAGCTTCCATCCTCAAAGACCGGATCGATACAATTAGAATCACTAGGGTCAGTAGCGAGAGGACAGGTAACTTTGGCCTTATCGCTAAAGTTGTGCAGGCCAAAATAGACTACCTCGAAGGTGTTCATAGGATCTGGGTGATAGCCCAGGGTAAACCTGGCGCCTGGTCGGAATCCAAACCTTAAATCGTTGGTCCCCAACAGTACACGATCGTCGCTGGTAGTACTGCTTACTGAAGTTGGGACGCCTCTGGTCTGATTCCGCTTGAGAAAAAGCGCCTCAGTCTCAAAGGTCCATTGTTTATTCGACGGCTGCGCCGCCAGAGCCTGAGTTGCCGCAACTAAACTCAGGACGAACGCTGCTAACGCCACTTTGGTGAAAATCCTCATAATGCCCCTCCTCAAATGCTGTTACGAGTACTATAAATTCTAGCTACTCTACAACCCCGCCGAACCCCATGTCAAGGGGAAAATTTGTGTTCTTTGATCTTTGCCAGGGCCTTCTGGATGAGCCGTGGATCGGCTCCCAGAGCCTCAGCAGCTTGGATTTTTTCGAGGGCGTGGTTGGGATCGTTTTTGGCAAGATAAAGCATCGCCCAGGGGATCAGGATGGATATCCGGTTGGGACTAATTTGGTGGGCTTCGCTGTAGTAAACTAGAGCCTTTTCTAGTCTCTCCGGCTCTCCTTTAAGCCCCCATTCATGGTTTAGCTGAGCCATATGGAATAGGCGCAGAGGGTCGAGGGGTTGAAGACGGCTGGCTTCCATAAGGGAGGCTTCCGCCAAGGCAAGAACTCCTTCCCCTCCCAGTTGGATGATCTGGTCTGGGGGAAGGGTCTTCGCAAGAGCCGTGCTGGGCCTAAACCCCGGGGGTGGTTTTAAGTCGGGTTTCCGCTCTAGAAGCATCATCCCCAGATTGGTCAGGGTCAACCCTAGGGCGCTATAGTATTTTTCCTCGCGCGGGTCCCAGGTGGCGGAGCGCTGGTAGGCAAAGATACTCGCCGCTAGATCGTTTTTCTGAGCCTCGACCTCGCCGAAGCGATAGTAGGAATCGGCTATTAAGGGTCGGAGGGCGCCAAGGAATATCAAAATAGCTGCAAGGCTGGGGACGAGAGCGTGCGCCCACAGCCTCTTCCAGCGAAGCCTCTCCCCTGTGCTCAGCGGACCAAGATCCAAGGCCATGAGAGCCATGCCGAAAAACATTCCGCCAAAGCCTAGCATAAGACCAGTCTCAATGCTGCTTATCTCAGTGGCCGCCAGGGCTAGAGCCAAAACCAGGACCAGGAGAATGTAAAGGAGCATCCAGTTTCTCTTGCGCGTGCCTTTCTTTGGCCCCTTTATTCCATCGGCTGGAGGAGGCTGGGAGAGAAAGAGGCCCAACGCGAGAGAGAGCCAGAAGAGCATGCGCGTCGCAGTGACCCCTAAGCCGAACTGAAGCTCGATTAGGTGAGAGGAGATCGAGGCGATAAGAGCCGCAAGGGCGAGCTTCTGCGTATGGTCCTGGCTCTGCCATAAAGCCTTGAGCGTCATCCAATAGAAGGCTGCGAGCAGCCAGAGAAATGTTCCTAGGCCGAGAAGTCCGCCCTCGACCAGATGGTGGAGGAGGTCGTTATGGGCGCGGTCGTGCATCATCTGCCATCTGCCCCTGCGGTCAAACCCCGGGGGGAGGACTCTTTCGATGATCAAACCAAGGGTCTCGGGCCCGTAGCCGTATCCCAGCCGGAGGCTTGACAGCACAGAAGAATCAATCTCGGGCTGGCTCCATAAAATGCGTCTGACAGTGTTCCAGACAAGAAACCGGTATTTGATCGAACCCGCGTCGAAGTCTGAGAGGCTACCCAGGCGAGAGAGGAGGGCATGGCGTTTAAGCGGCTCAAGCGGCCCTTTGGGAATGTTGAGCAAAACCACAAAGAGCATAACCGCTGCCGTGCATGCCACCGCTGCCGTGAGAAGCCGCCGACTCCTCCAACTGAGGGCGATGAGAAGAGCGAAAAGAGCGGCGCCAACCAGCCCGCTTATCCAAGGCCCACGGGCCTGGGTAACGGCAAGAGCGATGGCCTGGAGCAAAATTAGGCAGCCATAGCCAACCACAAAGGCCAGAGGCGGAGTGGCCTTGATGTCGAGAGATGTAGTCCATCGAGCGAAAAAGAGATAACCGACCAGCACAGGCGGGGCGATCCAGCGGAGTGAGGGGATGTTGGAGCTAAGGAGCATGAAGCCAGCCAGGCCCAGATTCATCAGGATGATCCCGCCAGCGGCGAAGATGAGAGTTGGCTCCCTCCAGGATCGGAACAGACTCCCTTGCCGCAGCTCGACTGGGCTTGCCAAAGTCCATTTTTGCGTCGCCGCGATCAGCCGGGCCGCTGTCCAGGGGATGAGCATGATGAGGTAGGCGCCGAGAAAGATATGATTGCCCAGGGTTGAAACGGCCGGCCACTTAAGGTCCGCCTTGGCCCCTCTGTAGCTGAAGGGGTCTCCGAGCCACTGTTGGGCCAACGCGTAGAGCGTGATTGGGATGCTGGCGAGGAGAAGCACGGTAATAATTCTCGCAAACTGCTCGTGGGTGCGGAGGTGGAGCGCCATAAGAAGGAAAAGGGCAATATAAATGAGCGTAGTGGAAGCGCCCTGAAGGCGATCGAAAGAGCCGTGAAAGCTAAGTCCTGGGGCCACGGATAGGGCCGTACTAATGAAAAGGGCTAAGACATAGGCTACAACCGGGAGGGCCAAGGGGTTTTTCACCACCCGGGCCAGGGTTAGACCTTGAGGCTCACCTCGAAAGGCACCGTGGGCACTCCGCTCCTCCCAGAGCTTTATGACCCAGGCAGCCACCATGAGCAGGACGATCATTCGCAGCAGGTAGGCTTTTCCGACAGAGTACCCCCGGATGCTAAAGAAGTTGATATAGAGCGGAATGAGCCCCAGCGAAAGGAGCCAGCCGGCCTCGATGCAGCGCTCGCAGAATTGGCCCAGTTTCGTCATCTTCTAGTCCTAACGTAATGCGCCAGAGTCTCGACCGCACTCCGCATGCGGCTGAGTTCGGCGGCTTCGAAAAAGCCCAAGAGCCAAAGAACCATAGGATAGCTTGCCAAAGCGGTCACCTTTATCAGGATGGCTAGAATCAAAGAATCGGGCGAGAGCCAGTTGCTTGTCAGATAGACCAAGATCGCAGCAACGAAAATCTTCGCCATCCTCCTGTAATTGTAGGGCACGTAGTAGAGCCTCTGGGACAGGTAGAAGGTTATGGCGATCATCGCGGAGTATCCGATAAGAGTCGCCCAGGCTGCGCCCATCATTCCCCAATTAGGAATCAAGGCGAAGTTGAAGCCGGCTTTAACCGCCGCCGCCGTCAGTATGATTACCGGGATCCATTGAGTCTTCTTCATGAGGTAGAGACCCCGGCTTGGAACATCATACAGGGCTTCGAAAACGGAACCCAGAATAATCCAAGGCACCACTGGAAGACCGGCGAGGTACCTGTGGGGAGCGAGGATGCGGAAAACTTCGGGAGCAAAGACGGCCAGGGCAAGGCCAATCGAAACTATGACCAACGTGTAGTAGGTGGCAGCATGAGAGAAAATTCGCTGAGCCTCCTTTTCTCCTTCATCCCTGGCGACGGCGTAGAAAAAAGGGGTCCAGGCGGTCTCGATAGAGCTTCCTATTGCGGAGAGCAGGAAGCCCAAGGAATAGCTTACGGAATAGATGCCGACCGCGGAGAGTGAGACAAAGTGCAAAAGAAATAGGCGGTCTGATCTGCGCAACACCCACGCGCCGATGCGCTCTGAAACGGTGGGAAGGCCGAAGCTGAGAGACTCTTGCACAGCTTTCCAGCGGAAGGTCAAGCTTAGATACGGGCTGAGAAAATAATAGAGGAGATAGGCTGAGCTGAACAAAGCGGTCAAAAAAGCGGCGAGGAGTGGACCTGAAGCGTCCATCCCCGCAACCACCACAAGTAAAATCGACAGGATCATCACCGATATGGCCCGGACAGTTTGCAAAGTTATCAGAAGCGGCGCTTGCTCTCTGACTCTTAAGAGCGATGTGGGTAGGCCTGATATCGGCTGAAAGAAAAGCGTCCAAACAGCAATGGTCATGTAAGGATGAAACGGGATCTCGCCTTTAAGCAGCGGCGCCAGCAGCCACTCGCCGAAGGTTATCAGGAGAGAGGAAATGAGGAATCCTGCGGCAAGGAGGAAAAAGAAGAGCGAGCTGAAGTAGCTCTTCCGCTGCTTGTCAGAGTCGAGGTCATAATAGTGTCTGGTCGCTGAGCCGGTGAGCCCCATGTTGTAAAAAAACCCGAGGATGCCCTTGACGGACGAAACTACTGAGAGGATGCCGTATTCCTCTGGGGACAGATACCGGGTGAGCACGGGCATGCTGATCAGAACTGTAGCCCGGCTGAGCAGGGTGCCCATCGTGTAAATCGCAGAGTTCTTTATTAGGCGTTTGAGCTTCTCAATCATACCGCTCTTGTTCGTGACGCGAGGCTGCTGCTAGCTGCCTTTGCGTTGAAGGATACTCTGGTAGACCGCTTCGGTTGCCCGCGTGATTTCATCCCAGTCGTACTTTTTTAGGATTGCTTCTCTCGCGCGCTGGCCCAGTCCGCGTATCAGTTCGGGTTGGTTCATGATGCCTCGAAGGGCGCGCTCCAGATCTCCGGCGTCGCGATTTTTGAAGACGAACCCTGCATCTCCAATGATCTCGCGGTTCTCAGGAATGTCACTTGCAACCACACAGCGGCCGAACGCCATGGCCTCCATCAAGGAGAGGGAAAGTCCCTCCACAATCGATGGGAGGACGAACAGCAGCGCGTTGCTAAAAAGCTCCTCGAGGATGACGCCCGAGACGTGGCCGGTAAAGAGAACCGCTAAACCCGCCTGCCGCCTGAGCGTCTCCACGTACCGGTCTGTGTGAGATCCCTTTCCAGCTACGACGAGTCTGAGGTCTCCGCCCAGTCTCTGAAAGGCCTCAATAAGATAGTGGCAACCTTTCTCCGGGACGAGCCGCCCGGCAAACAGTATGTAATCACCTCCGCGCAGGCCATACACGGACGTAATCTGCTGCGGTGGGCGCAATGACGGAATTGCGATGCCGTTCGGGATGTAGTCCACGGATGTTCCATAGCTCTCCCTATAACGACGCTCGAGAGTGCGGGAAACAACGATCGTTCTGTGGGGAATTCGAGCTGAGGCGACCTCTCCAAGACGTAGCACGGACTTTGCTCCCCGTCCCCACTTCTCCCGTCGCCAGTCCTCGCCGTGTACCGTAGCAATCACTTTTTTGTTCCCTAGGCGGGGAATCCATGAAAGCAACGTGGGGCCGATAGCATGAAAGTGGACGATGTCCACTGCCTCTCTTGCCAAGAGATGCGCGACAGATAGAAACACATGGCTGATGGTGTCCAGATGCTTCGTGTTAAGCGATGGCAGGGAGACAAGCTTCACCCCACGATAGCAACCCGGCAAACCATACGATTTTCGACAATACACAACGACGCGATGGCCTCGGTCGGCAAGACGCGGGCAAAGCTCGGCAAGCGATGTCTCGATTCCGCTGTAGGCGGTCGGAATCCCTCTAGAACCTACCACGGCGATGCGCAGAGGGGTGCTCATCCGGCCGTTCCACGAAGGTTCCTATAGATATCCATGAGCCCTTCATAGTGCTGGTCAGGACTGAACTGCTCCTCCACCTTCTTCCTGGCCGCCGCGCCCATGGCCTCGACGCGTGAGCGGTCGTCTAAAAGCGACTCGATCTTCGCTGCCAAATCTTCCGCGCTGCGAGGAACAAAGAGCATTCCATCCACTCCATTGTCGATAAGCTCCGGAATGCCGCCGATCCTTGCGCCAATGACTGGCCGACCCACCGCAAGCGATTGCTTTACTGTCTGTGGGGAAGGGTCGTACCATTCTGACGGCACGACGGTGAAAAGTCCCCGCGCCACGAGTGATGTGAGCTCCTCGCCTGATCGGTAGCCCAGGAAGTGGATATGGCTCAAACCTTCCGCCGCTGCCAGGCTTTTGAGATGTCCTTCCAGCTCGCCTTCTCCGATGATGTAGAGATCCACTTTCCTTACCTGCTTCAAGGCCCTGATGAGTGTGGCAACGCCTTTCCCCTCTACGAGCCTTCCGAAATAGACAATATACTCTCCCCGCTCTCTTTTGGGGCGCCAAGCGTTGAGGTCGACGAAATGGGGAAGATAGCTGACTCGCTCCGGCGCCACGCCAAACTCGACGACCTTATTTTGCACGAATCGCGAGGGCGCAATGAAGCGGTCAACCTGATCGTAGAGCCTCAGCACCTTGTGGTGGAGGTACATCTCTACCGAGTTGAGCGCGCTGGCAGCCAGGGAGCCGCGGTTACAGCGCTGCAGGGCAGCATGATAAAACCGCCCGCCTTTGCAGCGCTCGCACAGCTCGCCATGGGAAAGGAGGCGATAGGTGGGACATATCAGCTTGTAATCGTGCAGTGTCTGGACGATAGGGAGGCCGAACTCTTTCAGTGGCTTTAGGAGCGAAGGCGAGAGCTGGTGCGCGATGTTGTGGAGGTGCGCGATATCGGGCCGGGTCTCCTTGATGAGCCGAGAAATTTTTTGCTTGGCCTCCAAGGAGTAGAGGACCCGCCCCACCGTTGTCCATGGAGGGCTCGATCGCTCCCTGTCAAAGAAATAGATCGGGCTAACAAAGTAATCGGCATACGGAGTGCTCAAGTTTTTTTCGTGGCTCATGGCAAACGGAATCACCTCATGCCCCCTCTGGTGGAGCAGTTCGTTCCGTTCGAGAAAATACCGGTCTGCCCCTCCGTAGAGGTAGTAAAACTTATTGACCGCTAAAACTTTCATCGAGACGGGAAGTCCGAATCAATGTCTCGCCAGGGGCCATGGCAGCGCGCGTCCGAGAATCTCTTCTAATTTTCTGACGTCGTCTCGATAGAGGTCCTCAAGGAGCTTCCTAGCCTCCTGGGGCATGGCGGGCTTGCTCACCTTTCTAAGCAGAATTCTTTCTTTCACCAGCAGGCGGAGCGGTGCCGGAATCAGCGCGCGCGCTGGCCTTCTCGCCCATCTGTTTCCTAAAATGCGGTATGCCCATCTCACGCGCGGGATGGCGAAAGCATTGTAAGCCTCTTTCACGGAGGCTGGCGGTTGGTTATTCACGCCAAGAAATCTTAGAACATCGCCAACGGCTAGCTCAGTAGCCTGAATAAACTCCTCGAAGATAAGTATCTTGACCCGCTCGGGTCCAAATGTATCTAAATATCTCTTCACTTGCAGAGCGTAAAAACCCTGGTCCAAGTACAGATCCGTTCGCAGCGCTTCCTCGAAAGGCAAAGTCTGCCAGCCTTCGCGCACATGCATCAGGTAATCCGAAAACGCCCGCTCCACGGGGTCGCGTAAAATCATGATGATCCGAGCGCCCGGCACGGCATCGCGAATGCGCTCAGGCGTATCAGGATCTCTCAGATATGTGACGCTAGCCTCGCCAATCGCCACCTCGTCCTTTACGCCTTTGAACAGCCTTAGATATTTGGCCTTGTCGCGAACTGGCGCCATCGCTGTAACTTCGACAGGATTGATTGTTGTAAAATAACGGGGCTCCTTCATGGGCGACATGTAAACCCCTGGCACCCTTGTCAAATAATTATAGAGGGACGTGGTGCCGGCCTTCGGCGCGCCCACGATGAAAAAATTTGGCCAAATTTCCTTAGCCATTTCTATGATGCTATTATCACTGGGTGAAATTCCTTGCAAATCTCGGTGGGATTGCGGTGACGCTGAGAATCGTACCACGAGGTCAGGCGATGGCGTCCCTGATACATTGCTCGTAGCCATCCACCATGCTTTTTAGGCCGAAGAACGCGGCCTGTTGCTGTGCTCGTAAAGACAGGGCTGTTCGGAGCCTGTCGTCTCGTAAAAGTCGCTGAATAGCGAGAGCCCAAGCTCGGGCGTCGTCAGCGGGGAGGAGCAGCCCTGCGGGCCCGCCGTCCGCGCTGCCAATAATTTCTCTCAGGGGAGGGATTTCACTGGCGATCACAGGAAGGCCCGCGTGCATCGCTTCCAGGACGGCGACACTAAAGCCCTCCCATCGCGAGGGAAAGGCAAAGAGGTTGCCTGCCCTTAAGAGATCTGGGATGGCTGCAGGGGGAACTTCTCCCAGAAGGTGAACGCGGTCCTGAACACCAAGTCTCACAGCTAATTGGACAAGCGTCTGCCGTAGCTTTCCGTCCCCGGCGATGGCCAGATGGACTTCGGGCACAAAAGGGAGCGCCTGGAGCAAAAGCTCCTGATTTTTTTGCTCGGCAAGGCGGCCGACATTTACGACCAGACGGACCTGTTTGGGGAGAGCAAATTTTTCTCGGGCTTCGGCTGGTTCAAGGAAAGATTTGCTAAACACCAGACCGGTATGGATGACCCGCAACCGCTTGAGATAGGGTTTGGGGTAGCCGTTAAAGGACTCGTAGACCGAGTGCGAGGCGGCAATGTTGGCAGTATAGACGCCTAGGGAACCGATCGTCCAATCAAGGTATCTTGCTAATCTAGAATGAATCCAAGATGGGTTCTGCTGCGAGGCGATTCTTACAGGCACCCCGGCGACGAAAGCTCCCATTTGTCCAGGAATATTGGCATAGAGACCAAACGTCACTACGGCGTCAGGTCTGAATGACCGCAGTTGCTGCACCAACCTCATTAGTAGCCGAAGGAGATAGATCTTCCCTTTTGCCGGGTGGTGGAGAAGCACCCGTACTCCCTCTTGACCGATGTAGGTAGGGCTCCGGAGATAAAGAAACCATGTTTGCGCCTCATGGCCACGCTTTCTGAGTTCGGCGGCCAAGCTCATGGCTAAGGACTGTGTCCCACCAGCCGCCATTTGACCTGCGATGTTAACGACGCGCATTGCTGTCCCCACCCGTAGTCCTCTTGTCCTGATCTTGGGCAAGTTGGTCTCTCGCACGAAACCACGGCAGTGGGCGGCCCAGGATCTGCTCGAGCCTTAGCACGTCGTTGCGGAACAACTCTTCGAGGACTCTCCTGGCCTTTTCTGGCATCGGTGGCTCGCTCGCTTTCCTGCCAAGAATCTGGTTTCGTATAAGTCTGCGAGTCCGACTAGGGATCAGAACACGCATCGCTATCCTTACCGGCCTGCTTCGCAGGATGGGCCCTATCAATGGCCAGCGGGGAATAGTGAAGGAGTTAAATGCCTCCCCTACAATGGCCGGAGGCTCAGCGCTCACGCCAAGGAATTTTAGTACTTCGCTGACCGCTTTTCTGGGATTCTGTATGAACTCCTCGAATATCAGTATCTTGACATGATCGGAGCCAAAGATGTCCAGGGACCTCTGGACCTGGTTTGCGTAAAAACCTGGCTCCAGATAAAATTCTGTTCCCGCCACCTCTTCAAAAGGCGTCCGTTGCCAGCCGGCATTCCAGTTAGTTAAATAATGCGAATGGGCCCTTTCCACCGGGTCGCGGAGAATCATGATAATGCGAGCTCCGGGCACAGCCTCTTTGATTCGGCCAAGCGCTCCAGGATCGCTCAGGTAAGAATTAGTGGCTTCCCCCACCGCTATTTCGTTCTTTACGCTCCGAAAAAGTTTTAGATAATCGGCTTGATTACGAACCCTTGAGTATATAGCAAAGTCCAGAACTGGCTTTCCGAGGTAGCGATGCCTGAGGCCAGGAGCGAAATAGTGTGGCTCCTTAACAGGAGACATATAAATGCCGGGCACGCGCCTAAGATACTCGTATAACGAGGTCGTTCCTGACCTCGGCGCGCCGACGATGAAGAAGTTCGGCCATCTTTCTTTCATCTTCTGGCTCCATGCGGCGCGTGACGACCTGATACGGGAAGGGCCGGAACGATTCCGTCCAGCATATGGCCTCGGTGGCACAAATCCCAAGCCTCTGGTTTAACCTTATGAGTGACGATGTTAGCCACGCGCAGTGCCGTTGTTTGCCGTAGTCATCTTGTCCCGATCTTGGGCAACGTGGTCTCCGGCATGGAACCACGGTAACGCGCGGCCCAGGATCTGCTCGAGATCTAACACATCCCCACGAAAAACATCTTCGAGAAATCTCCTGGTCTTTTCTGTCATGGGCGGCTTGTTCGCTTTCTTTCCGAAAACCTGTCGTCGTATAATTTTACGGGTCCGAGGATCGATCAGAAGACGCATCGCTATCCTTACCGGCCTGTTTCGCATGATGCGCCCAATAAATGGCCGGCGGGGAATAGTGAAGGAGTTAAATACCTCCCCTACAATGGCCGGAGGCTCAGCGTTAACGCCAAGAAATTTTAGAACTTCGCTGACCGTTTTTCTGGGATTCTGTATGAACTCCTCGAAGATCAGTATCTTGACATGATCGGGGCCAAAAACGTCCAGATCTCTCTGAACTTGCTTTGCGTAAAGCGATGGCTCCAAATAAATGTCCATTCGCGCCGCCTCTTCAAAAGGCGCCCGTTGCCAGCCGTTACCCGCGTCCAGTAAGTAGTGCGAATAGACCCTTTCCACGGGGTCGCGCAGAATCATGATAATGCGGGCTTCAGGCACTACCTCTTTGATTCGGCCGGGCGCTTCGGGGTCGCTCAGATAGGAAGCGCTGGCTTCTCCAACTGCTATTTCGTCCTTCACATTCTTAAAAAGGTTTAGGTATTTGGCTTGACTGCGAACCTTTGAATCCCTCGCGAACGGCAGGCGCGGCCTTCCAAGGTAGCGTTCCATAATGTCAGGAGCGAAATAGTGCGGCTCCTTAACAGGAGACATATAAATGCCGGGCACGCGTCTCAGATACTCATACAGCGAAGTGGTTCCAGCCCTCGGCGCGCCGACGATGAAGAAGTTCGGCCAAATTTCCTTGGGCATACGCTCTCTAGAACGGACGCTCACTGTTTCCGGCTGAGATGCGTTGATAGAGGGGTTATCAATCGTGCGATCCATTGGCAAGAAATTTCAGTCAGTGCGCGCCTCTTCCTGAGAGGACTGCGAGCATCGTCTTCATTAGAATCTGGTGGTCCAGACGAAGCGACCAGTTGTCCACGTATTCCAAATCCAAACGCATCCATTCGTCAAAATCGACGTTGCTTCTCCCGCTGCACTGCCAGAGACCCGTCATGCCGGGCTTCATGGAGAAGCGGCGGTGAAGCGGTCCTTTGATCTGCGTTGCCTCCGCCAGCGGAAGGGGCCGGGGACCAACCAGACTCATATTCCCTTTGAGGACATTTATCAGTTGAGGGAGTTCGTCAAGACTCGCACGGCGAAGCCATCTTCCCAGGCGGGTCACGCGGGGATCATTGGCGAGCTTGAAAACAGGTCCGGACATGTTGTTTTGCTTTGCCAGTTCTGTCTGCATTTCCTCCGCCTCGGGGACCATGGTGCGGAACTTGTACATGACGAAGCGCCTGCCGTGCAGGCCGCCGCGTTCCTGCCTGAACAGGATGGTGCCCCCGGAGGAGATCCCGATCAGAAGCGCGATGATCGCTATCGGAAGGGCGAACAGCACAAAAAGAGCGAGAGCACCGACAAAGTCCATCACCCCCTTTGCATATCGTTGGCCGACGTAGAGAGGGGTCGGGGAAAAGGAGAAGAAGGGAAGCTCAAAGGATTCTTCCAGATAGGGTCTGGCCAGCGCTGGCCGGTACAATTGGGCCAGCACCTTTCCCTCCACGCCCATCTCTTCGCACACTTTCAGATAGTCGCTGATCTGATCAACCATCGAGGGAGGCAAGACGAAATAAACCTCGTCAACCACTTCTTGGTGCAGCAAATCGGGCAACTCGTTCACTCCCCCCTTGTTAGGCAGTCCTGCGACATCCATTCCCGCCGCAAAGGGGTTCAAAGAAAGATAGCCAACCGGCACAACTCCCTCCGCTGCGTTGCTCCGCATCCTCTCAACAAGCATGGAGGCCTGAAGGCAGGAGTTGGGCTCGCCGGCTGTTACGATGAGCGCGCGTCGAGTAGATTTGCCCTTTCGCCTACGGAAGGTCAACCACGAGGATAAGCCTGTGCGGGTAACGACTAGCATCACGGTTGCCACGCAGACGAAAAGGACCAGCAAGGTCCGGTGGAACGTCTTAAAGTTAATGACGAACAAAAAGAAGGTGAGGATAAGAAGAACCAGGGTGCCAACCTTGAGCTCGCGCATTACGATCAAGCCCGGAGATTCCACTTTGGGCCTGTAGGCTCCGTCGAGGAACAGGAGCAGCCACCAGATAGGAATAGCTGGTAGGAGAATCCACAAGTAATGCTCGATAGGGCCGAGCCGGTAGAGGCTGATGGCCGGTGTAAGCTTTCGCGCATAGTAGGAGAGCACAAACGCGGCTGCGACCACGCCTGCATCGATCACCATGAGCAGTCTCGGAAAGAAAGCGCGTCGTTCCATTTTCTTCAGTTGCCTCGATACGGCCTTTGATGATGGAAGCTTCGTGAGTAACGACGATTTCGAGGACGCCTTTCAGCATACGATCACATATAAAGTGAGAATCCACAACGTAGAGCTGAACCAAAAACGCCGCCTAAGCCCGTGGGAAACCTCGTTCCTTTACTGACCCCGACTGAACGCCAGCGCGATAGTAGCACGGCTGTGATTCCGACGGTGTCGGAGAACAGTAACGAAATTTCGTCCTGTCACATGATTCTTCCCCCGTTGACGTGCAGCGTCTGGCCCGTCATGTGTTTGGCCGCGTCACTCACTAGAAATGCCACGGCTTCGGCAACGTCATCCGGCTCGCCGGCATGGCCGAGGGGAATTCTCTTGGCGGCGGCTTCCCACTCGGCGTCGGAATAAGTCGCCCTGACACGCGGGGTGGCGATCCGCCCTGGCGCCACCGCGTTGGCGCGCACATTAAACGGCGCGAGTTCGAGTGCTAACGTCTTTGTAAGAGCGACAATGCCGGCTTTGGCCGCCGCGTAGGCTGAGCGATGGGCATCGCCGCTGAAACCGATATCCGAAGAGATATTCACGATCGCGCCGCTCTTTTGACTTTTCATTAAATCGGCAACGGCCCGGCAGCATAGAAACGTCGACGTGAGGTTGAGATCGATGACAGCGCGCCAGTGCTCCAGCGGGAATTCTTCGATTGTATGCCGGTGCAGGCTGCCGCCGGCGACGTTGACCAGGACATCGATGCGGCCGTGGTCGGCGATGATCCTATCGAACGCCGCTCGCACCGCGCCTTCCTGGATCACGTCGACACACATGAACGCCGCCTGTTTGCCGCGCCGTTGAATTTCGCTGGCGACCTGTCTGCCACCTTCATCGTTGATGTCCAAAATGACTCCAATGAATTCTTCTTTAGATAAACGCTCGATCACCGCCCGCCCAATCCCTGAGGCTGCACCGGTGACAACGGCGACTTTGTTCATAGGCAACTCCTTCCGAATCGGATTGTTTCGTTAACTACCGCAAGCCCTGAAGCGGTGTCAATGCGATTTAAGCATCCAGAGTCTGGAGTCTCGTGTCTAGGGTTCAACACCGGATCCAAACTCTGGACGCCAGACGCTAGACTCAAAACTCGAACGCTCAAGAGCGCGCCGCCTCTTGCCAAGCGGGTTCCGCTCAACTAAAATCGCCTTCGCTCTTACGCCTCGTTGAAAAAGTTTTTTGAAGGAGGATGCATCATGGCAGATAAAGCCATCGAGGTTCTATTGGACGAAAAGAGAAGCTTTTCGCCGCCGAAAGAGTTCCAAAAATCGGCGCACGCGATGAGCACGAGCCTGTTCACTTCCTCTCGGAAGAATCTGCAAGCGTTTTGGGCCAAGGCCGCCAAAGAGTTGAAATGGTTCAAGCCGTGGAAAAAAGTCTTGGAATGGAATTCGCCATGGGCCAAGCGGTTCATTGGCGGCAGAGAGGGAAGATCAACGCTTCCTACACCTGTCTGGACCGGCATGTGAAGACCGCGCGATCTCCAAAATCGAATTATCTTTTCAAAAAGCTCTACCCCATTAGCGAATCAAGTCCCCGTAACGCAGCCTGTCTCCTTTTCCCTCTTCTCGTCCGATCCCGTCACGTCTTTGATCCCACACCACGAATTTTTCTTGCTAACGTACCGCAGTCGCAATAGAATCACCGCTATTAGAGAGCCATCAGCGAGGCTATACTGACGTCAGCCCGAATCGTGCAGCGGAATATACCCGCAGCTTGGGACAAGAGAAAGGATGACATCTATGGCTGACCCGGTACAACCCCTGGCAGAGGTATTCGGTCACTTAACAACCGACCACACGGGAAAGGCCAATCGTTACCGTTCTCAGCGTCTCTGCCCTTTTAACAACAAGGTGCCGAATTGCACAAAGGACAAGGCGAAGAATCCTCTCGGCGTCTGCTCGATATATCATGACAATCATCCGGTCATCACCTGCCCAATTCGGTTTCGCGAAGAGTGGATTATAGCCGGCCATGCGGCGAGTTTCTTCTTTAAAGAGGGAACTACCTGGAGTTCCCTTACGGAAGTAAGGCTAAATGACTTGCACGGCAAGTCCGCCGGGAACATCGACGTCGTACTCGTCGCGTATGATATCAATCGTTGCAAAAGTACTTGCCATTCTGTAATATATGGTGTAGTGTCTACTTATGCCAAGGAAAGCAACAAAGATGAAGCCGGTTAGTGTTAGAGCGCAAGTCCGTTATGAGAAACGCCGCATGGCAGTGGAAGCCCTGAGCCAAGGGGAGGTAGCTTCAGATGTGGCTCGAGTCATGAAGATTCCACGAAGAACGCTGTTCAATTGGATAGCTCGCTACCGGCATGGAGGCG
>Ga0326597_10002591_pt1 | contig 26853 bp, 23 predicted proteins | sample RVTome_12_FD_203789 | JGI IMG/M metagenome (GOLD analysis project Ga0326597, IMG submission 203789) | Soil microbial communities from uranium-contaminated site in the Upper Colorado River Basin, Wyoming, United States - RVT100D185 | ecosystem: Environmental > Terrestrial > Soil > Contaminated >... | reverse complement strand
TACCGCATCCTCGACAAGATTGGCGAAGGCGGGATGGGTGTCGTCTACCGCGCCGAGGACACGCGTCTCGGCCGGCAGGTCGCCGTCAAGTTCCTCTCGCCCGAGCTGTCGGCGACGCCGCTCGCGCTCGAGCGCTTCACGCGCGAGGCGCGCGCGGCCTCCGCGCTCAACCACCCGAACATCTGCTCCCTGTACGACATCGGCGCGAAAGACGGCCAGCCGTTCCTGGTCATGGAGCTGCTCGACGGCACGACGCTGCGCACCCGGGTCGAGACGCGGCCGCTCCAGCTCGACGTGCTTCTCACGCTCGCGACGCAGATCGCCGACGCGCTCGACGCCGCCCACGCACAGGGCATCGTCCACCGCGACATCAAGTCCGCGAACATCTTCCTGACCGAGCGCGGGCAAGCGAAGATCCTCGACTTCGGGCTGGCGAAGCTCGTCTCGGGCCGGGCCCTCCAGCTCGACGAGTCGGAAACGACGCTCGGCGTGCCGGCGGCCGCGCAGCGGACGGGCTTCGGCCAGACGCTCGGCACCGTGTCGTACATGTCGCCCGAGCAGGCGCGCGGCGAGGAGGTGGACGCGCGCAGCGACCTCTTCTCGTTCGGCGCGGTGCTGTACGAGACGGCCACCGGACGGATGCCGTTCACCGGCCGGACCTCGGCGCTCGTCTTTCAGTCCATCTTCAATCACACGCCGCCGCCGCCGTCGTCGGTGAACCGGTCACTGCCGCTGGAGTTCGATCACATCATCGCCAAGGCGCTCGAGAAAGACCGCGAGCTGCGCTACCAGACGGCGGCCGAGCTGCGCGCCGATCTCCGCCGGCTCAAGCGCGAGAGCGACTCGGCCGGCAGCTCGAGCCATCCCGGCGTGGCGGCCGCCGCCCCGCCCCCGGCGCGACGCGTCCCCCGGCTCGTCGCGATCGCCGGCGGCGTCGTGCTGCTCGCCGCGGCCTTGACCGCCTGGCTCACCCTCGGCGGCACGAGCGCAACGCTCGACTCGGTCGCTGTGCTGCCCTTCGCGATGACGGGCGGCACCGCCGACACCGAGTACCTGACCGACGGCATCACCGAGACCCTGATCAACGGCCTCGCCCAGCTGCCGGGCCTGCGCGTGAGCGCCCGCAGCGTGGTCTTCCGGTACAAAGGACAGGAGCCCGATCCGCAGCAGGTCGGCCGCGATCTGAGCGTCGCGGCCGTCGTCACGGGCCGCGTGGCCGTGCGCGGCGGGCAACTGGTCATCCAGGCCGACCTCGTGAGCGCGGCCGACGGATCGCAGCTCTGGGGCAACCAGTACAACCGGCCCGCCGCCGATCTGGTCGCCGTCCAGGAGGAGATCGCGAGGGAGATCCTGAGCAAGCTGCGCCCGCGCCTCACCGGCGAAGAACAGCAGCGCGCGACGCGGCAGTACACCGACGACGCGGTCGCGTACCAGTACTACCTGCAGGGCCGGTACCACTGGAACAAGGGGACGATCGAGGGCTATCAGCGCGCCATCGAGTACTTCGAGCGCGCGATCGGGCAGGACCCGGACTACGCGCTCGCCTACGCCGGGCTGGCGGACTCGAACCTGTCGCTCGGGTCGTACTGGGTCGAGGCGATTACGGAGGCCAAAGGCGCCGCCGAACGGGCGCTGGCCATCGATCCGAACCTGGCCGAGGCGCACGTCGCCGTCGGCCACATCAAGCTCTGGCTCGACTGGGACTGGCCCGCGGCCGCTGCGGCATTCCAGAAGGGCATCGAGCTGAACCCGGCGTCAGCCCTGGCGCACAGCCAGTACGCGATGTACCTCGGTGCCGTCGGCCGGCTCGACGACGCCATCGCCTCGGTGACGCGCGCGCGCGAGCTCGACCCCCTGTCGCCGATGATCAACAGCGACCTCGGGTGGTATCTGCTCTACGCCGGGCGCCGGGCGGAGGCGATCGAGCAGTTCAACGCGACGATCGAGTTCGACGCGAACCTCGTCTCCGCGCGCGAGGGGCTCGGCATCGCGCTGAGCCTCACGGGCCGCCACGACGAGGCGATCGCGGAGCTCGCGCGGGCGCTGGCGCTGTCGGAGCACAGCCCCGTCGTGCTCGGCCACCTGGGCGCGGCGTTCGCCAGGAAGGGCGACCGCGCGCGGGCCGAGGCGACCGTGGCGGACCTCGACGACCTGGCCCGGCGGCGCTACGTGCCGGCGTCGGCCGTCGCCGTCATCTGGACGGCGCTGGGCGACCGCAATCGGGCGCTGGCCCTCCTCGAACAGGCCTACGCCGAGCACGACTTCGCGCTGGCTCAACTGAAGATTGCGCCGTGGTTCGAGCCGCTGCGATCCGAGCCCCGGTTCCAGGAACTCGTGCGCCGGCTCGGGCTGTAGGTCCGCGCCGGGCGGGCTGACACCCGCCCCTCCTGCAGTCCCCCGCTGGCGGTCCCCGCCCCGCCCTCTATCGCAGCGGATAGCCGGGATCGCCGGGCAGCAGCCCGTCAATGCGCACGACCTTGACGCCGTCTGTCACCGCCGACGCCGCGACGAGCGTGATCGCTCCGGGCAGGCGGCTCACCTGATCGAGGGCGCTGTCTTCCGAGTAGGCGATCTTCGGGCCGGTTGGCGACTCGTTCCTGAACACCTTCGCGATCCAGTGCTGCCGGAACTGCGCTTCCGTCATCCGGCAGAGCGTCGAGACCACCAGATCGCGCTCGCGGGCCACCGGCGCGCGAATCAGGAGCGTGATGCGCTCGCCCGACGACCAGAACTCTCGATCGCCGAGCCAGACGCGGCGCAGGTCGGCCAGCGTCAGGTTCTCAATCGTGACGTCCGGATGCACGATCACCGCGATGTCGCCGGCCGCCTGCGCGCGCGCCGTGGCGGAACCGGCCACCGCCGCCAGCAGCGCGAGCGCCGCGGCGCAGACGATGCGGAAGAGATTCGGCGCGCGCATCAGAACGTAAACGCGATCTGGACGAACCCGCCGTGGCGGCGATCCGAACCGGACCCGCGTGTCCACGTGCGGTACTCGCCCTTGACGGCGGCAAACAGCGTGGCGTCGTACCGCACGCCGAACGTCGCCTGGTCGAGATCGGGCAGGCTGGCGAACGCCAGGTCGCCGGCCGCTACGCCCAGGTGCTCGAACCGGGCGTACGGCTTCCACTGCGCCCACGGCTCGCCCAACCGATACGCCGCCTGCACGTAGTAGCCGTGGCTCCAAGTGACCTGCCCGGTGAGCGTGTCGCGGTGGCGGACGCTCGCCACCTCGGCGATGAGCTCCGGATCCTCGCGGTTCCACACCGCGTGGGCCGCCACGACCTGCTCGTCGATTTCGCGGCCGCTCGCGAGCCGCACCGTGTCGCCGTAGAGCGAGCCGCCGGCCTCGAGGCCGAACACCGCGTCCGGCCGTACGAAGACATTGGCGAGCCAGGCGAGCGAGTCGTTGCTGTCGCCCGCGTCGCCCGCCCGCCCGATGACCGTCGCCCGCCCGTTGCCGACACCGAGCTTGTAGTTGACGTTGAGCCCGTTCGCCGGCGCCGAGCCCTCGACGAGGCCGCCGACAAAATGCACCGGCAGGAACTGGCCGCCGAACTTGATCATCTCGGGCCGCGCGATCGTCGTCTGCAGCCACTGGCCGTGGTGGAACGCCGTGTTCCAGTAGTTGATCGGGGTGTGGTAGCGGCCGAACGAGACCTTGAGGCGATCGCTGTCCTCGAAGCGGATCGCCATCCGTTCCACTTCCGCGTTGAAGCCCGTCGCCGACGGCGAGCCCGTGCCGGCATCGCTGCGGGCCGTGAAGCTGACCTCGCCGAAGAACGTCACGCGCGGCGAAAGCTCCGACGCCATGTGGATCACGAACTGGCCGAGGCTGAAGTTCCTCGGGCCGTCGGCGCGGTTGACGCCCGAGAAATTGACGTCGCCGAACCCCGAGATGTGCAGGCTCGGGTAATGCACCGCCGGCGGCGGCTCCGGCTGCTGGGCCGCCGCGCCGGCCGGCAGAGCGGCCGTCAGCAGCCCGAGCACGGTGACGAGAACATGACGGCCTGGGACCGGCCCGGTTGGCCGACGAGGACTTCGCATGACGAAACAGGGATTATAACCTCAGTCCCAGTCGGCCCCGGGACGCCCGAACCAGAGCCACGCGATGTAGTCGACGAGCGCGGGCTCGACGTTGAGCTCGCGCAGCCGCCGGTTGATCTGGCCCCGGTGGTAGGTCGAATGACTCGTGACCTGAAACGCCGTCTCGGCGAGCGTCGGCGTCTCGAACTGGCGCCCGAGCCTGCGTTCGAAGGCGGTCACCCAGGGCATCGCCATCGGCTCGGCGAGGCGCTCCGGCTCGCGGTCCAGCGAGCCCAGAAACGCGAACGCCTCGGAGTAATAGGGCCGGGCCCAGAGGCGCACGGCCTCGAGCGTCGGGAAGTCCTCCGCCTTCATCGACGGCACCTCGTCCCGCTTCCAGACCTGGAGGAACGCCCGCTGCACCAGGTGCACGTGAAAGAGGCGCGAGCGCAGCCACGGATCGACCGAGCCTCGGTCGAGCGCGCCGATCACCCGCCAGACGGTCGCGTCGGCCCACTCCATGTGGCGGAACAGATCGCGCAGCTGTGGAGCTGAGAACATCGGTACCTCCCGGCGCGTGCGACAAAAGTCATCCAATGGGAAGACTAGTATTCTCTAACGTCAATCACATCAATACGTTACGAGGGCAACCCGTTTGCAGTCCCTCATGACCGGTGCGTCTCCCCAGACTCGTCCTGGCTCTTTTTCTCGTCGCCCAGGCCTACGACGGGCTGTTCACGCTCGTGGCCGTCGAGGCCCTCGGTCCCGCGGCCGAAGGCAACGTCATTCTAGGCTCCCTGATGACGTTGCTCGGTCCGGGACCGACACTCGTCGCAGCCAAGTCGCTCGCCGTCGCCGCCGGTCTGTTCGTCTACTGGCGCGGTCTCGTCGGAGTGCTTGGGGCCCTCACGATCTATTACCTCGCCGGCGCCATCGGTCCCTGGATGTACGTCTACGCGACTTGGCCGTGAGTCCGACCCGCCCGGTCTGAAGACCGGCGCTCTATCGCGGCCACCCGCATGTGGCACCATCGTCCAGAATGTCCCTGGACATCGTCTCTGCCCTCGCCCGTCGCTTGCACGGGCAATCCGGTGCGAGCCGCTGGGGCGTTGGGCTCGAGGAGTTCACCAGGGCGCTGGCGGCCAGCGCCACGCACGCCTTCGGCGACCGCCGGTCGGATGAGCGGAAGCTTGCGCGTTACCTCACCTCACTGCACCTGAAGGACCTTGCGCTGGCGTGCGCCTGCGTCGGTGGCTGCGACGCCGCCTGGGAGCACTTCATCCTGACGCTGCGGCCCGTCCTCCGCCGCGCGGCCGATGCCGTCGACCCGACCGGATCCGCACGCGATCTCGCCGACCAGATCTACGCCGACCTGTACGGAATGAAGCGCGAGGCCGGGGAGCGTCGATCGCTGCTCCGCGCGTTCCACGGCCGCAGCTCCCTCGCGACCTGGCTGCGATCGGTGCTCGCACAGCGCCACGTCGATCGCTATCGGGCCACGCGGCGAGACCAGCCGCTGCCCGAAGACGATGCGCCGGCGGCGCTGCCGGCGGCGGCACGGGGAGAGGTGCCGGAGCGCCGCGAGTTCGTCGCGGTGATGCGCGACGCCCTCGTGCGCGCGATGGCCGCGCTCGCCCCCCGCGAGCGGCTGCGCCTGCGCGCGGTTGCAGCTCGTCGCCGGCGACCTCAATCGCATCCGGCAGTCGGTGGGACGCGGCGGGCTGCGGCAGGCCGCCGACGCCGTCCAGGAAGCGCTGGCCGCGGCGCCGATGACGCAGGAAGCGTTTTCCGACTACCACCTCTACACGCTGGGGAGGAAGACGACCATCAACAACGCGCAGACCAAGCAGGTCAGCATGCTCAACGCGTCCCGCTTCCCCGTCCGCAAGCGCTACGTCGTCGAGGGCCAGAGCTTCTACTACCGCAACGCGCGGCACCCCGGCTCGCCGCTCAAGGACGTCGTGCAGGTGTATTACGAGTTCAAGAACGCCGAGGACGCCAACCTCGGCATGCCGATGCCGGCCGGCACCGTGCGCGTCTACCAGGCGGACTCGGCGGGCGGCCTGCAGTTCGTTGGCGAGGACCGGATCGACCACACGCCGAAGGACGAGACGCTGAACCTGAAGATCGGCAACGCCTTCGACGTCGTCTGCGAGCGCAAGCAGACGGACTTCGAGAAGATCGCGTCGAACGTCTACGAGATCGAGTTCGAGATCGTCGTCCGTAACCACAAGACGTCGCCGATCAGCGTCGAGCTCAACGAGCCGGTGGGTGGCACGTGGCGCATGCTGCTGGCCTCGCCCGCCTGGACGAAGACCGCCGCCTGGGCCGCGCAGTTCGTCGTGGACGCGCCGGCCGGCGGCGAGACCGTCGTCAAGTACCGCGTGCGGGTCACGTACTGAGGGTCCGAAGGTCCGAAGGTCCCTGTCACCTGCTAGACTCCCCGGCATCGGGGGGAGAGCCATGCGCACCGCCATCACCGTCATCGCCGGAGTGTTCCTGCTCGCGGCCGCCGCGCCGGCGGCCGCCGAGCCCATCAAGTTCGCGCGGTATCCGCACGCGAGCCACGGCAAGCTGGTGTTCAGCTACCACGGCGACATCTGGGTCGCGAACGAGAACGGGTCGAACCCGATGCGCCTGACGGCGCACGTGGCGCGCGACACGTTTCCGCGCATCTCGCCCGACGGCCGCTGGGTGGCGTTCTCGAGCGACCGGTTCGGGAACACCGACGTGTTCGTCATCCCGATCGCGGGCGGCGAGCCGCGCCAGCTCACCTTCAACACGACCGGCGACACGGTCCTCAACTGGATGCCGGACGGCCGCGGGATCCTCATCGCGACGAGCCGCGCCGTGAGCCCCTGGCGCAGTCCGCTCCACGTCGTCCCGGTCGACGGCGGCCTGCCGACGCCGCTGCCGATGGACGGCGGCGTGCAGGGCATGGTGAACCAGGCCGGCACGATGGTCGCGTTCAACCGGTCGGGCGGCAGCTACTGGCGCAAGGGCTACCGCGGCAACCGCGCCGACGACATCTGGGTGCAGAACCTCGGCACGAAGGCCATCACGCGCCTGACCGACGACAACCTCCGGGAGTACGAAGGCTTCACCCAGGACGTCTACCCGATGTGGGGCAACGACGGGCAGATCTACTTCTCGTCGGAGCGCAGCGGCCTGTTCAACATCTGGCGCATCGCCCCGACCGGCGGCACGGCCCAGCCGGTCACCAGCCATCGCAGCGACGGCGTCCAGTTCCCGTCGATGAGCGCCGACGGCTCGACGATCGCCTACGAAAACGAGTTCGACATCTGGACGCTCAAGGTCGGCAGCCGGACGCCCACGCGCGTGACGATCGACCTCGCGTTCGACCCGAAGACGAACCTCGTCCGGTACGCGTCCACCGAGAACCGGATGGACGGCTTCGCGATCGGCGCAGACGGTCACTACGCGGCCATCGACTTCCACGGCGAGATCTTCCTCGTGCCGACCGACCCGGAGTTCGGCGAGAAGCGCCAGGTGACGTCGAGCTCGTGGCGCGACCGGCGGCAGCGCTTCTCCCCGGACGGCCGCTACGTCGCCTACACGTCCGACGAGACGAAGGAAGAGGAGATCTGGGTGTTCGACCGCGAGACGGGCGACCGCCGGAAGGTCACGACGCACGCGTCGTTCAAGACGATCGACGCGTGGTCGCCCGACTCGACCCGCGTGGCCTGGACCGGCGACAACCGGCTGTTCCTGTCGAACGCCCAGACCGGCGCCACGACCGACCTCGGCTACAACGTCGCCGGCGGCTACACGCCCACCGGCTTTTCGCCCGACGGCCGCTGGATCGTGCTGCACAGGCGCGACGCGGACATGAACTCGGACGTCTTCCTCTTCGAGATCGAGACCCGGCGCGAGATCAACGTGACGCAGAGCCTCTTCGGCGACTCGCAGGGCACGATCACCCCAGACGGCACGAAGGTCGTCTTCGTCTCCGACCGCAGCAGCTCCAACCAGTTGTGGTTCGTGCCTCTCGCGCGGCAGACCGAGGACCCGAACGACCCGGTGGTCCGCGAGCGCCGGCGCGCCGCCGGCACGGCCGGTCGCGGGCGGGCCGCCGGCGCGGGTGAAGGCGGCGAGCCGGGCACGGGGGGACGCGCCGGCCAGACCCAGCCGCCGCCGGCCCTCGCCGTGGACGTGGCCGGGATCGACGAGCGCGCCGTCCAGATCACGACCGGCGACCAGCCAGTCCAGGACTACTTTCTCTCCGAGGACGGCCAGACCGTTTTCTTCCGCTCGCGAGACGACGAGGGGCCGGCGTTGTTTTCGATTGGCATCGATGGCAAGAACCGGCAGCGCCTGGCCGCCGGGCCGTTCCAGGGCCTCACGCCGACCGCCGACCGCCGGAACGTCTTCTACACCCAGGACGGCGAGCTCTGGAAGATGGAGATGAGCGGCCAGCGCCGCCGGGCGCGCGTGCCGTTCCAGGTTACCGTCAGAATCGACCAGCGAACCGAGTGGGCGCAGGTCCTCGACGAGTCGTGGCGCGTCATGAAGTACCGCTTCTACGACCCGAACATGCACGGCAAGGACTGGACCACGATCAAGGCGCGCTACGAGCCGCTGCTCAAGTACGTGGGCGAGAACCAGGACGTGTACGACCTCGCCAACGAGATGATCGGCGAGCTGAACGCGTCGCACACCGGCGTCAACGGCCCCGACTCCGACCCGCAGCCGAGCCCGTACCAGACGCGCTACCTCGGCTTCGAGATCGAGCCGGGCGCCGGCGGCTACAAGGTAACGCACATCTATCGCGACGGGCCGGCCGACAAGGAGTGGATCGATCTCAAGGTCGGCGAGTACGTCACGGCGATCGACGGGACGTCCATCAAGGCCGGCGACAACTACTGGGCGCTGCTCAACGGTCCGCTCAACGACTACGTGACGGTGACCGTCGCATCGGCGCCCGCCGGGACCGGCGCGCGCCAACTGCGCATCCAAACGGTCCCGTCACTCAACAACATCAAATACGAGGAGTGGGTCGCGAGGAACCGCGCCATCGTCGACAAGGCGACGGGCGGCGAAATCGCGTACGTGCACATCCGCGCGATGAACCAGCCCTCGCTCGCGAAGTTCGAGACCGAGGTCAACCACTACTGGAACAAGAAGGGGATCATCGTCGACATCCGGTACAACGGGGGCGGCAACATCGACCAGCAGCTCATCGACATCCTCGAGCGGCGGCCGTACGAGTTCTGGAACAACCGGTACGGCGCGCCCACGTGGGGCCGCCGGCCGCGCCAGGCGATCGCGGGCCCGAAGGTCATGATGATCAACGCGCGGTCGGGTTCCGACTCCGAGGTGACGCCGCAGGCCTTCCGCGATTTGCGCCTCGGGCGCATCGTCGGCAACCCGACGGCCGCGGCGGTGATCGCGACCGGGTCGTACGGGCTCATCAACGGCGGATCGATCCGCACGCCCGGCTCGCTCGTCGTCACCTACGACCCCGAGCGGCCGAACAACCACGGCATCAACCTCGAGAACTTCGGCGTCGCGCCCGACGTGTGGGTCGAGAATACCCCGGAGGACGAGCTGGCCGGCCGCGACCGCGAGCTGGACGCGGCGATCGCTGAGGTCCTGAGAATGCTGAAGGAAGGGCTCTGGCAGTACCGTGGGCGGTGACGGCGGACAGGTCGGCGGACTCCGGGAAGAGCACTCGCCGCCACGTGACGCTGTCCGGCGTCAGCAGGACCAGGCCGTTTCGGCCGACGAGCCAGCAGAGACCGATGCGGAGGAAGCCGACCCCGCACTGACGGGCTCGTCCAAGCCGGTCGGCGCCGGTGGCCGCGCCCGCGTGGCGCCGGCCGGACGCGCGCCGTCGGCCCTTCCCCGCCCGCTCCGGCTCAACCTCGACCGGCCGGCCTCGGCCCTCCTCGACGACCTTCGCGACGACACGATCTGAGCCCGCATGCCCGGCTTCGCCCACCTGGACGCGTCCGCTCTCGTCAAGCTCGCCGTTCATGAGCCCGAGACGCCGGCGCTGGAGCGGGCGGTTCTGCGTCGGCGCCATGGAACTGACCCGCGCGCTCGGGCGCACGGGGCATCGATCGGCGGTCCCCCAGGCCGACGCGGTCCCTGACGCCGTCTTCCTGTCGGACCTCACGCCGGCCATCCGGTTCCAGGCCGGTCGCCTCGCCCCGGCACGCGAACGCCGCGGGCGCGCGAACGCCGCGGGCGCGCGGCCTCCGCGTGCTGCAGCCTGGACGCTGAATCCACGGAGCGATGCCCCATGGTCACCCCTGACACCCTGCTCCGAACCCTGGTTGCCTTGCCGCTGACGGCGCTCCTCGGCGTCAGTGCCTGCACCTCCAATCCTGAGACGACACCAATGGACGAGCTGACCGACTTCGCCACCCGCTATGCAGCCGCCTGGAGCGGCCAGGATCCGGCCAGGCTCGCCTCGTTCCATGTCGAGACCGGATCGCTGACGGTCAACGCGGGCGCGCCGTCGGTCGGGCGCGCGGCGATTATCGAGACGGCCCGGGGATTCATGACGGAGTTTCCGGACATGGTCGTGAAGCTCGACCGCGTCGCCCGCGAGGACGGGCACGTTGTCTTCCACTGGATCTGGACGGGCACGAACACGGGTCCGGGAGGCACGGGCAGGTCCGTCCGGATCACCGAGTCCGAAGAGTGGACGCTCGGCGCCGACGGGCTCATCGCGGAGTCGAAAGGCCACTACGATGAAGCCGAGTACCAGCGCCAGGTGCAGGGCGGCGCGCCGCCGGCGGCCTGACGCCCCCCGCGTTGCAGTTCCTGCTACCACGTCCCTGAGATCGGCGCCTCTCCTACGCTCCTTTGCGGCACGACCATTGCGCTTGCGTCGTTGTCGGCGACGACGGTATGGTCGGGAAGCGAGTGGATGCGGGCGGTTGACGAGCGGCTGACATGAAGACGCTCCCACGGCTCGACGCGTCCGGCGGCCAAAGCCCGGCTGTCGCCGGCGCGGATTCTGCGCGACCGATCGAACTGGATCGTTGCGCAATCTGAGTACTCCGCCGACAAGCATCGAGGATTCACCCGATATGTGGCGGTACGTGGCTTGCTGCTGAATCTCGAAGCCGACGGTGCTATCGTCGTCGTGGCGGTCGGGAGGCTTGATGTCGGACGAACGGCTCGCGCGTATCGAAGGTACGCTCGGCGTCCTGGTCAAGGGCCAGGCCGAGCTTATCGGCCGGGTCACGAATGTCGAGACGGGCCAGACCGAGCTTATCGGCCAGGTCACGAATGTCGAGACGGGCCAGGCCGAGCTTATCGGCCGGGTCACGAATGTCGAGACGGGCCAGGCCGAGCTCAAGAGCAGCGTCGTGGAGCTCAAGGGCAGCGTCGTGGAGCTCAGGGGCAGCGTGGCCGAGCTTCGCACCCACATGGGCGTGCTGCACGAAGACGTGATCGGGCGCATCCGCGACATGGCCGAGGACGCCAGCCTGCGCACCGAAATGAACCGCCGGTTCGACGAAGTCATGACGAACCTGGCGGACCACGCCATTCCAGGCGACGCGGCCGACCGCCACTTCGCGCGAGCGGTCAACGACCACGAGAAGCGCATCACGGCGCTCGAGGAGTCCGAGCGGTCGGGGTAGTTGAACGACTGAGCCATCGATCCTTTTCCCATCTGGCACGATCTTCTCGCTGCACCTCCGCACGGGACGATGCTACCGTCGTCGTCGCAACCATCGGAGGTACGCCATGCCCACCACGCCCAGCGCTACCGTTCGCGTGCTCGAGTCCCAGATCGACGTCCTTGCAGGTCGAGTTGTCACACTCGAGCGTCAATGCCGTGGTCTGATCAACGTGCTGCTGGACCGGGAATCGAAGGACCCGCCGAGCTCACGGTACACGGGCCTCATGACCCTGCGCGATGACGACTACACGAGCCGCTCGGCCGCGTCGAGGCACGGCGGCGAGCGTTACGATCGCGTCCGTGCGCTCGATGCCGAACGCCGGCTGGGCCGTGACGACGAGCGCCTGGCATTGCGCCTTCGCGATTTCGAAGTGCGCCTCGACCGCCTCGAGCCGGCGACACCCGAACAGGCGTAAACTCTCCGGTGATGGAACGCAGAGAGTTTCTCCAGATGACCGCCATGGCCGCGGCGCTCGCGCCCGTACGCGCGTGGGCCGCCGACCGGGTCCCGGCCCAGCTGCGCGACGCGCGCTTCGATGAGATCGGTGCGTTGGTCGAATCGCAAATGGCCGAGCATCACGTGCCGGGCGTCGCGCTGGGCATCCTGAACGGATCGGACCTGCGCGTGCGCGGGTTCGGCGTCACGAGCCTCGACAACCCGCAGCCCGTCACGCCGGACACGCTGCTGACCATCGCCTCGATCTCGAAGACGTTTACGGCGACGGCCGTCATGCGGCTGGCCGAGGCGGGCAAGGTCGATCTGCGCGCGCCGGTCCGCACCTATCTGCCCGACTTCCGCGTGCTGGACGACGCGGCGACGCGCGAGGTGTCGCTGTGGCACCTGCTCACCCACACGCCGGGCTGGGAGGGCCAGCTGTCGACGCGCGACCTGGGCGTCGAGTCGCTCGCCGACTTCGCGAACACGACAATGCCAACGCTCCCGCAGTTGGCGGCGCCGGGGGCAGTGTGGAGCTACAACAACGCGGGGTTCACGCTGGCGGGCCGCGTGATCGAAGTCGTGACGGGCCGGAGCATCCACGACGCACTCGGCGAGCTGGTGTTCGAACCGCTCGGCCTCACGCGCACGTTTACGCGGCTTGCCGACGTCCTCACCTACCCGGTAACGCTCGGCCACCGCGAGCGCGGCGGCCGCACCGAGGTCATCCGGCCGTTCCAGACGACGTCGAGCGCGACGGCAGGTGGGGTGATTACCTCAATCAACAACCTGATGGCGTACGCGCGCTTCCACCTCGGCGACGGCACGGCACCGGACGGCTCGCGGTTCCTCACACGCGCGAGCCTCGACCTCATGAAGACGGCTCAGGTCGGCAAGAACAGCACGGACGACGGGATGGGCCTGGGCTGGCACCTGCGCCCGGTCGGCGGCGTGATGACAGCCGCGCACGGCGGCACGCTCAACGGCCACTGCCTGCACCTCCAACTCGTCCTGGCGCAGAACCTCGCCTTCGCGATCCTCACGACGCACACCGACGGCTGGCGCCTCGTGCAGGCGGTCGAGCACGCGATCCTCTCGCGCTACGCGAACGTCGCCCTCGCGCCGAGCCAGACCATCGGGCACCGCGGCGTGAACGAAGCAATGACCGTCCACTCGAAGCCGCTCGCGACCCAGCCGGATCTCGACCCGTACGTCGGGACCTACGTCCGCACGCCGCTCGGCAGCACCGAGGTCCATCGCACGGCCGACGGGCTGGTCGTGGGCAGCGGGGGCGGCCGGGGACGGGGCGGCGCGCAGGCGGGGACGTCGATCGTCTTCTACGGGCCGGACGTGGCGTATGCCACGGCGGGCGCCTACCTGGGCAGCCCGTTCGAGTTCATCCGCCGGAGCGACGGCCGGGTGGGCTGGATCCGGAACAACGGGCGCATCGCGCGCCGCGAAGCCTGACGCGCTAGTCGAGCGCAGCCTGAGAGGCTGGCTCGCCCGACGAGGCGGCTCCCGATCCGGCGGCCTTGCGGTTGAGATACTCGCGCAGCGACTTCACGTTGATCGAGATGACAACGACGCCGTTGGCCGAGGCCATCCAATCCACGTCGAAGTCGTGGCCGCGGTCCTTGAGGCGCTTGTAGACGTAGGCGAGCGTGTCGCAGGCCAGCGGGCTCGCGTCCTCCTTCTTCGCGCCGCGCTCGGCGGCCACGGTGACCCAGGTGTTGTCGTAGCGCCGCGGGTCGCGGCCGGGCTGGTCGGATCGCTTGATCCGCTGCATCGTCACGTTGACGGCGTTGAGCACCTTGTTCTTCCAGGTCCACTCCATCACGTCGTCGGCGGTCATCGCGCCCTCGGCGACCTGCTTCAGCTTCTCGTCCCAGACCTCGAGCCAGCGCCGCTCCTCGGCCGTGAAGTCGTCGTCGCTCACGAACCCTCCCTAGCGTCCCGACATCTCGCCGACTGCGACCGGCGCGGCGGCGCCGGCCTCGGCCGCGAAGAACTCCGCGGCGCGGAACCCGAAGAGCCGCGCGGCCAGCAGGCCCGGGAACGTCTGCACCTTGATGTTATAGGCCTCGACGGCGCCGTTGTAGTAGTTGCGCGCGAACGCAATCTTGTCCTCGGTGTCGGCCAGGTCCGCCTGCAACTGGGCGAACCGCTCGCTGGCCTTGAGGTCCGGATAGGCCTCGGCCACGGCGAAGAGCGTGCTGAGCGCGCTCGTGAGCGTGTCGTTGGCCCGCGCGGCGGCCGCCGGCGACGGCGCGGCCTTGAGCGCGCCTCGGGCCTCGGTGATCCGCTCCATGGTTCCGCGCTCGTACGCCGCGTAGCCGCGCACGGCCTCGACGAGGTTCGGAACGAGCGACGCGCGGCGCTGCAGTTGCACGTCGATGGCGCTCCAGCCCTCGCGCACGCGCTGCCGGGATCGAATCAGGCCGTTGTAGAGGTAGATCGCGACCAGGAACGCGATCGAACCGAACACCCACCAGCCCACGCCCATCGGCTACTCCATGCGGTTTACCACGAGCCGCCGCCCCCGCCGCCCCCGCCGCCGCCCGACGAGCCGCCGCTGAACCCGCTGCCGCCCGAGCCGCCGGGCGTGGACGCGATCGCGGTGCCGACCGAACTGGAAAAGCTGCCGAGGTTCGACGAAAAGCTGCCGGGGTTGAACCCGGTCGTGCCGGCGTACCAGCCGGCTGTCGCCGCCTGCAGGTCGATGTCCTTGAACGCCTTCGCCCACTTCTCGACGCACCTGAACGCGATCGCGTACGGGAGGTACGCCGTGAAGATGTTGGCGCGCTCAGCGTAGTCCTGCTGCCGGATCTCGGCGGTGCGGATGTACTTCTCGAAGCCGAGGGCGCGCTGCAGCACTTCGCGGCCTTTGGCGGTCCGCCGCGGCATCGCGCCGGACACGACGAGGAGCAGCACGCCAAAGACGACGACCGGCAGGGCGACGAGGCCGGCGCCCCACAGTTGGCCGGCCAGAATCGCGAGGGCCACCCCCACAACCGCCGTCAACAGCCCCACCACGCGCGAGCGCACGCGCACCGAGGACGGATTCCGCGGAAACCACCGGCGATCGACAGCGTCGCGGTACAACGCGTTCTTCGCCTTCGAGAGGTGCGTGTAGAACTTCTCCTTGAGGTCCGAGAGCTTCCGCGTGTCCCTGCCGTCGAACAAGCCGTTCAGGACGATGCGCTCGTAGTCGAGGAGGCCCCTGTCGGCGCTCTTCAGCTTGTCGAGCTGCCAGTCCTTCGTGCCGAGGAACCACGTCTTCTCGAGCTCGGTGATCTTGAGGTAGCCGCGGACGGCAAGATCGACGATCGTCGCGGTCACGTCGAGCGTATCGGCGCGCTCGTCCACGAGCAGGCCCATCTGCCCGGGCCGGATGCGCTCGGGCGGCTCGAACTCGACACCGAGCGGCCGGTCGCCGAAGGGCGGCACGCGCTCCTCGGCCTCGCTCGCGCTGCCCGTGAGGTGGCGCATCGAGATGTACCGGCGGTCGCGGCCAACCCGCCACCAGAGCACGATGCTGCCGCCGATGGCCGCGACCAGGCCCACGACGGACAGCGTCAGGTTCGCCGGCGTCGCCTCGAACATCGACGGGGCGCCCGAGCCGCCGAACGCCGACCGCGGCCTGGCCACCAGGATGGGCGCGGGCTCGGCGACCGCGCCCTTCTTCAGACCGGCGACGACGCTCATCTGCTCGCCGGAACCGAGCGAACGGGTGGCAGTGAAGACGGCCTCGTCGGGCGTGAACGTCGAATTGCAGGGTTCGGTCGCCCCGCGCGGCCCCTGGAAGCAGTCCACCCGATCGATCGCGCCCGGCGGCCCGGCCACGCGGACCGACGCCCGCTCGATCGGCACAGGCCACACGCCCGTCACGTTCCAGTACAGCTCGTCGTGACCGGGGAACCCGTTGAGCGCGCCGACGACGTTGTACAGGATCCGGTACCTCTGCTTCCCGGAAACCGTGACGTCGGGATCACCGATGCGGAACCGGCGCGCCGAACCCTCGCGCTCCACGCGCACCTGGTGCGGCTCGCCGGCCGCACCCGTCGCCGACGTCAGGCTGATCTCGTACTCGCGGATGTGCTGTTCGTCGTACGCGAACCGGTAGTCGATGTCCCGCAGGATCCCGCGGCGCGTGAGCCCCCGGAAATCGACGTCGATCGCCTCGGTCACGACGACGCGGCCGTCGGGCTGGATGACGTAGCGGCTCTCGAACCGCTCGATCACCCAACCGGTGTCCTGCGCGGCAGTGGGCGCGGCGCAGGCCAGCAACGCGGCGATCGCCGCGAGGCGTTGGGCAAGACGGGGGATCTCGGCGTTCGGCAAGGAGGAAATTGTACGACACAGCGCCGCGCGGTGCGGAACTGCGGCGGGTGCGGGGTGCGACGGGGTGCGGCGGGTGCGGAAGCGCCGGCGCGCCCAGGCCGCGGTCGGGTTGGCGGATCACCGCCGACAGGGATTGACGCGATGAGCGCGAGTGTGAAACCGCGGCGGAGGGAGCAGCCGATTGCCCGCGCCACATTGCGGAGTCGCGCGGTATCGAGAGCCCGCAATCGGCGCGGACGGCGCGCGCGGTTTCGAGCGTCATGTCCCCCGGAGGCGGCGATCCGCCAGCCCGACCGCGGCCCGGGCAGGCTGAGCGATAATCACCCGCATGATCGAGCGTTCCACTGTCTCGCTAAGAACCCGCGCCGCCGTCGTGCTGGCAGCCGGCCTGGCGCTCTTCACCGTGACCGCCGCCCAGTCGCCCGCCCCGCACGCGGCGCCGGCGCGCACCTACCCCGTGTTCGCCGACGGCCAGGCGCAGGTCGTGCCGGGGTTCGCGGACGAGGCGCAGTGGATCCGGCATCGCCTGTGGGTCGAGACGGAGTTCGATTCGGACGGCGATGGCAGGCCCGACCGGGTGCACGTGGACGTCACGCGGCCGCGACAGACGGAGACCGAGGGGCTCAAGGTCCCGGTCGTTTACGAGTCGTCGCCGTACTTCGCGGGCACGTCCGGCGCGCGCGAGTTTCTCTGGGCCGTGCGGCAGGAAGTCGGCGCCGAGCCGCCGCCGCGCGCGTCGCAACCGGGCGTCGCGTTCCGGCCGGACCGCGAGCGCATCTCGGACTCGCAGGTCTCGACCTGGGTCCCACGAGGCTTCGCCGTCGTCCACTCGGAGGCACCGGGGACGGGCCTCTCAGACGGCTGCCCCACCGTGGGCGACGCGCCGGAGCGGCTCGCACCGAAGGCGGTCATCGACTGGCTGAACGGCCGCGCGAAGGGTTACACGACGCCGGGCGGATCCGAGGAGGTCGTGGCGACGTGGGCAACGGGCAAGGTCGGAATGACCGGGACGTCCTACAACGGCACGATTCCACTGGCGGCCGCGGTCACGGGCGTCGCGGGCCTCGAGGCGATCATCCCGATTGCGCCGAACACGTCCTATTACCACTACTATCGATCGAACGGTCTGGTGCGACACCCGGGCGGGTGGCTCGGCGAGGACATCGACTTTCTCTACGACTTCGTGAACAGCGGCGATCCGGCGCGCCGCGAGCACTGCGACCGGACGATCCGCGACGGTGAGTACGTGCGCGGGCGCGACCGGATGACGGGCGACTACAACGCCTTCTGGGTGACGCGCGACCTGTTGCCGCTCGTCGGCAACGTCCGGGCCGCGGTTCTCATGGCCCACGCCTTCAACGACTGGAACGTCGTCCCCGAGCACAGCGTTCGGATCACCGAGGCGCTGAAGGGCCGGGTGCCGCTGCAGATGTACTTCCACCAGGGCGGACACGGCGGCGCCCCGCCGCTCGAGATGATGAACAGGTGGTTCACGCGGTATCTCTACGGGATCGAGAACGGCGTCGAGCGCGACCCGAAGGCGTGGATCGTGCGCGAGGGGGATCCGCCGGCGGCGGGCGACGCCGAAGGGAGGGGACGGGGCCGCGGACGCGCGCCCGTGCCGCCGCCGGTGCCGTACGCGGATTATCCGAACCCCGACGCGTCGGTCGTGACGCTGCGACTGCACGCCGGTGGCGCGACGCGCGGCGGTCTTGCGCTCGAGGCGGCGGACACGGCCGGCGTCGAGACGCTCACCGACAACGTCGAATTCGACGGCGCCGCCCTGGCGACGGCCCAGTCGTCGCCGCACCGCCTGCTCTACGCCACACCGGAACTGACCGGGCCGGTACACATCTCGGGGACGCCCCGCATCACGATCCGCCTCGCGTCGAGCAAGCCAGCGGCGAATCTCTCGGTGTGGCTGGTCGTGCTGCCGTGGACCGAGGGCCGGATCGGGCCGCACAACCTGATCACGCGCGGCTGGGCCGACCCGCAGAACCACGCGTCGCTCACCGGCGGCGGCAACTACGCCTCACGACAGCCTGGCGAGCCGCTCGTGCCCGGCGAGTTCATCACGCTGACATTCGATCTCCAGCCGGACGACCAGATCGTTCCGGCCGGCAGACGCATCGGCCTGATGATCTTCGCGAGCGACCGCGACTTCACGCTCTGGCCGCAGCCCGGCACGATGCTCACCGTCGACCTCGGCACGACGCGTATCACGCTGCCGGTCGTGGGAGGTGCAACCGCGCTCGGCGGGTCGTTCGGGCGCTGAGCGTCAGCGCCCGGCCGGCGCGCGCGCCTTGAGCTCTTCATGCCAGTTCAGGACGACACGGATCTCATCGCGGAACTGGTTCGAGGACCCGGTCGAGCCCTGCATCAGACCCAGGAATGCCCTGCCGTTTCGTGCGACATCGTAGGGACGCTCGACCTGGGGCGAGTCGCTGCGGAACGGCCGGCTGACGGGCGGCGCCGGTCCGAACGCGAACCCTGCCGTTGTCGTCACAGCCACGGCGGTCAACCGGTCGCCGGGACCGGGCGTGTAATAGAGCTCCTTGCCGTCGGGCGCCCACGTCTGATGATGCCCGTCCTCGGCGTTCCCGGAGACCTGCGACTGCGCTCCGGTGGCCGGAAACGGCTGCACGAACGTGATGTTCGTGGGCTGTCCGGGCCCTCTCGTCGAATACGCGACCCACCGGCCATCCGGCGAGAATGCCGCGCCGGTTGGCGTGGAGGACGTGACCCCGCCGTACGGCGCCGGCGCGCGATCCTCGAGCGAGAGCGCCATGAGCGTAGTCGTGCCCGCGGCGGTTTCGTCGATCAGCAGCACGGCACCGTCGGGCGACACCGACTGCGCCACATGGGTCGCGCCTTCGCCGGGTTTTGTCAGGCGCTCGGCGGTGCCTGTGCCGTCGGCCCGCTGCCAATAGAGCCCCAGATCGCCTTCCCGATCGGACTGGAAGATCACCCGCTCGCTGTCGGCCGACCAGACTGGGAATCGATCCCGCCCCCCGAAGGTGAGCCGGCGCGCCGAGCGGCCGGTCGCGAGCTCGTAGACCCAGATGCTGACGTCGCGGTCGTCGTCGCGGCCGAAGGCGATCTGGCGCCCATCTGGCGACATGCGAGGCTCCGAATACGGGCCCGGCGGAACGTCCAGCGCCTGAGCGGTGCCGCCACGGTCGAAGAGCGCCAGCGTGGAGTCCCCCGTGCCTGTGGAACCCACTGGACCAGGGAAATACACGAGCGTGCCCGTGTCGGACACGCCAAACCACGCCGTGCCGACGCCTGAGCCAGACGCGTGCCGCACCCCTTCGACGACCGATACTGCGCCGCCAACGGTCAGACTGGACAAATCAAGTGGCCTCGCGAAGAGGACGCCGGCCGCCGCATACAGGAGATGTCCCGTTGGGAGATATCGCGCATCGACACCTCCTTCGACGAGCGTCGTTCGCGTGGCGTCGCCCGGCGTCTGGACGACGATTCTCGCGCCGGTCCAGCGGTTGCGACCAGCATCCGGGCCGGCCGCCACCGCATAGAGCACTCGGCCATCTTGGAGCAGTTGAGGGCGAACGGCCGTTTCCCCCTCCTCGAGCTCAATCAGCCGCTCGGGCTGTCCTCCGGCCGCCGGTACCCGCGCGATGCCGCCCCCGACCGCGTAGACAATGAACTCACCGCTCCAGGTCAACCCGGTCGGCGACGCCTCCACCGGACAGATGGTGACCGGGGCGCCACCGATGATCTCGATCCGCTTGATTGTCTGGTCGGCCTGCTGCCAATAGGCGATCGCGCGGCCGTCGGGCGAGAACACAAGGCTGAACGGGTTTCCAACGGCGTTGACCGTTTCAGTGCCGGCGATCGGCCGCGCCTCGAGGTCGGCGATGGCCCGCAGGTAGATCTGTCGGTTGGCCGGGTAGGCGAGGTGCGTGCCGTCAGGTGAGATCGCGATCGACGCGCGCGAGGTCACCGTGCGCGTCTGCCCCTCGCCGTACGGAATGACAAAACGGGACACCACGCCGGCGCGAGGCGTGGGCCTCGCCACCCACATCACCGCGGCCGTGACCGCCGCGGCGCCGAGGGCGGCCGCCGCGATCGGCGCGGCGCGTCGCCACTTCGGACGCGACGGCGGTGGCGGCACGGCTGCGCCCGCCGCCGGCTCGGGCGCGGTGAGCACGTCGCGAACGGCGAAGCGCGCGACGGCGATGTCGGGCGTCCGCTCCCTGCGGTCCTTCTCGAGGCACTGTCGCAGGAGCTTGACGATGGACGGCGGCGTGTCGGCCGGAAGCGCCGTCCAGTCCGGTTCGCGCGCCAGCACCGACGCCATCGTCTCCGAGATGTCGCTGCCTTCGAACGCGCGCTTCCCTGTCAGCATCTCGTAAAGGACGACCCCGAAGGCCCAGACGTCGGCGCGCCGGTCCACCGGCTTGCCCTTGGCCTGCTCGGGCGCCATGTAGGCGGCCGTCCCGAGAATCATGCCGAGCTGGGTGGCGCGTGCGGTGAGCGTCGGCGAGTTCGATGGGTCCGGGGCCCCGGGTCCCGCGTCCTGGGTACGGGCCAGACCGAAATCCAGCACCTTCACCACGCCGTCGTCGCCGACTTTGATGTTGGCGGGCTTGAGGTCGCGGTGGATGATGCCCTGCTCGTGCGCCGCCTCGAGCGCCTCGGCGATCTGGCGGGCGATGGCAAGGGCGTTGGGCCACGGGAGCCCGGGGGGTTCAGTCCCGGCGGACGTTGCCCGGGGCTGAAGCCGCGCGTCTCCGGAGCGCTCGGCGCGCGCCTCGCCGAAGTCCACCGGTGAGCGCCCAGCGCCCGCAATCACCTCCGCCAGCGTCTGTCCCGGCACCAGCTCCATCACGATCGCGCGGACGTCGCCGACGTGCTCGAACCCGTAGACGTGCGCGATGTTCGGGTGATTGAGCGCGGCCAGCGCCTGCGCCTCGCGCTCGAAGCGCGCCAGCCGGTCCGGGTCGCCGGTGAAGAGCGGCGGCAGCACCTTCAGCGCCACGTCGCGATTGAGCTTCGTGTCGCGCGCGCGGTAGACCTCGCCCATCCCGCCTTCGCCCAGCTTGTCGGTGATCTCGTAGACGCCGATCCTGGTTCCGGATTCCATGGACTCGGCGGATTATAACCGCCGGCCTCACGGGTAGCGGGAGGTCGGTCAGCGACGGTGCCGACCAATCGCCAGGGCGGGCTTCAGCCCGGCCGGCGTAACGCCGGCTGAAGCCGGCCCTTCCTGTGGGTCGGCCACGGCCGCGGGCCCTGGCGCTCGATCCAGAGGTGGCGAAGCGCGAGGACCGGATGCCGGAACAGCATCTTGGGCCCGGCCTCGCGCATCACCACCCGGATCGCGGCGCGTTGATCAGGACGGTAGCAGTGAGTGGGACAGACCTTGCAGGTGGTCTTGCGGGAACCGAACGGACATTTCACGAGGCGGGTATCCGCGTAACGTGCGAGGGCTGCACAGTCCTGACAGAGGGCGTCGTGCGGGCGTCCATGGCGGTCGCGACAGTGGATGCGCATCATGGCGGCGATCGTCTGCCGATCGCGCCTGATGTTGGACGGCGTGTCCGATCCGGCGGCCGCGCGCATGGTCGCCCGCACGCAGCCGAAGCCTGCAAGAGGGCTACCAGAACAGGCGCGAGTCCGGCGGCCGATTTGGGCGACCGCCCCGGGGGAACGGTGGGGAAAACTCCGCGCGCGAGCGCGACGCGGCGAAATAACCCGCACCCGGACGCTGCGTACGTGCCGGTCCGCGGTCGGGCCGGCGGATCGCCGCCTCCGACGGACTGACGCTCGAAACCGCCGGCTCCGTGCGCGCCGATTGCGCGCTGGTCGCAGCCGCGCCACCCCGCAATGTGCGGAGATGGCGCGGGCAATCGGCTGCTCCCTTCGCCGCGGTTTCGCACTGGCGCTCATCGCGTCAACCCTCGACCTGCCTGAGCAGGGCCGGACGGTGGTCGAGGCGACCCCCCTCTACGCCTACAGGGATACGTTCGTCGGGTACATCGCGGGGGTGGCCGTTCGGTGCATTTCAGGTCCGTGTACCGGCCGGGGTCATGCCGCGGCGCGGCGCTCCCGCGCGCGGGCAAGACCATGCGCCCTACGCCGTGATCGGCCGCGGCCCCTTCGTTGGCGGCCGACGAAAAGCCCTTTGTCGCCGGGCGCGAGATCCAGCGCGCGGCCAAACAGCTGCTGGTGTCGGTCGAGTGCCGGTGTCCACAGGCGGACGGCCCGAGCAGCGACGGCTCAGGCCGCTGAACAGCTTGATGAGGGCGTTGGACCTGCCTCCTCGCGATGACTCGCCGGACATTCGGTTCGTATCAGGTTCTGGCCAGGCTCCGATCCCGGGCCGGAGAGTGGCCCTGAGCGCCGGAACCCGTGTAGCCCATTACGACATTCAGGGCCCGGTCGGCGCCGGCGGCATGGGCGAGGTCTATCGCGCGCGTCTACGACGCCGGCAAGGCCGAGGCCGGCGCCTATCTGGTGATGGAGCTGGTCGACGGCGAGGACCTCTCGCAGCAGGTGGCGCGGGGCCCGTTGCCCCTCTCCGACGCGCTGGCAATTGCCCGCCATCGCCGAGGCGCTCGAGGCGGCGCTGGATTTCGGGCTCGCGAAGGCGACGGGTCTCGCGTGCGCGAGCAGGACGCGTCGCCGTCGGACTCGCCGACCCTGACCGCGCGCGCGACGCAGCTCGGGATGGTCCTCGGCACGGCGGCTTACATGAGCCCGGAGCAGGCGCGCGGCCGCGCCGTCGACAAGCGCACGGATGTGTGGGCCTTCGGCTGCGTGCTCTACGAGATGCTCACGGGCCGGCGCGCATTCGGCGGGGAGGACGCCACCGAGATCATCTCGGCCGTGATGAAGAGCGAGCCCGACTGGGCGGCGCTGCCGGCGAGCGTGCCGGCGCACGTTCGGGCGATCATCGAACGCTGCCTCCTGAAGGATCGCCAGGCGCTTCGCGAAGGCGGCCCACACTCTCCGCCAGTTTCAGATTCGCGATTTACTGAACATTCTGGCAAAGCGAACGAGAGCATGATTCTCTCTGCCCAAGCGCCGCCGGAACGCTGGTTTGCTCGGTGATTTGCACGGGCGTCCTGGGCGTTGGGTGGCCGAGGTCCATTCTTGCGTGACATTCCGGCGCCCGCATAGTGGTCACCAGGTGCTTTTGCCCTTTCCCGGCGGTTTCCGTAGACTCTTCTTGTCATGAGCCCTCTGGATCGCATCAGCGTGGATCCGGCCGTCCGCTTCGGCAAGCCCTGCGTCCGCGGAACCCGAATCACAGTCGGCGACGTGCTTGGCTACCTGGCTGGGGGCATGTCTGAAGCCGAGGTAGTGTCGCAGTTTCCGCAGCTCACGCGAGACGACGTCAAGGCCTGCCTCGCGTATGCGGCCGAGCGGGAGCGCCGCACATCGGGCACGCCCGTCGCGTAAGCCGTGCGCCTGCTGTTCGACGAGCAATTGGCCGAGGATCTCTGCGAGCTCCTTCGCGACGCGTTTCCTGAATCACGCCACGTCCGACTCCTGGACTGCGGCGGATCATCCGACGAAGCGATCTGGCAGCTCGCCATCGAGCACCGCTGCGTGCTCGTGACCAAGGACGAGGACTTTCATCGGCTCAGCATCCTGCGCGGTGCTCCGCCGAAAGTCGTCTGGGTCCGCCTCGGGAACTGCACAACCGCCGAAATCGCCGCCCTCCTGCTCGAGTACCGTCCCGACATCGAGCGATTTGTGGACCAGGAGGAACTGACGTTTCTTGAACTGGGGCGCAAGCCGTGAAGCGGTCGCCACTGCGCGCGACAAGGCGGAGGCCACCTGTCGACTGGGTGCACCAGTTTCTGGTCGTCCTCGCCAACACCGACCTGTTGGTATGGCGCCGAATCCAGGTTCCGGAGTCGTACTCGTTCTGGGATCTCCACGTCGCCATTCAGGATGCGATGTGTCGACCCTCGGCAGCGCCCGGGTCGAATCGCTGGCCGACCTCCTGCGGGCCTTCAATTACCAGAATGGCGTCGACGTCGCCTACAAAGCGTTCTCCAACCGGCTGGCGCGCGTGGGGTTCGCGACGTTCATGCAGCAGATGCTGACGCGCCTGCTCGAGCAGCTCCCCCTGCAGACGCTCACGCCGGAGGGGGACCGCGCGGTCGCCCGCTTCACGGACATCGTGACTCAAGACGGCTCGTCGTTTGCGATCAAGTCGGCCCTGGCCGGCGCCTTCCCCGGCCGGTTCACGACGATCGAACCGGCGGCCGTCGAAGTCCACGCGACCTACAGTGGCTTTGCCGATGAGGTGAGCCAGGTCGCCCTTGCGCCCGACGCGCAGGCCGAACGCCCGTTCCTGCCGGATCCCGCCACGTTGCGGGACCGGTTGCTGCTCGCCGACCGGGGCTACCCGGGCGTGGACTACTTCGACGCGGTCACCGCGAACGGCGGCGCGTTCATCATGCGCTTGACGCGCGCGTACGATCCGCAGGTGTGCGTCGCCTGGGTTGACGGACAACGCGTGCCGGTCGCCCCGGGCACGCGCCTCTCGCGCCTGCTCGCCCGGCACGCCGGGTGCGTCGTGGACCTGGACGTCGAGTTTGTGCGCGGCTAGCGCCGCGTCGGCTTCCGTGTCGTGGCGCTCCCGGGGCGCGAGCCCACCATGACCCGACTCTGCACGAACCTGCCACGCACGCCCTTCTGGGCGAACCTCGTCGGGCGGCTCTATCGCTTCCGGTGGCAGATCGAACTCTATTTCAAGGAATGGAAGTCGTACGCGAACCTGCACCAGTTCGACACGGCCAATCCGCATATCGCCGCGGGGTTGATCTGGGCCAGTCTCTGCGCGGCGGTGCTCAAGCGCTTCCTCGCGCACGCCGCCCAACGGGTCGGGCCGGGGACGGCCATCTCGACGCGGCGCGTGGCGATGTGCGCCTACCGCCTCTTCGAGAATCTCGTCGCGGCGCTCCTCGTCGGGGTTGGACTGCTCCGCGCCTTGCGCCGCGGCCTCCGCTACCTGCTGACGAATGCGCGACGATCACACCCCGATCGCGACAAGCGGAAAGGCCGCCTGCGCGTCGGATTGCTCATCACGCAGGCAGCTTAAGTGATCACCTATGAGTCCCTATTAAGGCCCTGGTCGAGTCGACATGAGAGCGGCTATCAGCCGTCGCCCACCCGCCTCGCCGGCCGGGATCCTGACACAGCGGAGCCGTCGCCTTTCACGGTGTACCGCGGTACAGCGTGGACTTCGACACGTTCGTGCGAGCAACAGCGGCCAACCTCTTTCGCGTCAAAGCTGCGCTGGAGCGCTTCGGGTTGCCCGACTTGGCGGCGAAGATCGATCCCGAAACCTGGGCGCGCAGCGGGGCGACGCTGCGCCTCGGAGAGCCGCCCGCGCAGATCGACATCCTCCTCCAGTTGAGCGGCGTCGAGTACCGGGGCGTCGCGGTGCGGGCGCTCGAGAGTCGATACGGCGATACGCGAGTCAAGTTCATCGCGCTCGACGACCTGATTCAGAACAAGCGAGCCGCCGGGCGGCCGAAGGACCTGGCGGACGTCACCGCGCTTGAATCCGCCGGCAACGTCGGGGGCAGACCATGATCTGCCCCCGTTCAACTGCGGATTCTCAGCGTGGTGCTATCACGCCGCTCCAGGCAAAGACCTGCCCGTCTATTTCGACCGAACAGGTCACTGTCGCGTTGCCGCTCACCTCGATCCCCGGCGGGCTGAAGGCCCCCGCACCGAAACTGAGGACGATGAAGACGCCGCTGTTGTCGGTCAGGCGGAAGGCGGCCGCCGCCGAGACCGGATGTCCCGTCTGCGGCGGCACTGCCGTCTTCACGGCGGCAAAGGCCGTGGGCGTTCCAGCCGGGCCAACGCAGTTGTAGAAGTCATAGCTGGCCTCGGGGCGGGAGGCCCCCAGGGCAGCTGGCGACGGCCCCGACGGAGCGGGAACCGTTGGTGACTTGATCTCGCACGCCGCAAGCAGGAGCGGCATGCCCGCCAGGACCAGCAACTTCGCGCGCATGAATCCTCCTCTGGAGAATGACCGATGGCCGGCCCGAGAGTACGTTACCTGAGAACATCCGGTCGAGTCGTGTATCGCGGGGAGTTCAGTCTTGTCAAGAGCTGCTTTTCTGGATGACATAGACCACCTCCGACCGTCAAGGACAGGGTGGTGGCGTGGAGCGGATCGCCTGGTGGACGTCGTGCCGATAGGCCAATAGGCAGTATTACGGCCCTCCCCAAGTCAACAGAATCCCATCTCGGCGGACAGCTCAAAACCAAGGCGGTCTCAACCAGTCGACGCAACAGAACGACAGAATACTTCGGCCGGCTTCTTCCAACCTAGGGTCTGCCTGGGACGCGTGTTCAGTTGCCGCGCCACGGAAGCGAGGTCGGCGCGCGAGTAGAT
>Ga0326597_10002590_pt1 | contig 26854 bp, 21 predicted proteins | sample RVTome_12_FD_203789 | JGI IMG/M metagenome (GOLD analysis project Ga0326597, IMG submission 203789) | Soil microbial communities from uranium-contaminated site in the Upper Colorado River Basin, Wyoming, United States - RVT100D185 | ecosystem: Environmental > Terrestrial > Soil > Contaminated >... | reverse complement strand
CGCACTCCCGCATTGGTCGTGCTCACCGGTCGCCTTCACCTGTCCGCCGGGTGCCGCCCTTGGCGTCAGATGAGCGATTGTCAATCAATGGCGGAGCGACTTTGCAGCCGGTCGTCGGCCTCGCGAAGGGAGCCGTTGCGGCGGACTGGAAAGTCCCTGGCACCGCACTATCCAACAAGCTGCTAACCCAAATCGAAAGCCATAATGTGCTTGCGGTCACGAACGTAGAGCTTCGTTCCAACCAGTGTCGGCGCGGCCCATGCGTAACGCTCCGCGATCGTACACTGGGAATGGACGTTGAGCCCCTCCGGCGTAACGGTGGCCAGCGTCAGCTCGCCGTCCTCGTCGAGGATGATGAGCTTCCCGTCAGCCAGCAGGCAGGTCGATTTCTTGAACCCGCGCGTGCGCCAGCCGACCTCCCCGGTGTTGATGTCGACGCTCACGAAGAAAGCGGGGCCGAAATCTCCGCTCGACCCGTAGACATTGTCGCCGATCTGGACCACGTTGCCGTGTTGAATCCTCATTTTGCGGCTGTACCACAACTCCTCGGGAACGGTCTTGCCTTCCTTCTTCGTGAGCCGCACGGTGCGGCTGCCGGAATCGTAGGCCGATGAGCAGAAGATCAGGTCCTTGCCGTTCCAATACGGCGTGGCCAGGTTGGCACCTTCCTGCTCGAAGGGTATGTGCCACAGCAGGCTTCCGTTGTTCGGATTAACGCCCATCATCTCGCGCTCCATCAGAAACACGAGCTGCTCCTCGGTTTCGAAGTTGATGAGGATCGGAGACGCGTAGCTGATGGGGTAATCTTGACTTCGCCAAACCACGTCGCCGCGGCGCTGGTCGAACGCCATGAGAGACTGCTCCGCCGGCGGCTGCTCCCGTTCGGGCGCGGCTGCACCTTCATCCTCGCCTTCATCGCGGCCGCCGCCTCGTACCCTATCCACGCCCACGATGACCGTGTTCTTGTAGCAAATCGGGCTGCACCCGTACCCCCGGCCGGGCACCGGAGCGCCGTATTCCCCGGCGAGATCGTGCTTCCACAGCACTTTGCCATTGCGCTTGTCGAGGCAGTGCATCACGGCGTTGGTGCCGATCGTGAAGACACGGTTTCCTGCTACAACGGGTGTGGCGTGCGGCCCGGGGCCGAACTGGGCCATGAGAGGCGTGAACGGCGAAGGGTTCTTGTGCTCCCAGACCGTTTCGCCGGTCGCTTCGTCGATGGCCACGGTGTACTCATCTTCGTCCACGCGGTACATGGTGTAGAGCAAGCCGTCGTCGGCGACTATGGTCGAATATCCGTCGCCCAACTCGCGGTGCCACAGTTTGCGGGGTCCGCCATCGGGCCACGTGTCCGCGAGGGGCGGCGACTCGACCATGAAGTTGCGGTTGGGCCCGCCCCACTGTTCCCACTGGGGCGCCGTCTGACAGCCGCTACTGACCGTGAAGACGACGAGCCCCGACAACGCGGCGTTGGCGGCGATGGACCTACTGTTGTTCACCTGCATTTGATTCTCTCCTTGGTTTCCTCTCGTATTCAGGTTGCTTCGCTTCCGAGGCCGACCCGAAACAATAAAGCGCTGCGTCCAACGTTCCTATCACGAGTGTGCCGGCGGCGACTGCCGGTGATGCCGTAATTGCAGAGCCCGTCTCAAAGCGCCAGACCTCACGGCCGCTGTGCAGGTCGAGCTCATAAAGGTTTCCATCGGAAGTACCCACGAATACGCGGTCGCCGACGAGGACCGCCGACGAGTCGACTCGTCCTTTTGCGTTGAAAGTCCAGAGGACTTCACCGGTGTCGGGCGCGAAACTTCGAACCTTCTTGTCCCGGCCGCCGATCACCACGGATTTTGCGGAGACGGCGGCGGAGGCCATGAACGGGAACTGCCGCTGCGGATCTTCAAATACCCATGCCGCCTTGAGCTGCTTCCAATCAAAGCCGCGGACCTGATTGGCGTAGGTGCCGACGAAGACGCGATCGCCGGCGACCGCGGCCGACGCGCCCGAGACCGATCCCATGGAGACGTGACCCGTCTCCCGGCCGTCGGCCAGCATCAGTACATGCAGCTTTTCGTCGCATCCCGCGACCAGCACGCGGCCGTCGACGTAACCGGGCGTTCCGTGGATTCGTCCATCGGTCTTGAACTTCCACAACAAAGTTCCGTCACGCGCGTCGAGGCAATAGAGGTGCGCATCGTACGAGCCGAAGAATACGCGGTCTTCGACGACATTGGGCGAGGAGATCAACTGTCCCTCGGTCTGGAAAGTCCAGCGGGTCGCGCCATTCTCCGTGTTGAGGGCGTGGAATACGCCGTCGTCGTCACCGAAGTAGACCGTGTTGTCGCGGACCGCCGGCGACGATTGCACGATACTCTCCGATTCCCGTTTCCACCGGAGCTTTCCGTCGCTCAGGGCCAACGCCAGAAGGGAACCGTCCTCACAGCCGACGTATACCGTTCCGTCTTTGATGGCCGCGGTGGACGAGATCGCGTCCGTTGCGTGAAACCTCCAGCGCACGGATAATGCAGCCGGCAGAGAACCGTTATATACACCGGTCAACTGTGGATTGCCGCGAAACATGGGCCACTCGTCGGCTGCGGCGACGGTTGCGTCCTCACTTGCCGAGGCTCCCATCGCGCATGACAGCATCATTCCCGCGACTAATAGGATTGACCTCCGTTGCATGTCGGTCCAGCCAATTCTCAGTGAGCCGGCTCCGGCTTGTATATAAGCACGAGCGCGGCACCCACGGCCGCCATGGCGATCCCAACGTAAAACGCAGGCGACGGTGCCTTGGCCGGCTTGTCCCAGATCATCGAAACAATGGTGTTGAGCACCGGCGCGCCGGCGAACACCGCCGGGGCCACAAAGATCGGCCTTCCGCCGAACTTGAAGGCGAACACGATTCCGAGGGCACCGAGCGCTCCGAGCACGCCGGCGATCGTAGACAGGCTGACGCCGAGCCTGGTGAGTTGCATCGGCTCGGCCTTGGTTACGAGCAGATAGACCAGCACGGCGGCCGACACCAGAAAATAGGCAACGCCGACGAACAGGAAGGCCCGCAGGGCGCCGTTGCGCCCGCCGAATCCCAACTGGCCGTGGTGGATCGTAGGCACGTAGGCGCCCCAACAGAGGATCGTGCAAACAACGAAGAGAAACCACAATTTCATGTCGATCTCCGAATAGAATTACTATGTATCGTCGCTCAATCCGGTTTTTTGAAGGGCGCCTAACAGTTTCCCGCGGCACTGCGGCGGCATGGCGACGGCTGCAAACGCACCGTCGCGAACCTTGCAGCAGACCGCCGTGGTAGTACCGCGCGCCAACAGTCGGTCTCCGCGCCGAAACTCCACGTCATACGTGACGGAGCGGTCGGTCACCTGGACGACGTTGAGAGACAGTTGAATCTCCTCCTCGAACCGCGCCGGCGCGAAGTATTCGCAGGCGGTCTTGACCCGGGGCCAGCTTATCTCCTCGCCGGCCTCGCGCAGAATGACACTGAGTCCGTGCGCGCGCCAAAAGGCGTGCTCGACCTCTTCCATCCAGCGGTAGTAATTCGAGAAATGCAATACCCCGGCCGTGTCGGTCTCGGCGAACTGGACGCGGCGCGTCATTGTATAAGCCTCGGCCATTATACGTATCCGACTACACTCCCAGCGATTGAACGGACGCTGCGCGCGCCCCCGTAGTGTCCATTGCGGGCGCTTTCGTCCCGAGAAACTTGGCAACGGTCTCCGGCGCCGGTGGTGCCGTTGCCAGGGACACGATCACCAGCGCCGCCGTCGAAACCGCGACTATCGTCGCCACCGGCATCATGCCCCCGAACAGAAAATGGGGGTCGGCGCCCACGTCGGCCCGGACAAACAGCCACGTCCAAGTGACCGCCGTGGCGAGGACGCTTGCGTAAGCGCCGGCCCTGGTCGCGCGCCGCCAGTAAACCGCCGCGAACACGAGAGGAAAAAGGCCGGCAAAGCCACTGAAGCACCATACGCCCAGCGTGAAGACGCGGCCCGGCCGCGTCAGCGCCAGCAGGTACGTGATTACGACGACAAAGACCACAAACGCCCGCCCGTAGAGGATGCGGTGGCGGTCGGTAAGTTGATCGTGGCTTATGTAATGTGCCACGATATCGTTGGTGAAGATGCTCCCGATGCAAAGGAACTGCGAATCCAACGACGACATGATGGCCGCCAGGATGCCGGCGGTGAGCAGCCCGGACAACAGCGGCCCGGTCAGCTCGGCCACCAGCTTGCCGAGAACCGCGTTGGGGTTGCTGAATCCGAACGGGATGACCGGCCGGCCGGCCACGACGGCAGACGTCGCCCATACACCGACCAGTACGCACGGTACCCAGACCACCATTATCAGCAGGGGATGAGCCACCACCGCCAGGCGAAACGTCTTCGCGGACTTGGCCGTCAGCCAATGCTGAAAAAGATGCGGGAACATGCCCACGCTGAGAGGGATGAACATGTATGACAGGAAGTGCAATTTGCCGATGCCGTGGGGTTTGGTCGGTTCCGGCGGACGGGCTGCGCGCGCCTCGGGGGGCGCCGCCTCCCATTTTGCCGTCTTCGTCTCGTACAGTGCCATTTCACCGGCATAACGAATCATCGGGTCATCGTCACGCACCGTGCGGCGAAGCTTGTCGGGGTTGCTTTGTTGGACCATTGCGGTGGCGGCCTGCAATCCCCCGAGCTTGTCCGCGATCACGAAGAACGTTACGACTCCCAGGGCGAGGAACACAATGGTTTGAAATGCGTTGGCCCAGGCCGTGCCGCGCACCCCGCCGAAGAAGACGTACAGGAGCACGACCAGGCACACCAACGCCGCCCCAAGCCAGTAAGGTATCGCGCCCGCCGCAACGGCCTTGGGGCCGCTGCCGTGAGCCGGGAACAGGTCCGGAAAAGCACCGCCGGTAACTTTTTCGATCGTCTCGCCCGCGGCAATAACGCCGATGAGCAGATAGGGAATCACCAGCCCCACGAGTATTGGAAACAGCAGCAGCCCAAGCCTGTCCGACTCGAATCGTTCCCGGAAGAACTGAATCTGGGTAGTGTAGCCGTAGCGCTTTCCGATCGCCCACAAGCGAATTCCGACCAGAAAGAAGCAGGCCGAGTGAATGATCCCTGACCAGGAGGCCATCATTCCATAAACGCCGATTCCGGCCTTGAACGATTCGCCCGTGGACCCGACCAGCGCGAAGGCCGTCATCGTCGTGCCGAAGAGCGACATGAGCAGGAGGAACGAGCCGATGCTGCGTGTGGCCAGAAAATAGTCGGCCGCCGTCCCCCGGAATACGCGGCTGCTCAGGTAGCCGAGCACCAACAGCAGCGCGAGATAGGCAATGATGATGAGAAACGGTGTCATGTATCGGCCTCGTTGGGGCGCGGGGCTGCGGGCAGGGAATCGTCGAGTTCATCGTATGCGTCTAGAGTAGGCAATTGTGTTGCCCTCCCTACCAAGGAGGGCTTGGGGGAGGTGATCGCCGGCGCCGAAAACCCCCCTTTGTCCCCCCTTGCAAAGGGGGGAAGCTGCGGGACGCTATACACATACAGCTCATCCACGCCTTCCGGCCAGCAGTACCTTACGGCCAGACCCCACAAGAGCGCCGCAGCCACGGAGACGAGAGCGTGATATCCGAGCCCCACCGGCATGAAGCCGAACCACAGCGTATCCGAATCGTCCCACCACCAATAGTCCTGGTGCAGAACGGCGAGCAAGACGATAAGCGCATAAACTATTCGCCGCATAGCCGCCCCGCGCCGTTTTCCAATTGAATGGGCTCCGGAAGATGAATCCGTTCGCGCACGGCGTCGAACATTTTGCCGACGCTGATATCGAACACGTCTCCAATCAAAATGCGTACGAGATGGTCGTGATACTCGGGATGTTCGCGGTGGAATCGCGCGAAGCTGAAGTCTCGATCGTAGAACGCGTGAACGAGCCGGCGTATCAAGTGCATGCCGCCCAGGAGCTTGGGTGCGAACGCGCCGAGCCGTTCGGCCGACACGTCTTCCGCCTGCAATCCCTCGTGCACGGCGTCCGCGGCGAATTCGGCGCTTTTCATCGCGAGCATCACGCCCGACGAATAAATCGGGTCGACAAAGCCGAAGGCGTCGCCGACCAGGACCCAGCCGTCACCGGCCATCCGCCGCGCGTGGTACGAGAAATCGCTGGTGACGTATGCGCCGCTTATCCGTTCGGCGTTCGCGAGCCGTTTGGCCATTGCCGGACAGCGCGCGATCTCCTCTTCGAGCGTGGCGAGCGGGTCGCTGCCCCGGCCGGTGAACAGCACGCCCGGGTCGCTCACAACGCCGACGCTCGCCACGTCGTCCGGCAGCGGTATTTGCCAGAACCAACCGTTGTGGCCGGGCGTATGGATGACGATCGTCGCCCCCGCGTTTCGCCCCTCGTCGCGTGCGGCGCCCTTGAAATACGCATATATGGACGCCTTTTTGAGGTCGGGATCCGGGTTGCGCAGTTCGAGCTGGCGGGCTATCAGCGACGATTGCCCCGAAGCGTCAACGACGACACCGGCGTGGAGGTGCCGTGGTTGTTCCTCGTCGGCGTAGACTATGCCCGTTGCTCGTGTACCCTCGAAAAGGACGCGGCGCACGCGCAGGCCGTAACGCACTTCCGCACCGTGCTCCGCGGCATTGTCCAGCATCATCTTGTCGAACAGGTCGCGCTTGACCTGCCACGTCACCGAGCATTCGTGCGGGTCTCGATCTGTGAAGAAGTATGGAAGCGACTCCTTGGCCGACGCGGATATGAACTGGACGCTTTCCTTCCGCGGGAAGCTAGAGGCCTTCATCTTGTCCAACATGCCGAGCCGCTTGAACGTCCAGTAGGTCTGCGGCATCAGCGACTCGCCGACGTGGTGACGGGGGAATGGGGACTGTTCGAGGACGATGACGTGGTGGCCATGATCGGCCAGCAGGGTTGCGGCCGTCGCGCCCGCCGGCCCGCCGCCGATCACGACGCAGTCGCAAGTGGATCCATCGCGTTTCGCGCTCACGGACGCTCCCTTCGATCCGCCACGACCTCCAAAAGCTCGATCGCGGGTTGTTGATCGCAATAGATGATCCCGATGCGGCCGAACGCCTCGCGCACGCCGGGGCCAAAGTGCGCGAGCAGCGGCGTGCCCTCACCGAACCTGACGAACCACTTTGGATCGACACTTCGTAGGACGTCGTGGCGAATCAGGATGTCGCCGAGGGGCGCGTCACGGGCGACGATTTCGGCGCCAACCTGATCGGTCACTACGTCAAGATCGAGTTCCATTACGCCGAACTCAACCACACGGTCCGTGCCCTTCAAGTCCAGCAGGACCTTCCGCGAATAGATGTTACCGTCCTGATGATGCGCGAGCACGCGCAGGGCCACTTCGTGCGCGTAGTAAGCGCTTAGCGCCGTGGTCATGTGCTTGTGGTGCACCAGCAATTCGCGATAGTTCTGCGGCATGGCGGACGGTTCAATTCGTTCACGAAGGCGGGCGTCTATCTCGCCACTGTAGGGTCCGCACACCACGGACAGTGCCGCATCGAAATCGTCGCAATCGATGAGTTTCATGGCCAATCAGATCAGGTGTATCGAATGTACTTATGCTCCGGCTCGAAAAAGTGCGGGAGCAGAGCGTCCACGCGCAGGAGTCCGTCGTTTGTGAGCGTGACGCGGTCTCCGTCGATCGTGAGCAGACCGTGGTCACGCAGCGTCTGAAGAGCATTCGAGAATTCTTCATTGATCTCGACGCCGAATTTGCTGCGGAAATAGCCCGCGTCCACCCGGCCGAGCTTCAGTTGCAGGATCAATTCCCGGACGAGACGTTGATGCTCCGTCGGCGGATAAGCCCGCGCGAGCGGAAGCTCGCCCCGCGCAAGCCGTTCGACGTACGGACCCCAGCCGTCTTCGTTCTGGAAGTGAACGCTTGCGGCGTATGAGAACGACGCGACGCCCGTGCCCACCATGTCCGCCCCGTGCCATATCGCATCGCGGTAGACGAACGCGCTAGAGGACTCCTTGCCGCGCCTCGGCGGCGTCGGGAGCGGCCCATTACTCTTAACCAGCGTATACGCGCTGGAGATTTCATAGCCCGCGTTTTTGAATTCACGGAATGCGTATTCGGTCCAGGCGCGCTTTGTGGGCCAATCGGGTATGGGGGCCGATGTCCCCTCTTCACGAGCGTCCTGCGCCAACACGGTGTTGTGGGGCACTTCCATCTGATAGATCGTGACGCTGTCCGGTTCGAGATTCAGGGTCTTCGCCACGGTTTCATTCCACTTGTATTCGTTGTCGCCGACCATTCCGGCAATCAGATCGACGTTGACTTGGGCGAACCCCACGCCCCGCGCCCAGTCGAACGCGCGCGCGCAATCGCTTGAGCCATGAGCCCTGCCGTTGACTGACAACACGTCGTCATCGAAGTGTTCGATGCCCAGGCTGAGGCGCGTCGTTCCGATATGCTTGATCGTCTCGAGCTTGGCCCTGGTCAGCGTTCCGGGCTCGCACTCGAACGTGACTTCGCGGGCGTGCTCCCAGGTCCAGTGCGCGCCGATACGATCGACCAGGCGCCGAAGTTGGGCGCTGCTTAGAAACGACGGCGTACCTCCGCCGAAATATACGAAATCAAACTGCCGGCCGGTCAAGTACGGGCGGCGCGCGTAGAGGGCGACTTCCCGCGCCAGGGCGTCGACGTAGCGGTCGACGTCACGCGCGTTCTTGTCCGTGTAGACCCTGAAGTAACAAAACCTGCACCGTTTGCGACAAAACGGGATGTGAATGTAGAGGCCCAGCGGCACAGGCGGATCTGGGGCCGGTCTCTCCAACGAATCCAGGGCCTTCGCGACGTGCTCCGCCTTCCAGGTCGAAAACGGCGGGTAGTTGGCTACGAAGTAGCTTCCCACCCGCGTTTCGGCATCGTAATTTGTGACTGCAAGATCCATAACGTCCGCCCCGGCCTATTGATCATGCCGGAACTTCGGCGCAAAGGATCAATCCGGCCACAACACCGCGCCATTATAACGTATGCGTTTCAACTCGTGTTTGTCAATAATTGTAAGCCGTGGGTACGAGCGCGGCCGCCGACAGCCTTTCAGCCCGTTGAGCGATTTTCCCGCAGACGTGGGAGCGCCCGCAGGCCCGCGCGCGGCTGCGGATGAATGCGACACTCGGTCTTCCGGCCGCCAATGGAGCCGTTTCGACGGACTGGGAAGCCCGCCCCACGAACTTGTTGAGCGGGCTGCTAATCGAGTGCGGACAGATAGATTTCGAATAATTCGTCCCGGCCGACAGGTCGCGGGTTAAATGAAGCCGTCCATTGGCGGGATGCTTCTTCCGCCAGCATTTCCAACGACTCTCGCTTCACGCCGCATTCCGACAAACGGCGCGGAAGACCCGCGGCATCGAGCAATATCTCGATGCGTTCCGCCAGGGCGGCACCGTCGCCGAGGTCTTCGTATGGATTGCCACCCTCGGCCGCGTTGAAGCGAACGACGTGGGGCAGCAGCAATCCCACCGCAAGTCCGTGAGTCAGCCCGCAGCGCGCCGTGAGAGGATTCGCACAGGCGTGCGCCGCGCCGAGCATCGAGTTTTCGATGGCCGCACCTGCCAAGTGTGCGCCGAGAAGCATCATCGACCTTGCCTCGTCGTCGCTTGGGTCTCGGACAGCCCGCTGATAAGACGGCTCCAACAGGTTCCACGCCTCGCGCGAGAAGGCCCGGCTGTTATCGTTGCGATTTCGCGCACCGGCCGTTTCGACCGCGTGGGCGAGCGCATCCATCCCGGCGGACGCCGCAACCAATTGCGGCTGGCTCAAGGTGAGATCCGGATCCAGTATCGCAACGCGGGGACGCAGGCCTCCCTCCGTAGGCAGGCGCCTATCTCCGCACGCCATCTTTTGGTGTGTCTTCGGATCGCAAATGAGAGCGAACGATTGCGCTTCGCTTCCGGTGCCGGCCGTCGTGGGAACCGCGATCATCGGGAGCAATGCCTGCGTGGTTTTGTCGGTGCCCCAATAGTCCGCGATCTGGCCGCCGTTGGTAAGGAGGATGTTGATTCCCTTGCAGCAGTCCATGGCGCTGCCGCCGCCCACGGCCACCAGCAGGTCGAAAGCTCCTTCCTGCGCGACGTGCAGACCGGCGGCCACGTGCTCCGTCGTCGGGTTTTCTTCCACGCCGTCGAACACCACTACGGATAGCTTCGCTCCCTGCAACGAAGCGACGGCGCGTTCCACGTGGCCGGCCGCAACGATGCCGGGGTCCGTCACGAGCAGAACACGGGCCGATCCAAGCTCCGCGGCCGACGCCCCCAGATGGGCGAGTTCCCCTGCCCCGAAGACCACACGTGTGGGCGAGTGTTCTAGTATCGAGGGAAGGGCAGGCTGGCGTCCGATCATGCAGCAGGCTCGATCTGAAACGCCCGCTGGCGGTAGAGAAGCTCAAAAAGGTTGCCCTCGTGGGGCTGATCCCAGCTCAAACGCCAAGTCGGAATCGGGCCGACGTTGAGCCGATCGACGTTGGACGACGCCATCAGGGCGTTGGTGAAGGATTCGTCGGATGTGATCGCGGTGACGACGAGGCTCGGACCGATGGCATCCGGCATTTGTTCCGCCGGACATTCGATAACGGAAGCGTACGGAAACAGAAACTCACGGTTGGCCAACGGATGCTCGCGGTCGGTGCAATGTATAATCGTCGGCAGCAGATACGCGCAGCGGCCGATTCTCGTGAATCTCGGTGTGCCGCGAGTCTGTTGCGTGAAATCGACGGCGCCGGACTCGCGAAGCCCGTGATCGATCGCGGCGTTGATCTGCTCCGCGACGGCCGGATTGGCGAACGCCGCGAGCGTGGCATTTTCGTCGTCGGCGGGCAGAGCGCGCCGCTCCGCGAGCCGGGCGGCGATCGCCTCCGCCAAAGCACGGCCATGTTTGGGAGTCCAGACGGCCGAGGCATTTATGCACGAACGCCCGCCGTTCGCCTCAATTGACGACACGACAAGATCGACGTGGCGCTCCCAATCGTCGGCCTGATCCTCCCCGATCAGGATTTTGCTGTATCCCGGCCCGTGAATCTCGATGCGCGGATCGCCACGCCACGGCTCGACCGTCGGACCGGCGCCGAACAACATCGCGCGGTCCGCACGGCGCAGGACTTCACCCGCGCCCGCGTGGTCCGACGGATAGAAACCGAACGCCGCGCGCGGCACGCCTGCGGCCGCCAGCGCCTCGACCATCCGGTAGGGCGTCCAGGGTTCTTCACGGCCCGGTTTCAAGACGATCGGAGATTTCAACGCGACGGCCGGCGCCCACAGCGCGTGAACACCTGGCGAGTTACTCGGCAGGACTGCCCCGAAAATCCGCCCGGCCCGATAGAAGCTCAGCAGACCGCGGTTGTGTACACCGTAGCCCTTGTCGAGAATCTCCGGCGCGAATCCCCGCGTCAGTCCGCCGACAACGGTGTCCATTTCGGCGAACACTTTGCGAATCTTCGCGGCGTTTTCGCGGCAATACGCGATCGGCATCCCCGTGGTGGCGGATAACTGCGCGATGTAATCGCTAAAGCTCTGCGTCGCCGCGCCGATCGGCAGGTCGGCCGTCACAAACAGCTCCGCGGCCTTGCGGAACATTCCGAACAACTGCGCGGTCGTATATCCTTCGAGAACGGCGTCGTCCATTCTGGCGATGTCACGGCTGATCATCCCGCTGTTGGCCTGACTGACAATCGCGACCGGCTCGCCCGTGGCGTGGTGGACGAGCTCGAGCTTTTCAACGCTCTCGTAAGGCTCACCGCGGCGGAGGATCGGGATTTTCGGAATCAATGCGAACTGCTCCCTCAACGTGTGACGTCACGTTTCACCTCGTAGCAATAATACTCAAACTGACCCGTTTTTGGGATGATCGAAGCGTAACCCCAGCGAGCCGCGAGCCTTAGCTCGCGCGGACGCACGTACTCCGCGGACGCGAAAAGGCCATTCCCACCACCGCGCGGACTAAAGTCCGCGGCTCGCAAAGGGCGAAATCGCTCAGTGTGAGTATAATATATGCGATGGAGTCGTTCGAAGCTACAATGCAGCGCGGTGGGGAGGTTGCTCTGCGAGCGGCGTCGAGGTTCTTTATGCAAGCTGACCCGGTCTTCGAAACATTGCGTGAGATCGCCAAACGCCTTTCCGACATCGGTGTTTCCTACGCGGTCCTTGGGGGGATGGCCCTCGTCGCCCACGGGTACCGTCGGACGACGGAAGATATTGACGTTCTCGTCTCGCCCGAGGGCCTCAGCCGCGCACATGAGGAACTGGTTGGCCTCGGTTACCGTCCGGCCTTCGAGAAAAGTAAGAACTTGCGTGACACGCGCACGGGTGTGCGGATCGAGCTGGTTGCCGCCGGGGGGTTTCCCGGTGACGGCAAGCCGAAACCGGTTGCCTTTCCCGACCCTGACGAGGTTGCCGTGGAGATCGACGGCGTCCGATACGTAAACCTACCCACGCTCGTCGAGCTCAAGCTCGCTTCGGGGATGACAAACCCCGGCCGGCTCCGCGATCTTGCCGACGTCCAGGAGTTGATCCGTTCGTTGAAGTTGTCCGACGACTTCGCGGAACAACTTAACCCGTACGTCCGAAGCAAGTTCCGCGAGCTTGCTCAAGCGGTTGAGCAGGCGGACGAGAGCGATACCTGACGTGAAACAAGCGAAGCGGAATCCAATCAAATGCGGCGATCGGCGGCGCGGACGCGCGCTCGGAATTCTCGTGTCTATACTGGATGACGGGCTTGGATTGGCGGAAGAAGGTGAAATCTATCCTCACGAAACGTCTCGGCTGCATAAGCCAGGACTGCTCGAATGTGTTTCTCGGTGAGGTTCGGGTAGTTCCGATGAATTGCCTCGCGGTCCCATCCGCCCACCAGAAGCTCGAGCACGAACTCGACGGACAGCCGCGTACCTTTCAAAGTCGGCTTACCGCCGAGAATCTCGGCGTCACAAACGATATAGTCCCTCCAGTTTACGTCAGAATCATTTATTGCGTTGTTCACGGCCATGGCAGACTCCCTATCTTGTACTACAGCGCCACAAGCACCGTCCTGTAAACCGCAGATAAACGCGGATGAACGCGGATGAACGCGGATTCGGAGGTACGGGCAGGAGGACATGGGTGCTCATTGGTGCGCGGCGCTCCCCTCGCCCATCGGGCAACCTACCCACCGCGATTCAGCTTTTCTGCGTTCATCTGCGTTCATCCGCGGTTCAGCCCAAAAGCGTTGTAGCGTTAGTATACGCCTTCGACTATAGGTGTGGCGAATCCCGAGAACGGCCGGACGTCTCCCGCGCCGTCCCAGGGATACGCCGCACAAGGCGGATGGCGGATCGCCTCGTCGCGCTCTAAAAACCGCGGCATGAAGAACTCTTTCGTCAGAGTCGTCAGCCGCGTGCGGCCGAGCGCGCCGTATTCGACTACGCGTTGGGGCTGCTGCGGGTCCACGATCTCGATCATGGCCCGCGGCGACGGCGGATAGTAGATGACGCTGTAGTTGTCGGCCGGATCGAACGGCTTGTGACACGCCAGCCCCATGAGCGTGTTTCCGTAGGTAGGCACGAACTCGATACAGCCTTCGAGCAGTTCTTCACGTGCAAACCGATGAAACTGCGCGGTCAACTGAGTTCCGCCGCAGAACACGCCGGTAATGCCCATGCGTTTGAGCGAAACGCGTTCGCAAAGGGCTTCCAGCAATTTGGGCGTCGTGAACAGGCAGCGGATGCCCTCGTGGGCGCGCAGCACCGTCAGTGCCTGATTGATTACGTGGTCCTTGTACTCGTGCATGAGCGTGCCGCGCCCCGATTTGACGAGCTTTACGACCCAGCGCGGGTCCATGTCGACGCAGAAGCAGATACCGCCGCGATGTTGACACAGGTGCTCGACGGCGAGCCTGAGGCGCCTTGGGCCGCTGGGGCCGAGCATCAGCCAGTCGGAGCCCTTGGGAAAGGACTCGTCGGGAAGCGAATCGCTGAACAACTCGTAGTCGATGCGGAAATCCTCGATGTTGATACGTGACTTGGGCGTGCCGGTGCTCCCGCCGGTTTCGAAGACGAAGACGGGGCGGCCGGCATACGCCCTGGGGACCCAGCGCCGCACCGGCCCTCCGCGCAGCCACTCGTCTTGAAACGGCTCGAACTTGTCCAGATTGCCGTAGGACTTGATCTCATGGCGCGGGTCCCAATCGAGCCTGGATGCGAAGTCCAGCCAGAACGGGCAGCCGGTCTGCGGATCAAAGTGCCAGGCGACGATCGCGCGGGTGTGGGCGTCGAGCCGGTCTTTGGCTTCGGCAACTCGCTCCTTTAATTGTACGTTCAGCGAAGTCATGAGTATCAACGAGCCGCGTAAGAATCGTGCTGACTGTTTACCGAGTTTTCATAGTGCCGATCTGCGGTTTCGGGCCAAAACAACGCGGTTCGTACCCGAGCACACACTGAATACCGCAGCGCTTCGGTCCACGGAAGTCAGCCGCGAACTGCGAGTTCTCCGGGAGAAGCCGGAATACGACCGGTAAACAGTTTCCCGTCGTTTACGATCGCGTTCGATCGCCGATTCCCAGGAGCAACCCCTCCACGCTTATGTCCTCGTCCAATTCTTCCCAATGGATTCCGGTGCCCCCGCCGCTTAAATCGAAGTGTTCCCTTTGCTGGGGAGTCGCACCGAGAAGCCGGGGGAAGTACGCAAGCGGCACTGCCAACTTGCGACCATCCGCCAATTCCACCCATAGGCTGTCAGGGTCGAACCAGACGCGCGTCGCGGCCGGTTTAGTCATCAAAATGCTCATGCCAGCACCTCTTGATTAGAGCCTGATTCTCCTCGATGGTTTTTTGAATCGTTTTCAGTTCCGCAGAAGTCATACCGTAAGACTCGACAAGTAGTATGCTGGGCTCCAGCCAAAACTTCGCAACCTTTTCCGCCTTGCGAACGTGAATATGGATTGGTTCTCGTGGCTCGCCCTCATTGGAGAAGAAAAAGAATCGATAGCCATCACTCCGGATCACGACGGGCACAGGCTTTTTCCGTTCAGTTGCAGTCTTCGATGGAAGTATCTCATTTTTCTGCGTGAATCGCAAAGAGCGTGTTCCGATTGACGACGTAGAGCGCTCCGTTCGCCGCGACCGGTGTGGTATATACCGAGTTGCCCATTTCATTCGCGGCAAGCGTCTTGAGATCCTTGCCGTGTGCCAGCACCGTGACTGTGCCGTCCTCGTCGCCAATCATGACCTTGCCATCGACGACGTAGGGCGAGCCCCAGATGGCCGCGAGCGTGTCGTGGCGCCAATGGCGCTTGCCCGTTTTCACGTCGAAACAGTAGACGAATCCGCTCAGGTCGGCCTGATACAGGAGCCCGTCGGCGATCGCCGCGGTGGACATCGTGCGGTTGAAGTCTTCACCGCCGACGTGCCATACGCGGCCGCTCTCGGTGATGTCGCCGCGCTTAGTCGCGTCGATCGCGTAGAGATGGCCGGGCCCCTCGCCGTGCTCGGGGTCCTGACCGACGGCCAGGAAAACTTTGTCATTGTAAATCACCGGAGTGCTTATTACGTTGTTCTTCGTTCCCCTGCCGCCGAGGACCCACTTGGAATCCTTCGGATTCAGATCGAACTTCCAAAGCGGCTCCCCGGTCCGGGGCTCGTACGCGTAGCACCAGCCGTCGCCGCCTGCGAATATGACCTGCGGCTCTCCGGCGATGACACCGTAGGCCGGCGAGGACCATGCGCCGTGCAAGACGTTCGAGCCCGGCTCGTTTCGCTCCCAAACCACCGCGCCGGTGTTCTTGTTTACGGCGATGAACGCCGGCGCGTCGGGCATGGGTATGTCCAGATGCCCCTCGTCGACGCCGTTCGACGTGAGTGTGAACACGAGATCGCCCGCGCCCACCGGCGACGCGGTGGCCAGGTTGTGCGGAAAGGCGCCGAGCTCCTCAATCATGTCCAGGACCCAGATGAAATCGGCGTCCTTTTCTTCCTTGTATTTCTCCTTTTCGTACGGACCGTCGTTCTTGCCGTCGAGCATTCCGTTAACGTCGGCACAGACCAACTCGCACCTGTTGCTCACGTAGTACAGCCGGTTACCGTCCACCCAGGGCGACGAGCAGATGCCCTGCTCGGGCCAGTCGTTTACCCGGCCGGTAGGCAGTTTGTCGTGCGTCGCCTGCCATAACAGCTTGCCCGTTTTCTCCTCGAAACAGAGGACAACGCCCTTGTCGCCCTTGATGTCGGGGCGGTGGCCGGCGCCGTTGTTCGTGCCCACAAAGATTTTCCCGTTCACGATCACGGGGTTGCCGTAGGCCTGCGACCCGAGGCGCGCCGTCCACTTGACGTTCTTGCCGGTCTTGATGTCCCATTCGGCCGAAATGTCCTTCTCACCCGACACCATGTTGCGGTCGGTTGAGCCGCCCCACATCGGCCAGTCGCCCTTTTTGGCGTTCGCCAACGGCTCCGCACTTGCCGCGGGTGCGCCGGACAATAGGAGCGCGGTCGCTAGTGCTCCGACGCAGCTAAACTTTCGGGGGTGGCGGGTTCGCTCCCTTACGGTCGCGGCTCGGAGAATCGGCCTCCGGCACCCGAACAATGAACTGCAACGTGGCACTAGTATCACGGATCGCCGGTATCTAGTCATTTCTCGTTACCTTGAAGTTGTCGTAGAAAATCTCCGGGCCGTCGCTCTTGGCGGTGGTGTTGGTCGAATAGCCGTAGACTCCGGCGCTGCCCTCGCGGTTGGGGGACGGGTCGACCATCTCGATCGTCCAGGCGGCCGGCTCCTCGGACTCGCGCGGCCAGACTTTCGCCCGGACTTTGGCCTGCTCGGCGTCCAGCTTAACGTCGAACTTTACGCGATACCACTGGTTCGCGTCCCACAGAAACGGCTCGTCTTTGCGAAGTCGGGGGATCGGCGACCACGTCTCTATGCGCAGCACGTCGCTCATCCCAAGCATGATGAAACGGTAGCGGCTGTTGATAAGCCCCATGTCCGGCTTGAAGCGTTTGCCTTTGAGCGTTCCCAGCAGATCGGCCTGCACGGTGTAACCGCCGTCGATCGGCGGCGTGGCGTACGCCCGCATGCGCATAAACGGCGGGCTCGGCCGCTCCTTCGACGCCAGCTTGCGAAGGGCCATGCTTCCGTCGCGCTCGGCTATTACTGCCCGGCCTCCCGCTCCCACCCAACCCGGCGGGGGCTTCCCCGGCTCCATAGAGTCGAAGTTCTCATCGATCGGAAGGCTCGGACTTATGCGGACACGCGACCTGGCCTCGAGGCCGTCTGTCTTTGCGGTTACATACCCAGCCGAAAACGAGTTCGATGTGCCGGCGGTAATCAGCACGCCGGAATCCTCGAGTGTCTTAATCTCCCCGATCGTAGTCGAGAAGCTGACGTCAGATGGTTTACAGGACCGTCCGGCTTCGTCGAAGAAGAAGGCCGAAATCCGCACAGATTCGCCCGGACTGAGCGTCACTTCCGCGGGCACCAAGTGTATATGGGTCGCGGGCAAGGGCGACTGCGCGGCCTGTCCGCCCATAGATGGAACGGGCACAGATTCCCCGGGCCGCCCCTTGGTCCCAAGGCAATACGTGTTGTACCTGGTCATGAAGTAGACCCGCCCGTCGCTGACGGCGGGCGAGCCGTAGATGTCGTCGATCAGGTTGTCCGCGCGCTCGAAGGCCCGGGACGCGAGGCTTACACACTTGTCGCCTTCATCCCGAAGAATATGAAAGACGCCGGTCTGTTCGGCGACGTAGATCACTCCATCGGAGGTCACGGTCGGAGAGCCCTTGCCGACACGTCCGAGGTCATAAGTCCAGATCTCTTTGCCAGTTGTCGCGTTCACGGCCAGCAGCGTCGCGGCGTTGGTAACCGCGTACAACCTTCCATTCGCAATCGCGGGAGAGGCGTAACCGACGGTACACTCGGGAAGCCGCCACACTTCGCCGGTTTCGGTGATGTCGCCGCGTTTGGAGGCGTCTATGCACACCAGCCGCCCCATCTCGGTATTGTCGAGGTTTTCTTCACTGTGGCCGATGTACGCATACTTCCCGTCGTCGACGACCGATGAATTCAGCCCGCGTTTGCTCAGTTGCAACGTCCAGAGCGTCTCGCCCGTACGCGCCTTCATCCCGTACACGTTGCCGTCGGCGTTGGCGGCGATGAGCATCCGCACGCCGTCAATGGTCGTAACCACCGGACAGGAATAAGTCGTATCCTCCGGTTTGCCGCCCGGCGCCGCCCACCAGTTAATCTTTCCCTCGCGCTTGTCGAACGCCGCATACCGGTGTTTGCCCGGGGCGTGATCACCCCAGCCGGAATTCAGAAAACTCACGATCACGAGGTTTTCGTCGATGATTGGCGTGTGCAGCCGTCCGCCGTATCCGCTGATCCGGCCGAGTTCCTCGGTCATCGAGACCTTCCATTTCACGTTCCCGTCGCGGTCGAAGCACATCAACTCGCCGCCCGTTCCGTGTACGTATACGTTTCCCGATTCGGGGTCACCAACCGGCGCCGTCCATCCCACCCTTTCCTCGACGACGTCCGAGTGAAAGACGTTAAAACGATGTTCCCAGACCGTCTTCCCCGTTTCCGCATCCACGCAAGTCAGCCGCTCTTGTAAGCCCGGTCCCTTACCGACCGGGCCGAGCAGGTAGACACGCCCTTTCATAACGATGGGCGTCGAGCGTCCGCCGATCGGAATCTTCCAGATCAATTGCGCGTTGTCGGGCGTCCAGCCGGTAACCGCGGCCTTCTCCCGCGACATTCCGGACTGCTCCGGGCCGCGCCAGAACGGCCAATCGTTTCCCAGTACGGCCCCCGTCGACAGGACCACACCCAAGCTCAAGGCCAGTCCGTTCAAAATGGATCGCTTGTTCACTCGCCTAATCTCCACGACTTACATCGCCGGTATGGTCTATTCACGTATTTCAAGGCGTTTGGCCTTCATTTCAAAACGCGGCAGGCTGCCCGGCTGCGCCAACACCACGGTCGCCCGAAAGTTGAGCCGATCACGCACTTCGGATTTCACGCGCTCGGTCAGGGTCTTCGCGGCCTGGCCCGAGCGCGGTTCGATCTCGACGCAAAGCTCGGTCAGCGCGCCGCGCTTATCGACGACAATTCTAAACTCCGCGACCTCGTCGAACCCGCGGACAATGTTCTCTATCGCGGACGGGAAGACGTTGTTGCCTCGGATGAGCAGCATATCGTCGAACCGCCCAAGTATGCCACCTTCGATTCGCGCAAAACTGCGGCCGCACGCACAACGCCCATGAGTCAATGCCACGCGGTCGCCGGTGCGATATCGGATCACCGGGCTGCCCCAACGCCCGAGATTGGTCAACACGAGCTCGCCCGGCTCGCCCTCACCCGCATCGTTACCCGTGTCCGGGTTGATCACTTCCGCGATGAACTCGCTTTCCATGACGTGAAGTCCGCCGACGTGCTCGACGCACTCGAAGCCCCACGGCCCGACCTCCGTCATTCCCGCGTGGTCGAGCACGCGAGCGCCCCAGGCGGATTCGATCCGCGCTCGAACCTGAGGTATGTTGCCGCCCGGTTCACCGGCCACGATCACCAGGCGAACCGCGGAGCCTCGCAAATCCAGGCCCGCGCCAGCCGCTACCTCGGCCATGTGCAGCGCGTAAGTCGGCGTGCAACAGACCACGGTGGCTTCGTTTTGCAGCAGATGCCGCAAGCGCGCAGTCGTGCTCATTCCGCCCGCGGCCAAGCATAGATTCCCGAACTCCACGGCGGAGTCAAATGCGCCCCAGAAGCCGATGAACGGTCCGAACGAGAACGGAAAAAACAGCCGGTCCCCGGGCAGGACCCCCCCGGCAACGTAGAGAATCGCCCAACATTTCTTCCACCAGTCCCAGTTCTCCGCGGTGTCCAGCCAACGCATTGGGCTCCCGTGGCTGCCCGACGTCTGATGAAGGCGAACGTAGCGCTCGATCCGGTCCGTAAGCACCGAGCCGTACGGCGGGTGCTCGAATATATCGTTCTCGAGCTCCGCGCGCGTAGTGAGCGGGAGGGCCGACGGCGAATCCGTCCGCGGATGGAACCGGCAGCGGTTGAGCTTGTTGCGATAGAAGGCGCTGTGACGCACCGCGTGTTCAAAAATGCGCGCGAACTTTTCGCGCTGAATTCGATCGAGCCCTTCGCGGTCCAGCGTCTCTTCCTGGGGATTATGGAACGGCATTGACCCTTACTCTACGCAAGCACTGCGCACTCGAGCATCGCTTGACCCCACAAGTTCGTCGCAGCGCGGGCTTGGTATTTGCCCGCACGGCCGGCGCACCGGAGCGTTGCGCCGGCGGGGTCGTCCCTGCACGCACGCGGCCGCGAGGGCCGGGTCGCCCTGCCCGTAGGTGCCGATGACGAGTCGTCCCTGCACGCACGCGGCCGCGAGGTTGACATGGCCGGCACCCGCGTCCTGGCCCGGAGTCGTCCCTGCACGCACGCGGCCGCGAGGCCCGATTCGTACCCCAACTCCAGGTCGTTCGCCGGTCGCGGGCATCGTCGTCTAATCGTGGTCCTCCAACAAGGACAAATTTGTCAAAACTCGCAAGGCCACTTGTGGAAGCCGGCTGACCCCGTAAGGTATCGCCGTATTCGGGAGGGAGGCACAAGTTGCAACACCACCTGCGCGGCACGCTTTAGCCTGCGCGAACGCTCGTAAATTGAGAATCCTGCGGAGCCAAGCCGTGACGAGGGCCGCATGATTTGTGAAATGTAGTTGCGGCTGAATCCTGGGTCGCGAGTCAAGAAAGGCGGGAACGGCAAGCCCGCCACAAAAGAGGAGTGAAATCAAATGAAATGTAAGCGGACAAGAGCAAAGCGCGGTATTCCCTCCGTGCCCATGGTCGTGGCGATTGCGCTGGTGACCGGCGGTGCGGTGGCCGTACCTGACGCGGCGGCGGCGCCGGTGGTGGTCAGATCGGCAACCGATCACGCGCAGTACAACGCCTTCACGCTTGATTTCGGCGAGTTCGGCAACATCGACGGTCTCGGGCCGGAGCGCACCGGACTGATCTCCAGCACGGACCTGGAGATCGAAGTCGATCCCGACATCCAAACGGCGCGGTTCATCCGCTACGACCAGAGAGTTCAACCCATCATCCTTCCGGGCGGATTCGACACCGGCGAAATCCGCGTCGAAGTCGTTCCCGGCTCGTCGTCCGGGACGTTTGACAAGCGTAGCGGCGTCTTCGTTACGGCCGAGTCGTACAACATCTATTTCGAGGGCGACTTGAGTGCGTTCGGCCTGCAATCGCCGGTGGTCCTGGAGAGCACTTCGACCGGTTTGGTAACGCTCGAGACGCTTTCTATCGGGGCCGTTTCGATAGAGTGGAGCGGCGAAACGGAAATCGGCAGCGGCGAGTTGATTCTTCCCGTCGACTACACCTGTTCCGTGAACAATCACTTCGTCCCCGGCCCCGTCGAGGTATTGGCGCTCGACCTCGATCCCAGGATTATCGACCTGGCATTGCCGCAGGTCCTCGAGCAGCGTCTTGTCGCACTTGTCAAGTTTGCAGGGGCGGCCGCCGCGAACGACAATACGTCCGCGGCGATAAGAGCGCTGAGAAGTTTCATACGAGCGGTCTTAGACGGTGCCGACGCGGGCGAGATTGATGAAACTGATGCGTTCGACCTGATCGACCGCGCCGAATTTGCCATCAAGCTGTTGCAGAAACTGTCGCTGGAGTGGCCTGATGCGCTCGCGGATTGAGGTCAATATGCGAAGGTCCCCCAATGCGACGATTGTCGTGACATCGTGAAGCATACGCCGAGGCCGCTCCGCAGGGGGCGGCCTCGTTTCTTTGAGTTGCAGAGCGGCGTCGCGCGCGGGAGACCGCCGGCTCGGCCCCGGAATGGAAAACAGGGCGGGCCCCGTTTACCCAAGAACGTGTGTGGAAAGGCCACCGCGTACTCCGAGCCGCCTGTCTGCCGTGCCGCGCACGGCACAGGCAGGCGCAGACAGGTGCGAGCCGCGAGCTTCAGCTCGCGCGGACCGCCGCGCCGACTGAAGTCGGCGGCTCGCTCCTATGCGGACGCGGGACCGTTTGAGCTTCTCACACACGCTCTGACATCCGACAATGCGAGTCGCCTATCTGGCATCCGGTGCCGCGGGAATGTACTGCGGCAGTTGTATGCGCGACAATCTCCTCGCGGCGACTTTGATCAAACAGAGCCGCGACGTTGTACTGCTTCCGCTGTACACGCCTCTGCGCACCGATGAGCGCGACGTCAGCAGCGGGAAGGTGTACTACGGCGGAATCAACGTATATTTGAAGGGCAAGTCCTCCCTGTTCCGGGGCCTGCCGCGCGCCCTGGAAAACCTGCTGGACGCGCCGCGCGCGCTGCGCGGCGTCGGCCGATTCGCCGTAAACACAGACGCGCGAACTCTCGGCGAGCTAACCGTTTCCGTTCTCCGGGCGGAGCACGGGCCGCAGCGCAGGGAGTTGGCTAAGCTCGTCGCCGGCCTGCACGTCATCGCACCGTCGTTGATAAACCTTCCCAATCTGATGTTCATCGGGACCGCCCGCGCGTTGCGCGGCGCGCTCGACGCACCGGTGGTGTGTACCCTGGCTGGTGAGGACATATTCCTCGACGCACTGCCGGAGCCTTATCGAGCGGAAGCACTGGAGATCATTCGCGAGTCGGCGCTGCACGTCGACGCCTTTGTCGCCCCCACTCAATACTACGCCCGCCACGCGGTTGCGCACTTCGGGCTCGATGCCGGCCGCGTACACGTCGTCCCTCTCGGAATCCACGTTGATGATTTTTCCGAGCCGGCGACGGCGTCGGAGGGCGTGTTCGACATAGGCTACCTCGCGCGCGTCTGCCCCGAGAAGGGGTTGGCAAATCTGTGCGCCGCCCTGGCCCGGCTGCGCGGCGCCGGCCGCAACTGCCGGGTTAGGGCGGCCGGGTATCTCGGCAAAGTCCACAGGGGTTATCTGGCGCAGTGCGTTGCGCGGCTGGAAAGCAGCGGGGCGGGCGGCGCCTTCGGGTATATCGGAGAGGTCTCTCGGGCGGAGAAGCTTGCGTTCCTGCGGTCGCTGCACGTCGTTTCCGTTCCCTGTCTGTACAACGAGAGCAAGGGGATTTACGTTTTGGAGGCGATGGCGGCCGGCGTCCCGGTGGTGCAGCCGCGGGTCGGCTCGTTCCCGGAGTTGATAGGGCAGACCGGGGGCGGCCTTCTCTACGACCCGGCCGATGAAGACGGTCTGACGACTGCCATTGCGCGTCTGATGGATGACAGAGAACTTGGAAGAGCGCTCGGCGGCGCGGGACGGGCAAGCGTCCGCGAGAAGTTCACGGCCGAGGTCATGGCCCGAAACACGTGGGCGCTTTACGAGCGCGTTTGCGCATCGCATCCTGCACGATCGGCAACTACTTGAGACGAAGGGACGAAGGAACGAAGGGGTTCCGTCCGCGATGGCGGCGGTCGATGAGATACGTCCCGCGCTCCGTTAACCATCCACGCAGCGCTACACAGCAGATCGGCTCCCCGCCGTCCCCGAGGCCGGTGGGAGCCTCAGCGAGGACGGGCAAGCTCCCCGAAATAGGCGCGGCCGTCGCGCTCATGGAACACGACGGCCGCAAACCGGGGGGCTACCCGGCGGATGCCAAAAAAACACGCGCGGCGGAACAATGTTAGACGTACAGGACCTGAAGAAGGAATATCCAAGCCACGACGCTCCGCTTCGCGTCCTTAGCGGAGTCAACCTGAAGGTCGACGCCGGGAAAAGCGTCGTGGTCATGGGGCCGTCAGGTTCGGGAAAAAGCACGCTGTTAAACATCATTGGAACGCTCGACGATCCCACGTCCGGCAGAGTCATCGTCGCGGGAACGGACCCTTTTGATCTGTCCGCACCGGAACTGGCCCGCTTTAGAAATCGCCGCCTCGGTTTCATTTTTCAGGACCATCACCTGCTGCCGCATTGCACGACGCTGGAGAACGTCGTATTGCCCACGCTCGTCGACAAGGCCGATCAGGATGGCGTTGAACGCGCGGAGGCGCTGCTCGAGCGCGTGGGCCTGGCCGAGCGGATGAGCCATCTGCCATCCGAGTTGTCCGGCGGTGAGCGCCAACGGGCCGCGATAGCGCGAGCCCTGGTCAACCGTCCCGCGCTGATACTCGCCGACGAGCCGACCGGAAACCTGGACAGGGCTTCGGCCGAAGTCGTTGCCGATCTTCTGGCGGAGTTGGAGCGCGCGCGGGACGCCGCGGTCGTCGTGGTTACGCACAGCCAGTTGCTCGCCGGCCGCTTCGCCACTCATTACGAGCTTGCGGACGGCAAGCTCGTTGCCGTGGGAAAGTGAACCGTGCAACTTTCTGCGCTTACGCGCCGCAGCCTGGTCTACCATTGGCGGACAAACCTCGCGGTCACGGCGGGCGTGGTCGCGGGTGCGGCGGCGCTGTGCGGGGCGTTGATCGTCGGCGACTCGATGCGCTTCAGCCTGCGCGAAGTCGCCCTCTCGCGGCTCGGCGGCGTTCACTTCGCTCTGGCCGGTTCGCGTTTCTTCGGCGAATCTCTGGCAAGCCGGATTGAGGACGATCCGCGATTTAGAGGCCGATTCGCGTCGGCCGCGCCCGTTATCATGATTTCCGGCGCCGCGGTCAATGCGGGCAGCGGCGCACGTGTCGACCGGATCAACATTTTCGGAGGCGACTTGCGGTTCTGGGCCCTGGGCAACACCGCCGAGGCTGTCGAACATGGGTCGGGCATGCAGCGTTATGTGATCTTGAACACGCCGCTGGCCGATGAGTTGGGCGTGCGCGCGGGGGAGGACGTGCTCTTGCGCGTCGCGAAGCCGTCGGCCGTGCCGGCCGAAACGCTGTTGGGCCGCGGCGATGACACGGCCATGTCCCTGCGGCTGCCGGTGCGCGAGGTAGTCGCTTCGGAAGGCATGGCCGGATTCAGCCTGAACACCGGACATCAGGCGCCGTACAACGCTTTCGTTCCGATCGCGGTCATTCAAGATGCATTCGGGCGGCGGGGCCGGGCGAATACGATCTTGATAGCGAAGGCTCACGGATCCGAAGCGCACGCGAATGCGGCGGCGGACCTTCGCAACCTTGGCCGACTGCTTCACGACCACCTCACCGCGGCCGACGTGGACGTTTCGCTTCGGCGCGATGACGAATGCCGCTACGTCGCCGTAGAGAGCACGCGCGTGTTTCTCGAACCGGCGCTCGAAGGCGCGGCCCTGCGCGCCGCCGCGGACGTGGGCGCGTCCGCGGCCTCGACGTTGACGTATCTCGCCAACGAGATTGCGATCCAGCCGGCGGCGCAGGGCTTGTCGCGGGAATCCGACGGGCCGGCCGCGGTTCCCTATTCGACGGTGACGGCGATGGACGGTGCCGCGGTCGCGGCACTCGGTTTCACGGACAGAGACGGAGAGCTTCTGTACGGGCCTGCGCGCGGAGAGCTGCTGCTGAACGCATGGGCGGCGGACGATCTCGGAGCACAAGTCGGCGACGGGGTGCGGCTGACGTACTACGTAACCGGCCCGTTCGGGAAGCTCGACACACGGCAGGCCGAGTTTCGGCTGACGGGCGTCGTGCGTTTGGCCGGCTGCGCGTCCGATCCGGGTTTCACGCCTCCCTACGAGGGCATCACCGACACCGAATCGATCGCGGACTGGGATCCGCCGTTTCCGATCGACGTGAAGCGCGTCCGGCCCAAGGACGAGGAATACTGGCGGCGTCATCGAGCGACTCCGAAAGCGTTCATCAGTTTGGACGAGGGCGTGGAGTTGTGGGGCGACGAACCTGATACGATCGGCCGTGTGACGTCGGTGCGGATCATGCCCCGCGAGGCGGGCGCGAGACTCCCTGATGTCGATGTGCTCGAACGCAGGCTTGTGAACCAGGTCGACCCCGCGAATCTCGGCATGGCGTTTCGGCCGGTCCGCGCCGATGCTCTTGAAGCCGGCGCCGGGAGCACGGACTTTGGAGGACTGTTCATCGGCTTTAGCTTATTCCTGATTGCCTCCGCGGCCATGCTGGTCGGGCTGCTGTTTCGACTCGGCGTCGAGCGGCGCTGGGCGCAGATCGGAACGCTGTTCGCGTTGGGATTCTCGGGGCGGCGCATTCTGCGGCTGTTGCTCGCCGAGGGTGCGGTCGTAGCCGGCATCGGCGCGGCGCTGGGCGCGGTGGCTGCGACGGGATATGCGTGGCTCATGCTGGCGGGGCTTCGTTCGTGGTGGTCCGCGGCGGTCAACGCGCCTTTTCTGCGACTCCATGCGACGCCGCTGAGTCTGGCGGCCGGTTTCGTCGGCGCCGTGTGCGTCGCGCTGTTTGCGATCGCACTCGCCATGAGGGACGTTACGAAGCACTCCGCGCATGCACTGCTTAGCGGGCAGGTGCGTGCGGCGCATTCCGGGCGGCCGCGTCGGCAGGGGCGCTGGGTAAACGTGATGGCCGTGCCGGCGCTGGCCGGAGCGTGCCTTGCGCCGTTTCTGCTCGATACAACCGATTCCCGGTCCGAAGCGGCGGCTTTTTTTGGTGTCGGCGTGGTGGCACTGGTCGCACTGCTCCTAATGTTTCGATGGTGGCTGCACGGCGAGTCGCGGGCTCCACGGGGCCGCGTGCGCGGTTTTGGTGCTCTGGCGCACCGTGTTCTTCAGATGAGCCAAGATCGCTCCCTTACGGTCGCGGCTCGGAAGAGCGACGATGACCGCGGCCTTGCGCTTGACAACGGTGACACCGCGGCGCGGCGAAAAGGGCAGGCGGTCGCGGCTCGGAAGAGCGACGATGACCGCGGCCTTGCGCTTGACAACGGTGACACCGCGGCGCGGCGAGAAGGGCAGGCGGTCGCGGCTCGGAAGAGCGACGATGACCGCG
>Ga0326597_10002589_pt1 | contig 26860 bp, 16 predicted proteins | sample RVTome_12_FD_203789 | JGI IMG/M metagenome (GOLD analysis project Ga0326597, IMG submission 203789) | Soil microbial communities from uranium-contaminated site in the Upper Colorado River Basin, Wyoming, United States - RVT100D185 | ecosystem: Environmental > Terrestrial > Soil > Contaminated >... | reverse complement strand
CATGGGCTTGACCACGGGGGTGCCGCGGAAGGTCGCACTCGACATGCTGGCCTTGAAGCCGTACTGGGGAAAACCCACCGTACGGAATTTTAGGGAGGGTGATGGAGACGTCGGCATCATTCGAAGCTCGGTCCGCGCCATCACTCTACCCGGCAATGACGGTGACGTATTTTGAATTGCGTGCGGCCCGCCCCAAGCGGCTATCCTTCTCGTGAGGAGGTGCCGCGAACGCCACGCCACAGCCCGTTTCGCATCCAGCTCACGCGCGGGGAACGGCGAACGACTTCGCGACGTTGGCCACGCTGGAGCACTAATCTGATGGCCTTTCAACATCGTTATCAGATGGCCGCGCGGCCGTTTCGCTGGACGGCCGCAGCTGCATCAGGCGCATCTGGACCTCCGCGCGCGGGCGAACACGGCGGCGCTGGTCGTCGGCGCGGACGGCATCGAGCGGACACACACACGCGCCACGGAGCCCAACACGTTGGAGACGCTCGGCATGGTGCAGGTGACGCGCGACGGGCATGGGCGCGCGGGCACGAAACGTTGTTCCCGCTGGACGCCGAGCTGAATCTCCCTCGGGAGTTGTACTCCTTCTGTATCTACCGGCGCGCGCTGGAGCCTCTCGGGCGCCGAGGCCATCCTGCGGCTGCGGTCTCTGCGCGCGAGCGGCGACTGGGACGCCTACTGGCGGCACCATTCACCAGCTGGCGGTCGTCGAGACGCCGCAAGGGGTGGAGGCGACCGTGGTCTTCGACATTTGAAGGGTCGCGGTCTCCCGAGGGATGTTCAGCTCCCGCTGGTGAGTACGCGTACCAGCAGCTTCGCGTACAGCTCGGCCCGCTTCATGCCACCTGCGATGTACGCAAACTCGTTCGGCGCGTGCGCGTTGCCGCCGCCGCCACCGATCCCGAAGTTGACCCATGTAGCCCCGGCCTCCCAGAGATCGGGGCGACCGCCCCCGATGCTGCCGGTCCACCCCGGCACCTGCCCCAACACCGACGGTGCCACTTCGCGGATCGCCCTCACCAGCGCGTCGTCGTCGGTCAGCTTGTCCCAGTATTTCAGCGGCACCCACTGCTGGGTCATGATCTCGACGCGCACGTCGAGATCCGGGTCGGCCTGCTTCATCCGCGCGAACAAGGCCCGCAGGTTCCGAAGCACGCTGTCCGGAGACTGACCGGGCAGCATCCGGATGTCGAGCTGCGCCTCGGCGTGATCCGGCACCTGGTTGACTTTGTAGCCCCCTTCGATCTTGCCGACCTCCACCACCGGCTTGCCGTCATACAGGGGAAGAGGCATGAGGGGGTGCTTTTCGTACTGGAGCCAGCCGTCGACGTTCTCGATCTCGCCGAGGACGCGCGCCAGCTTGTAGATGGCGTTGATCGGGCGGCCGCCCCCGCCGGCCCGGCTGCCACCGGTGTGCCCCGTGATGCCGGTGACGGTCACCTTCGTCCAGATCCAGCCGCCGGAGACCTTCACGATGTTGGGCCCGCCCTCGGTATCGAGGTACCAGTCGGCTTTCAGCAGTTCTGGCCGCTCCCGGACGATCGCAGGAAGACTGTGGACCTGAGCGCCCTCCCCCGGGATGAAGAGCAAAACCAGGTCGCCCCGCCGGGGAAGCCCGGAGTCGATCAAGGCCTTCGCGGCGATGAGCGAGGCGGCCATGGCCATCTTCTGATCGGAGGCTCCAAGACCGTACAGCTTGCCGTCTTCGAGAACGCCGGCGAAGGGGTCGACCGTCCATTTACTCCGGTCCCCGACCGCGACCGTGTTGTAGTGCGCAATCATGCCCAGCGCCGGACTGCCGGCGGTCCCCTTGAGCCGGCCGATCACCGTTGGGTAGTTCGGCGTCGGCTCGTTAATGTGGACCTCCATGCCGAGCTTTTCCAGCTCCGTGCCTAGAAACGCCGCCATCTCCTTGTGGTTGGCCCGGACGCCCTCATCGTAGTCGCTCCGGATCTGCACAAGTTTCTGGGCGAGGGCCACCAACTCGGCTTCTTTGATATGGCTGGTGATGTCAGGCTGGTTGTCCTGACGGGCTCCTTCCACGCGGCCGCCCCACGTCGCGGCCAGCAGAAAGACGGCACACAGCAGATCTGACGGCCAGGATCGTCGTCGCATGAGAGTCGAGTCCTCCGGCCGGGACTGTACTTCGCGCGGACACCGGGGTCAGGCGACAGATGGCGGCGGCAGTCGAAACTGTCACGGCCGAGCCGGTGACCCGGCGCGACCCTGACAGAATGGCGACTTTGCTTCCGCTGTCACTCGCAGGTTGGACCGGCGCCCAATAGCGTGGCGCTTGGTTCCTCGGCTCACTCAAAGCTGTTGTGCAGGCACGCCACGGGAGACGTGCCGCCGCCTTCCTGCCGGCCCGGCAGGCACCGGCGAGCGCCGTCAAGAGCGAGGGCCGGCAGTGGGGGACGAATATGGAGCGCGCCGCGCAGAAAGGACCTGTCCAGGGATGGCTGAAGCCGGCGCTGAGGTGGCTGCCGCTGGCCCTCCTCGTCGGCTGGGCGGGGCCGGGCGACGCGCAACAGAGCGCCCGGGATCCCAAGGACCTGATCAGCGAAGAACGCATCGTCAGGGTCCTGCAGCAGATGATCCGCATCAACACGGAATTTGCGAAGGGAGTCGTCCACAACCACGCGGAAATCGTCGCCTTCCTCGAGAAGGAACTGAGAAGTATCGGTGCCGAGGTCGAAGTGGTGCGGCCCCAGGAGCCGTTCGAGGCGCCTTACCATCGAGGCCTCGGTGTGAAGTACCCGGGCGATCCGGCGGATTTCCCGGTCGTGGTGGCGAGGCTCCGAGGCACGGCAGGGCAGCCGGTTCTGGGACTCGAGACGCTCTACAACAGCGTCGTGATTGGGGACCGGAGCCAGTGGACGGTCGATCCGCTGGGGGGAGAGATTATCGACGGCAAGATCTACGGCCGCGGGGCCACCAATTCTCATGCCAGTGTGGCCAGGTACATCGAAGCCCTCAGAGTGATCAAGGCGTCGGGCGTTCGCTTGAAGGGGGACCTGGTGGTGACGCTGACGCCGGGCGAGGGGGCGACGGAATTCGCCATGCCATGGGTCGTGGCGCACCGGCCCGAGCTGGTCAGGGCGGATTGGTACCTGATGGGGTGCTGCGGACCCAACTTCACCAAGCAGGGCGGGCATATCTGGGCCAAGCTGACCGTTCTCGGGACGATGCACCACCCGGGAAGCGCCCGCGTCAATGCCGTGCATCAGATGGCTGAGGTGCTGTCGAAGGTGCTGGACGTGGACGACTGGATGACGTGGCGGGAAGATCCGCTGTTCCCCAAGCCCCACGTCCAGGCGACCGTCCTCAGCAGCGGCGACTCGCGGCAGGTTGCCGTGAACGTCATGCCGGCGAAGGTTGAGGCGCACCTCGATATCCGCCTGGTTCCGAACCAGGATCCGCCGCAGGTCGTGGCAGAACTGAACCGTCTTCTCGACACGCTGAAGCAGAAGGATGAGAACCTCGCCGTCCAGCTCGAGGTGGCGGGGGTGCAGAAGGTTCCAGAACCCGCCTGGGATCGGATCACCGAGGACGATCCCCTGGTGCAGGCGATCCTGGCGCTCAGCCGAGAACATCTGGGTCGGGATGTCCAGATGGAATGGCAAGGAGGTGTCGGCGGTGGCCGGCCCGACTTCTGGAACCTTGGCGGCCTGGTGGTCTTTTCCGGCGGGCTTGGCCTTCCTCGTGGAGGCGGCGGGTCCCATTCGCCCGACGAGTACGCCGTGATCGACGCGCTGGTGCCGAACACGAAGATCATCGTCGATCTCGTCCAGCGGGTGTTGGGCGACACGGCGCCCCGCTCCACTTCTGGAGCCGGGCTACGCTGATATACGCCCGCGCCGGCCGTCCGCCGGCGTTCCGTCTCGCCGAAAAGTTGCCCGATCGGCGGTGTCTCGCGTCGCCCTGTATGGCGGGGTGAACGAGACGCCGCCTTTCCCGGGGCTCATCGCCGCCGCTGCCAACAGGTGAAGCCCCACCGCTCAGCGTCCGCCGGGCACCGCTCCTGCTGCCAGCGTTTCTCGACGTGTCGCATCAGCACCTCGTTCGCCCCGGCCAGCTCACGTGAGTGCGCGATCCACAGCTGGCTGCTGTCCGGCAGGTCCGCCAGGATCGAGCGGGTGAGCCGATCGGCGTCGGCGTCGAGGAACCGCGGATCCGCAAGCTCGCGCTCGTCCACCCAGCCCCGGTGGCTCCCGAAGGAGGTCGGGAAGGAATAGAACCGCTGCTCGCCACCGCCGAGCCACACGTAGTACTCGAGCGTGTTCCGCGTAAACCCGGTGCAGAGAATCGGGTCGTCGGGCCCCGCGTGGTCGAGCAGCAGGGCGGCCTGACCCGGGGCACGGGCGGCGGTGGGACGGTCATAGTAGGAGCCCAGGCCAGCCGCTGCAAGAACTCCGACGACGAGCGCCACCACCGTCCGGTATCGCGGCGGCAGGCCTGTCGCGCCGCGCGCCGCCAGCAGGAGGAACAGCGGGAGGGCCACCAGATCGTGCCGGCCGACCAGGTACAGCGGCCAGATGAAGGACAGCACGAACGGCAGCCCCAGCAGCACCAGCATGGCGGCGGCCACCCGCCGAGCCGCGCCTGCGCGATGCCGGAACAGGGCGCGCCACGCAAGCAGCGCAAAGGTGGCGTAGGCGATTCCGTGGACCGCCGCGGGAAGCTCCCCCGAACCCAGGGGCACGTAATCGGGACTCCAGCCGCCGATGCTGAAGACGGCGAGGCTTTTCGGCAGCGCCAGCGCAGGCGGCGTCGCGGCCCAGAGCCGCTCCACCCAGCGGGTTGCGCCGGAGGCGATCTGCGTGGCGAGCACCGGCAGCCACGGCAGATAGCCGACGAACAAAGCCAGGGTGGCGAAAAGCGCAGGCCGGAAGGGGACCCGGCCCCACGCCACTGACAGGGCCAGCGCGCCAGGAAGAAACAGGCCGTAATTGTGGGTGTAGATTGCCGCCAGCGTGGTAGCGCAGTAGAGGGCCAAATCGATCGCCCGCCCCCTGCGCTCCAGCGCATCCAGCGCCACGAACGACAGCAGGACGAAGAGAAGGAACAGAGTGTAGGGGCGGACCTCCTGGCTGTAGTAGACGTGCAGGGGTGAGACGGCCAGCAGGGCCGACGCGGCCAGGCCCGTGCCGGTGTCCCAGAGGCGCCGCGCCAGCAGCGACAGCGTACCGACGGCGAGCACGCCGGTCAGAACGGAGAACAGCCGCAGGGTCCAGGGATCGGAGCCGAATGCCTGGGCCCAGCCTCGGAGCAGCACGAAATAGAGCGGAGGGGAGGAATCTCGCGAGAGTTCCGGGGCGATCCTTCCGATCGGTTCCAGTGCCACGAGCGCCGCGAATGCTTCGTCGAACCACAGTTCGTCCCGGTCGAGCAGCCACAGCCGCAGGCCGAGGGCGACGAGCAGGATGCCGCCCACGCCGGCGAGAATCGGCCAGCGCGCCGCGGCCTGCGATCTCGCGGATATCGCTCGCGGCCGAGGCTGCCTACTTCCGCCAGTCGAGGCCAAGGTCTTCCGCGCGCGACCGCGCGACCTCGAGCGTGGGGTCCAGCGCGTACGCACGCCGGTAGTGGGCGACCGCCTGGCGGAGGTCGCCCTGGATTTCCGCGATCAGGCCGAGATTGACGTAGGCAATCGCCATCGATGGATCGAGCCGCACGGCCCGCTCCAGGAGCCGCTGCGCGTCTTGCATGCGTCCCTCACGACGCCGCACGATCCCCAGATTGCCCAGGGCGGGTGGATAGTCGGGGGCGTCCCGAAGCGCCGCCTCGAAGGCCCGTCCGGCCTCGGCGACTTCACCACGGGCGAGCCGCAGCGTGCCCAGCAGGTTGTGGGCCTCCGGATAGGCCGAGGCAATGGCGAGCGTCCTCCGCAGGGCCTCTTCCGCCTGGTTGATCTTGCCCGCGTCGACGAGTGCCGACGCATGGTTGAAATGAGCCTTGGCGCTGTGGGGAGAAGCGGCCGCGGCCGCAGCAAAGAGCTTCCGTTCGGAGGCCCAGTCCCGATTCCGTGTCAGGGTGACGGCCGCGTGTGCGGCGATCAGGATCGCGAATCCGGCCAAAACGGCCCTTCCGGCCCGCCCGGTGATCTGCCCATACACGGCCGCCAAACCGTGGCCGGCGAGCAGACAGAGCCCGACCGACGGGAGGTAGAGCAGTCGCTCCGCCATGATCGTGCCGATGGGCAGAATCAGATTGGAGACCGGCGCGAGGAGCAGCACGAAGAAGAGCAGCGCCAGGGCCGCCCTGGGACACGCCCGCCAAAACCGGGGAAGGGTGATCGCGGCCGGCACCAGCAGCGCGAGCCCGAGAAGACGGGGATCCGTCCAGCGAGCGACGACCGGGATCTGATTGTAGGAATAGTCGACGGTAAGCGGGAATGGAACCAGGAACAGCCCGACGTATCGAATCACCACCCAGAGAGCTGTGGCCGCTCTCGTCACGGGGCCGGCCTGGACGAGCGGGTTCTCGATGTAGCGCACCCCATCGGCCGCCAGTAGCGCCCCCGTCGCCCAGAACCGGAGGCCGGCGTAGACCAGCAGCACGATGGCGAGCGCCGCGTACAGCCGCCAGCGCGCGCACGCCAGGTGGCTCAGGCGCGCGGCGAGCGTTCCGGCGCCGCGGTTCCGCACCGCGAGATCGGTCGCCACGATGACCGGGATCAGTGCCACGGCGTTTTCCTTCGACAGCAGGGCGGCGAGGACCGCGGCGGCGGTTGCGGCCACGGCGCACCGGCCCGACCGGGAGCTCAGAGAGAGACGCCAGGCCAGAAGCGCGAAGAACGCGGCCAGCAGGTCGGCACGTCCGAAGGCGGGAACGACCGCCTCGCTGTGCACGGCGTGGACGGCGAACAGCGCCGCGGCAGCAGACGCCACGACGGAGGACCGGCCGATCCGGCCGGCGATCGTGAAGACGAGCGCCGTGTTGGCGGCGTGCAGGGCAACGTTGACCAGGCGATAGGACCACGGATCGAGTCCCGAAGCCGCGTAGTTCAACGCGAGGCTATAGACGGCCAGCGGGCGGTACCACTCGACCCGGCCGTGGGTCACCGAGCCGACCGCGAGGACCGGCCGGGGATCGAGCGACCGGACCAGGTCGTTGCGGACCACCTGCGCGTAATCGTCGTAGACGAACGGATGGCGGGCGGCCGTCAGATACGGCAGGACAGCGAGCAGCAGCAGTCCGGGCCAGACGAGGCGGCGGCGAAAAGCCTCGGACATCAGGAGCAGCCCCGCAGGTGGGACGCCCTGGGACGGGCATGACGCCCGTCCCAGGGCAAGGTCGGCCGGGCGAGGCGGCCACCACCGGGCCGCGCTACTGCAGCGTCCGGAGCACGAGATCGGCGTAGAGCTGCGCGTGCTTGACCAGCGAGTCGATCTCGACCGATTCGTCGGCCGCGTGCGCTCCCTGCCCGCTGGCAATGCCGAACGAGATCCATTTGGAGCCCAGCTGCCACAGATCGGGACGTCCGCCGCCCGCTGACATCCGCCACTCCGGCTTCCTGCCGGTGTACGAGGGCGCCACCTCGAAGATCGTCCGAATGAGGGGGTCGTCTTCCGTCAACTGGTCCCAGTAATGATACGGCACGATTTGGGCCCCGATCCGCTCGACCTCGACGATGATATCCGGGTCGTCCTTGCGCATGTCGGCAAACAGGGCCTCCAGCTCTCGGAGAATCTGCTCCGGCGTCTGCTTCGGGAAAACCCGGATGTCGATGTCGGCTTCGACCCGATCGGGCACCATGTTCACCTCGTATCCGCCGACGATCTTTCCGAACTCCACGAACGGCTTTCCCACGCCGTAGCTGGACACATAGTTGGAGAACAGCGGGTGCGGCTCCCATGTCATCCACCGGTCGACGTCCATCACGGCCGGCATGACCTGGGCAAGCTTGTGGATGGCGTTGACGGGCGCGCGGCCGCCGACCGTGGCGCCCGGATGCGCGATGGTGCCCCGGATAATCAGCCGCGCCCAGACGTGACCGCCGGCCATGCGCGTGATGTTGCCGCCGCCGCCCCCGGCCAGATACCAGTCGGCCTTGATCAGCTCCGGCCGGTTCTCGACCACCCACGGCAGGCAGAACTCCTGTCCTCCCTCGCCCGGCGTATAGAGCAGCACGAGGTCGCCTTTGAGCTGCCCGGCGGAGGCCTTCACGGCCCGGGCCGCTTCCAGGCTGGCCGCCAGCGAACCCTTGGAGTTAGCCGCCCCACGCCCGTAGATTCGCCCGTTCTTGATCTCGCCGCCGAGCGGATCGACCGACCAGACCGCCCGGTCCCCGATGTAGACCGTGTTGTACAGCTCGGTGATCCCGAGGACGGGCGTCCCCTCCGAGCCGCGAAGGCGCCCGACGACGATGGGGAAGTCCGGGTTTTGATCGATCACCTCCGTCTCGAATCCGATCGCCCGCACCTGGCGGGCGATGAACTCGGCGATCTCCTTGTGGTTGTGGGTCACATCCTTCTCGTACTCGCTGTTGATCCGGATCATGCTCTGCGTCAGCTGGACGATCCGGTCGCGATCGATGCGGTCGGCCAGCGGTGTGTCGGGCGAGGGAATGGCGACCGCCGGCATCTCTGCGGCCGGTTCGGCCGGCCGGGTGCAGGCGACAGTCGCCCAGACGACCCCGATGGCCATCAGTAGACGAAAGGTGGGGGCCACCCGCGTGCCGTGTGATTCCAGGTTGCTCATTGACGTATGACCTCCGGGGCGATCGTGATCAGTCACGCGTTGCGGTCGTGGTCGGGGCTTTGGCCGATGCCGGCAGCGGCAGCCTGTCGGCATCCCAGATCTGCGGCATCTGGTCGTCGAGTCCGGTCATCTCCCAGCGGAGCAGCGCAATCGGGATGGATCCGGTCGCCAGCAGCTCGTCATGGAAGGCCTTCAGATCGAAGCGGTCGCCGAGCTGCATCCGGCGATCGGCGAGGAGCTGGTAGATCTGCGCCTTGCCGACCAGGCAGGTGTCGGTGGTGCCCCGCTGAATGATCGGGTAGGTCTCTTCGAAGGCTTCTTCGGGTCTCGCGCCCAGGCTCGGCCCCATCGGGGGTAGCCGGTCCATCAGCCACGTGAGCGCCTGGTCCATGGTCATCTCCCCGTCGAGCAGTTTGATGCTCTGGATGACGCGCAGCGCCCGCTGAAGCTGGTTGATGTAGATCTGCTCCCGGGCCCGCGGCCCCCGCACGTACGGGAAATCGAGCATGAGCGGCATCTCTTCGTTGTAGAAGCACCAGCCCTGGCTGTGGTGCGGATCGCGGTGCCGGGCGCGAATCGGACAGGCATTGCGCCGGTGCAGCTCGCCCTCGAGATAGTGCCCGGGGTAGTACTCGTGCATGTGCAGGATGCCCGGATCCGTCCGGAATCCCATGTTCGAGTAGCGCCACTTCCAGTTGTCGACCGGGTAGATGATGATGCGATGCGCCGGGTTCTCCGGTGTCCCGTTCTGGGCGTCCTCCTGCCTGGCCGGGAAGTAGATCTCGCTGAACGGCGGCGCGAACTGGCCGACCGCGGAGCGCACGGGCAGGGCGTAGTCCGGCTCGGTGAGCACGTCTGCGTAGAACCGCCGGATGAGGAGCGACGTTTCGTCGTCCCACGCCAGGTATTCCTTCGCGGTGGTGGCCGGCGCGATATTCGGAAGGTGGCGGTTCTTGTGCTGCTCGAACTGGAAGAAGGCCAGCGAGCGCGACCGCTCCATTTCCGCCATCACCAGCAAATCGTCTGCGGTGTGAGGCACGAGGAGCACCCGGCGCAGGTGCCACTCGAAGGCGTCCTTGCCGATCGCATACGAGCCGCTCATGGCGGAACGGTTCTTCTCGATCCATTCGCCGAAGCGGTGCAGTGAATCGGCGGCAGCCATGGCCGCCGGAGCGAGCCGCGAGGCCTCGGGCTCCGGGAAGTGCGGCGCCATCATGGCGGCCCAGGCCGCCATGTCGCGCCGGATGTCCTTCAGGCCGCGGGACTTGTCGAAGTCCTGGATGTACCCTCCGCCAGAATGCAGCATCGCCATGTCGGCCAGTTCGGGCACCGCTTCGGTGAGGTGCTTCGGGCCCTGCGAGATGACCGCGTCGACCTCCTCCAGCGCCCGAAGGATGGCTTGCGCGCGGTCCTTCGGGTAGGGCACCGTGCCCGGGCGGAGCCGGCGCCCGGCAATCAGGAGCCGGCGGACGTGGCCGAGGGCCGTTTCGGTGTAGAACACCGGGCTGCGGCTCCAGGGTCGAAGCACCTTCAGCCAGAACTCCTCGGCGTCCATCTGCGAGCGGAGCATCAGGTAGTCGATCTGGGCGTGGACCGGCCAGCTGCGCACGTCGTTCATCGCCGCCAGGCGGGCGCGAAAGCCCGGCAGCTCCCGGAGCTGCCGGGAGGCCAGCGCGGCGTAATCGGGAATGCCTTCCGGCCCAGCCCGCCAGACGCGAAACTCGTCGGCGAGCTGCAGCAGTTCGGGCGGGTGGTCAATCGCCGGCGCCGGGGCGGCGGCGGAATTGACGGGCGGGTTGGCGACGAGCAGGCCGAGCACGAGTCCAACGGCGGTCGACGCGATCATGGCACCTCCTGAAACGGGCCCCTTCGTGGAAACGGCCCGGCCGCAAGCGCGCGCTCGCCGCCGGGCCGTTCGGGCGCACCGCCTCTACGACGCGAGGTCAGAACAGGAACCGCAGGCCGATGCGAGCGCGGATCGGCGATTCGATCAGCTCCGGCAGCAGATAGTTCACGAACTCCAGGCGCAGCGCCTGGACGTGCGTGACGGCGTTGCTGTTGAGCAGGTTCAGGACGTCGACGACGACGCCCAGGCGGCGCTCCCCGCCGACGTGGAACGTCTTTTCGGCGCGCACGTTGAGCATATTGCGGAAGTCGACCCGGTGGGTCCCCCTCGGTTCCACGGGCAGCGTCACGGAGCTCTCGCGGTACTGGACCCCGTTGGCGTCGGTTCTCGGATAGTGGACGCCGCGGATGAACTGAAAATACGTGGCGCCGCCGAACGTGCCGCCGATCGGGCTGACGAAGGACTGGATCGGATAACCGGTCATGCCGAGGTAGGAGACGCCCAGAATCACGCCGCCGGGCGCGTGGTACGAGCCGTTCATCTTGATCTGATGCGTCGAGTCGAGCGACAGCGGCCCGAAGTCGTTGATCAGGGCGTTCGGGTTCGTCACCGAGCGGCCGATCCCGTCGTTGAAGTGCGTGCCGATGTTGCCTTCGGCCCGCCCCACCAGGTACGAGCCCAAGAACTGCCACCGGTTGCGGAAACGCTTTCGCAACACAAGCTCGAGGCCGCGGTAGCTCGCACGCGCCTCAGGCGGATTCGAGAGAAATGTCTGCGTGGCGAGCGATCCAAACTGGGGCTTCTCGAGGTAAATGGTCATGGCCTGGCCGTTGACCGGGTTCGTGACCTGGACGGCGTCATAGAACTGGTCGAACGGCCGCCGGCTGGGATCGAGAGACCCGAGCACGTTGCCGTACTTCTTGTAGATCCCCTGCACGCCGAACGAGGCGTCGCCGCCCAGCCCGATTTCGAAGCCGAGGTTGATGGCGTCGACGTAAGCCTGCTTGAGATCCGGGTCGTGCGTTACACGATTCCCGAACTGCTCCGGCGTCTGCACGCCCCTCGAGAGCAGGCGTCCCTGTTCTTCCGGCTGGAACTTGAGGTCGCCGTTGACCTGCTCCGGCGGCAGGCCTTGGCAGGGGATCGGCTGGCCGGCCGCATTGCGACAATCCAACCAATCATAGCGATTGTTCTGCAGGCCGTTCGGGTTCCCGGTACCGACTTCCTGACCGACCTTGCTGTGCCAGCGGCCGTAGCTGGCCTTGACAACCAAGCGGGCCGTGCCGCTCGGATCCCACGATGCCCCCAGCCGGGGCGCGAGGCTGTTCCAGTCGAGGAGCCCCTTCCGCTCGGGCCACACGTGGCTCGGGAACCAGGCAATGGTCGGGAACTTGTTGCGGTTGCCGTCCTGATCGGGGTCGAAGCCCCGCGGCACGAGATCCGCCCCTCGCCGCTGTTCGGGCGTCCAGCCGTCGGTTCGCTCGAAGCGCAGACCCAGGTTCAGCGTCAGCCCGTTCCTGAGGCTCCACTGGTCCTGGACGTAAGCGTTGTACATGATGTACTCGCTCTGCGTGTCGGCGGGCCCGCCGAAAAGCTGGACGTCGAGCGGCACGGCGCAGTCGAGCGACAGGCAGGTGGGGGCACTGCGCAGCCGCATCAGCAGGTTGTTCGGGATCACGTTCCAGCGTTGCGCCCAGCCCTTCTCCCGGTGGAAGCCCGTCTTGATCTCGTGCGTCCCGCCGAGGAAGTCGCCGGCGAAGTAGCTCAGGTTCGTCTTGAGATCCCAGTGGTCGCGCCCGTCGAACCGGCCCCGCGCCCGGTCCCAGGTGCCGTAGCGGATCCCGCTCCCCGTGTCCACGTAGCCGTTCACCACGTCGGGATCGAAGGAGCCGTGCGGGAAGGTGTTGTCCTCGATCACCTTCAGCATGCCGCCCTGCGCCTCCCAGATCGTCTTGTTGCCCAGCACCGAGTTCCACTGGAAGCTGTAGACCTTGGGCAGCCAGTACTGCTTGCGCCAGGCTTTCGGGTCCAGGCGGTAGTCGGCCCCCGGGTTCGAGGGCAGCATCCACCGCCGCTGATGGTTGAAGGAGCCCGAGAACCGGTTGTTGGGCGAGACCTGCCAGGTCCCCTTAGTGAAGATCAGCCGCTTCCAATCTTCCACGTTTGCCAGGGGGAACCCCGCTATGCTCTCCTCGCTGGCGGACCGATTGAAGTCAGCAAAGAACCACAACCGCTGCTTGACGATCGGTCCGCCGAGGTTGGCCCCCCAGTTGAGATCGCGGACGATGGCGTTCCCCTTGTCGATTCCCTGGCGTTCAAGCTCCGCCGTCACGTTGTCGCCCTGCACGGCCTCATCGATCAAATAGCTGTAGAGCGTGCCCCGGTATTGATCGCCTCCTGACTTGGTGACGAAGGTGAACACGCCGCCGCTGGCCTGGCCGAACTCGGCCGAGATGCCGCCGGTGGTGACCTGCACCTCCTCGATGGCCTCGATGGAGAACTCGGTGCCGGAATACCCGGACACGTGCTTCGTGCTCTGGCCGTCGATGACGTAATCGTTGTCGCGGACGCCGCTGCCGTGCACGGTCTGGGTCAGTGAGTAGGTGTACTTGCCGCCATCGGTGATCCCGGGCAACGTGTTGATCACGTCGGCGTAGGTCCGGCCGCTGAGGGGCACCTCCTCGATCAGCTTGGTATCGACCGTGTGCACTTGCCGGGCGCTACGGACGTCGACGACCGGCGAGTCGGCCGACACCGTCACCGTCTCCTGGAGGCCGGATACCCCCATCACCAAGTCGGCGCTCAACTGCGCGCCGGCGACCGCGACGAGCCCCTCGCGGGTGATAGTGGCGAAACCGGGTAGTTCCCCCTTGATGGTGTAGGTGCCCGGCGGCAGGTTTGGAATGCGCCACTGGCCCGCCCCATCGGTGACCACCACCTCCTGGCCCTTGATGAGCTGCGGGCTGGAGACCGTGATGGTGACGCCGGGCAGCACGGCGCCGCTGGCATCCACCACCTTGCCGTACAACGTCACCGTGCGGCCCTGGCCCGCTGCCTCCGATCCGAGGAGGCCGGCCACAAGCAGGGCAGACACCAGCAGTGTCCACCCGCGGAAACCCGTCGACTTCGTCTGCATTGTCCCGGACACCATCGCTTCCTCCTCAGGCCTCACGACCTTCTCCCGGACTCTAGTCAACGGCGTGCGTCAAAGGCCAACAGATTGTTCCAATCCCGCGATAGCTGCGCTCTATGACCGCCGCGGTGCTGCTGCGTAGTCCGGCACGCGGCGATCGACCCCGCCCGCTACACAACTCCGGTTTACGCTAATGTAGAGTCTTGTACGTCGCATCCAGCGGCTGTCAGAAGGGACAGAGGCCGCGGGCGAAGCAAACTGTCCCAATGGCGCTTCCACCGGGTCGGACCGGGGGCCTCGGCGCGATTCGCTGGTTTGGATCGGTGCCACCGGGCGCCTGGATCCTCCCAGGGCTCATACCGAGCCGGCGCGACGGGACGGCCTGAAAGCACTTGTCCGCGACCCCGCGGATTTGACAGACTGATCTCGCGACCGCCGGGTCAGGCGACTCGCGAGCCCCGGATGGGGGCGGGAAGTGGTCGATGGAATTCTATCAGCTCGAGGACTTCGTGGCCGTGGCCGAGGCGCAGAGCTTCACGCAGGCCGCCGAGCGGGTCTTCCGCAGTCAGGCGACGGTCAGCCTGGCTATCAAGAAGCTCGAGGAAGAGGTGGGCGTCCTCCTGTTCGAGCGGGACAGCCACGTGTGCCGGCTCACCGAGGCGGGCGAAGTGCTCCTCGAGCACGCCCGCCGCCTGATCGACCTGAGGAAGCAGGCCGAACGGATGCTGGCCGAACTCAGCAGCCTTGCCGTGGGGCGGGTGCGGATTGCGGCGCACGAGTCGGCCGCCCGCTACCTCCTGCCCGATCCGCTGGCCGCCTTCCACAAGCGGTTTCCGGACATCCGGATCGAGACCCGATTGTGCGGCGTCGACGAGGTGGCGCCCATCGTCGCGGATCGCTCGGTCGATCTGGGATTCGGCATCAGTCAGGCCCGGCTGCGCGGACTCCGCTCGGAGGTTGTCTATGGCGACCCGCTCGTTCTCGTCGTGGCCCCGGCACATCCCTTTGCCCGGCGCGACCGGGTGGCGATCGCGGAACTGGGCGGCGAGAAGTTCTTCGCGCACCACCTGCACACTGCGACAACCGACGCCATCCATCGCCTGCTGGAAGAGCACGGTGCGGCCTTCAATGTGGTGGCCGAGCTGTGGAACTTCGAGACGGTGAAGCAGTTCGTCAGGGCCGGCAGCGGCGTGGCCATCATCCCGCGAAGCGCCGCGATTCCCGAGCTGGCGGTCGGCGCCCTGATCATGGTGCCTGTGGCCGGCCTGGATATGACCCGGCGGATCGAGATCGTCTGGCGCGACAAGGGACCGCTGCAGCCGGCTCCGGCCGAGCTGGCCAATCTGTTACGCCACTGGCAGTGGGAGGCCGGCTGGGAGGCAGTCCGATCCCGGCTGGGCCGGTCCGGCTGGGACGGTTCCCCGTCGCCGCTGGCCGCGTCCGCATCGTGAGGCGGCGGGTGGGATCGGAGGGCTCACGAACGTCGGGCGACGCGCTGGAGGAAGCGTTTCATCGCCCTCGATGAGGTTCTTCTGCCCGCGCTGCGCGACTCGCGCGCCACCCGCTCCTGCTCCACGCAGATCTTCCCAATCTCCGCCGCCAGCTCCAGCGGAACGACCGCCACACCCTGATCGTCGGCCACGATGAGATCCCCCGGCCTCACCTGGACGCCCCCGCAGGACACGACGCCGTTGATCTCGACCGTCTCGACGCGGTGGTTTCCGGTGATGGTCGTGCTGCCGCGCGCCCATACCGGGTAGCCGCTGGCGGCGATCTCCGCGACGCCGGTCACCGGGCCGTCCACGATCGCGCCGGCGCAGCCCAGGGCGAGGGCCGCGCGCGCGGAGTGCGCCCCGAGATTCGAGGCCGCCATTCTTCCGCCGCCGTCAATCACGATGACGTCGCCGGGCAGGCCGACGAAATAGGCCTCGCGTTCCCCCATCAACGTCGGCTCGCGGCGCTGCCATTTCCGATGCGGTACGAAGCGGTCGGGCACGTTGCGGACCGTGATGGCGGGGCCGACGACCCGCTGTCCTCCGGCGATCGGCGCGAGCAGGTGGGCGGGAATCGCACCCGCCACGCCAAGCCGATCGAGCACGCGGCTCACCAGGCCGGCGAGATCGACGAGTTCCTGGAATCGACGGATCAGATCAGCCGGCGGCCGCGGCACTTGGAGCGTGCGAACGCGGTCGCGGGGAACGAACCCGGCGAGCGCCGGCCGCCGTGTCTGTGGACCGGCCACCGGCCGCCCTATCCCCGCTCCGCGGCCGGCTCGCGGGTCACTGCGACCCCGGCGTGGGCCCGGTACTCGGTGGGATCGATGAGGACATCGAGCACGACGGGACGCTCCACGTCCGCCGCCTCGGCGACGGCGCGGGTCAGGTCTTCCATCGACTCCACGCGGTGGCTCCAGGCGCCGAGCGCCTGGCTCGCCGCCGCAAAATCGACGGGGCTGTATTCGACGCCGCAGTTGGGGTATCCCTTGTTTTCCTGGGACACCTGGATCAGGCTGAGGGCGCTGTCGTTGTAGACGACCGTCACGAAGTGGATGCCGTGACGCACGCACGTCTCGACGTCCGCCAGCACCATGCCGAAGCCGCCATCGCCGACGGTGCAGAGCACGGGGCGATCCGGGAAGAGCAGCCGGGCCGCCATCGCCCCGGCGAACCCGTAGCCCATCGCGGACAACCCGTTCGATTCGAAGAACGTCAGGCCCTCATAGGCAGCCCACGCCTGCGAGGTGACCGACTTGATGGATCCGACGTCGGTGGCGAGAATCGTGTCCCGAGGGAAAAGCTCCCGGAGCCGCCTGGTCACTTCATACGGGGAGAGCCCCCGGCCCGGTGGCCGCGCGGGGCGGAGCGCTGCGTCCAGCTCCAGGCGGAAGGCCGCCAGCTCGGCGGCCGGCCAGTCGAAGGGACCGAAGCGGACCTGCCGCAAGGCGGCCAGCGTCTCGTTCAGGTCGCCGACGACCTCGAGGGCCGGACGATAGTCGCCGGCTGCGATGGAGGCTGGACCTGCCGACACGAGCTTCAAGGTGTGGTGCCAGAGCTTGTCCGACTCGACCGGATCGAACCCCAGACCGACGAGCAGGTCCGCGCGTTCGAGCAGCTCGACGATGACGTGATCCCCGGCCACGCCGGCGCAGACGCCGTAGAAGAGCGGGTGGTCTTCCGGCAGGATCCCCTTGGCCTTCGGCGTGACGAACGTTGGGACACCGAGATGATCCACAAACGCCCTGACGCTGTCCCGGTTGGCGGACGGATCGAGATCGAGGCCCAGGATGAGCACTGGCCGCCGGGCGTCACGCAGGCACGCCGAGAGGCGCCCGGCCTCGGCCGGCGCGGGCGCCGGCGCTGGCGGTGGCTCGAGGGGGATGGCCGACGCGTCCACCGTGGTGACGTCGGGCAGCCTGGCGACATCGCTCGGCAGGGCGATATGGACCGGTCCCATGCGCGGCTCGAGGGTGGCCCGGTACGCGCGTCTTACCTTGGCGGCGGTATCGGTGCCATCGAGGGCGATCGTCTTCTTCGTGAACGGCCGGTACACGGCGTTGAGATCGATGTTCTGGTGCGTGGCGAACGGCGCCGCCGCCGTCGACATGGCCGCGGTGATAGCGATAAGGGGCGATCGGTCCAGGTAGGCGTTCGCCACGCCGAGCGTCATGTTGATCGCGCCCGGACCCAGCGTCGAGACGCAGACGCCGGGACGCCGCTGGATCTGGCCCGTCACATCCGCCATGAACGAGGCGGTACCTTCGTCGCGCGTCAGCACAAACTCGATACCCTCCCGTCGCGCCGCCTCGATGAAGTCGAGGATCTCACCCCCCGGCAGACCGAACATCCGCCGCACGCCGGCCTCGGCCAGCGTGCGTGCGAGCACTTCAGCACACGTCGGCATCTGCGACCTCCCGAGCACGCATCAACCGTGCAGAGTCGTGCCACCGTACCCGCACCGGGCGCGAAAAGTCCACTTGGTACTTTCTATCGCGGCATAAACGGCGCTCATCGTCGCCCGGTGGGCGAGGTGCCGTCGGACACCGCCTTGAGTCGTGTCCCGGCGCGCGCTATGCTACCGTCCGAGCACCACAGGGAGGGAGCATGCCTCGCGTCACGATCGAATGGTTCAATACCCGCTCAGCGGAGCAACGGCTGGAGCTGGCGAAGCGGATCACCGACGCGTTTGTCGACGTCGTCAACGCCAGGCCCGATGACGTTACGATCCGGTTCGACGAATTCGAGCCGGCCTGCTTCGCCCGGGGCGGCGTGCTGGGCCACCAGAAGTCATGACGGTCCACCGTCACTCGCGCCGGTTTCATCGGCCGCGACGAGGCCGGCTTCCCGGTAGTATCGCATCGCCCCGGGGTGAACGGGAATAGAGAGGCCGACGGGCAGATCTGCCGGATCCCACCGCTCGAAGCCCGGGTGCACCTTCTGCATGTACTCGCGGTTCTCGTACAGCGCCCTGGTCATCGCATAGACAATCGAGTCGTCCACCTCCGCCACCGTGAAGAGAATGCTGGGCAGACCTACCGTCTCCACCGCGTAGGGCTGATTCGGGTAGCGGTCGGGCGGGACCGTCACGTTGACGAAACCCCATCGCTCGCGAAGCACATGCCGGACGTCTTCGGGAATCGAGAGGAACCGGCCCGGTCGAGTCACCATGAGTTCGGTGAGCTGGGGGGAGGGATCGTTCACGAAGGTGACGGCGATGTCCAGCCGTTCGTCCTTCCAGTCATCGAACCGCTGGCCGGTGGCGGCCAGGCGCAGGACGTGGCCCCCCTGCTGCCAGCCGTCGAGGCCGGAGCCGAGCACCTCGAGCAGCGCCGTCAGACAGAACAGGTCCCCCGACCCCGGAGGGCCGCTGCCGAGGCGGACGCTCCGGTCCAGGGCCGTCAGGCCGCGGACGGTCAACAGCTCGAGCCGCGGCTTTGCGAGCACGTGCAGGGTGTTCAGAATCAACGAGGCCACCACCCGCAGTTTCGGCAGCGGTTCCCGGAATGGCGGTTCCCCCCGGTAGGCCGCCGTCAGAAAGGGGCCGTAGGAGATGCCCAGGTCCATTCCCGTCATCGAGACGCGGACGGGATTGGAAACCCCGCCGGCTCCGGGGACCGCCGTGATGGGATGCCCGGCGAACGACAGGTTCGCCTTCTCGGCCAGGGCCGAACCGATGGTGTACCAGGAGCTGCCAGTGCTGCCGGTAATCACGTTGGTCCGCGGCGTCACGCCGGCGCCGGGCTCGCGCGGCCGGCATCCCGGGCCCGCCGTTGACGCCGCCACCAGGAGGACGAGGCCCGCGAGGGCTTTCATCATCACGGCGTTCCTCAAAAGGAGATCGCGTACCGCCGGATCTTCGCCTCGTCCAGTTCCACCCCCAGGCCGGGCGCATCGGGAACGGCCAGCCGGACGGCGCTCTCGGGCACCGGATCGAGGACGATGTCGTCAACGGCGCGCGCCAGCGGCGAGCCATGGATGCCGCGGGCAAAGCCCGGCCAGGACGTCGCGAAGTGCATGGTGGCGGCCACGCCGACGCCCGACGCGGTATCGCTGCCGGGCAGCGCGTAAAGGTGTGCAGCCTCGGCGATGGCCAGCATCTTGCGCGCGACGGTGAACCCGCCGATGACCGGAAGCTTGATGTGCACGCCGTCGGCCGCCTCGGCGTTGACCACGGCGAGCAGCGCTTCCAGGCTCGTCGCGCTCTCGTCCACGACAATCGGAGTCGTCACGGCTCGCCGCACGTCGCGAAGGCCGGCCAGCAGCGCATGATGAACGGGCTGCTCGATCCACTGGACCCCGTACGGCTCGAGCGCCCGGATGGCGCGGATGGCCTCCTTCACGCCGTATCCTTCGGTCATGTCGATCTTCAGCGAGGGCTCCGGCCCGATGGCCTCACGCACCTTTCGGAGCCGCTGGACATCCTCGACGAGATCACCCGAGATCTTGATTTCGATCTGGGTGAGCCCGTGATCGACGGCGCGGCGCGCCGCGTCGGCCATCTCGTCGGGCGTCATGATCCCAATTCCGTAGCCCGGGCCTTCGATCGGAATGTTCCCGGCGCATCGGCCGCCCAACAGCGCCCAGACCGGAACCCCGAGCAGCTTGCCCGCCAGATTGTGCAGGGCAATATCGATCCCCGCCTTGGCAAACACGTCGCCGAGGCGCGCTCGCTCCATCCGGGCCCAGATATCGGCGATGTTCAGCGGGTTGGCGCCCGTGATGGCCGGACCGAGGCAGTCCCGGATGACCAGGGCGGTGCCCAGCAACGTGTTCGAGTTAAACTTGTTCGTCGAGAGCGCCTCACCGATCCCGGTCACTCCCGCGCTGGTCTCGATCCGGACGAGGACGTTCTCGAGCGCGTCGAGCGCTCCAATGGCCTGCCAGTGCACCCGGCGATAGGGGATGCGAAACGGCGTCGCGACGACCGCCGTGATGCGAACGTCGGCCGCGGCGCCGGAGGCGGCATCCGACGACGATGAAGCTGGAGACGGCTGGGGTGCGGGCATGATCAGCTTCCCTGGCGCAGCATGCGCAGCATGATCTCGGCATAGACCCGGGCCGACTGGACGACGCCCTCGACATCGACCCATTCGTCGGGCGCGTGACTGTTGCCGCCGACGTTGGCACTCCAGCTGATCCATTTCGTGCCGATTCGCCAGAGGTCCGGCCGGCCACCGCCACGGCTGCCCCGGAATCCCGGCGTCCGGCCGAGACGGGCGGCCGAAACGTCCCGGATCGCCGCCACCAGCGGATCCTCCGGCGTGATCGAGGCCCAATAGTGGTACGGGACGACCTGGGTCCCCGGCAGCTGTTCGACGGCGATGTCGATGTCGGGGTCGGCCGCCTTCAACCGGTCGATCAAGGCGTTCAGCTCCCTCATCACGCCGTTCACCGTCTGCTTCGGATTGAGCCGGATGTCCACCTGGGCCACCGCCTGGTCGGGAATCTGGTTCACGGCCCGGCCAGCCTGGATGGTTCCAACTTCGACTCGGGGCCGGCCGCCGAGCCCCGTGAAGAGGGGATGCCGCTCGTAGATCATCCAGCCGTCCACATCGCCCATCGCGACCAGGACGGCAGCCAGCTTGGAGGCGGCGTTCACCCACGGCGTGTCGCCGCCCGGGTGGGCCGACTTGCCCCGGGCCGTGAGCTTCAACCAGATGTGCCCGGCTGCGACCTGGATGATATCCGGGCCGCCGTCCGTGTCGAGGTACCAGTCGGCTTGGATGAGTTCGGGCCGGGTATCGGCGACGTGCGGCAGGACGTGATCCTGCGCCCCTTCACCCGGAATGTAGGCATGGATGAGGTCTCCTTGGAACCGGACGCCGGCGCCGACGAGGGCGCGCGTGGCCATGAGTACCGCGGCGATGCCCCCTTTCTGGTCGGAGGCGCCCCGCCCGTAGATCCGTCCGGCGTCCGTCTCGCCGCCAAACGGATCGACCGTCCATCGGCTCCGGTCGCCGACCGGGACGGTATTGTAGTGGCCCATCATTCCGAGCACGGGCTGTCCCCCGGTGCCTCGGAGCCGGCCGATCACCATCGGATAGTGCGGCGTGGGCTCCAGGACGGACACCTCCATTCCCAATGACCTCAGCTCGTTCTCGAGAAAGGTCACGATCGGCCGATGCTCGGCCAGCTGGCCTTCGCTGTACTGGCTGGGAATCCGGATGAGCGCCTGCGTCAGTTCGACGAGCGCCTGCCGGTCGATCCGCTCGAGAACCTGCTCGAGCGTCGGCGGCCCCGCCTGGACGGCGTCCGGACGCGCGCGGGCGGCCATCGCCAGCGCGCATCCGAGGGCAGCGAAGCCCAGCGCGACGCCCCGGGTCCCTCGTGAACGAAGCATGTCGGTCTCCTTCCTGGCTACCAGCGCGCACCGCCGGCCGCCGATTCCTCAGCGGGACACGATGCCCACCGGCGCCGGCACCTGCGGGCGGCGGCGCTGCCGGGCGTAGACGGCCGACGTGGTGACCACCGCGGCGGCCATCCACGGCAGGCTGGACGCAATGCTCGACTCGAAGCTGACGAACAGGAACGCGGCGGCGGCGGCGCTTAGCGCCGCACGGGAGGCGGGGCCGAGCGGACCGCGCCAATAGCCCTCCATGATCGCCGGCAGCAGCGCCAGCGCGGCGAACGCCGCGAGAGCATCGTATAGCATCAGTGGCAGGTCGCCGCTCAACAGGTTCGAGTAGACGAAGAGAAACGGGACGACATAGAGCCCCTTCGCCACGCGAAACGCTTCCCAGCCGGTCCGCATCGGCGGCGACCCGGCGATCGCGGCGGCTACGAACGCCGTTGTGCAGAGCGGGGGCGTGATAGTCGAATCCTGCGAGAACCAGAAGATCACCAGGTGCGCCGCGAGCAGGCTGGCGCCCAGATCCGCCAGCGCCGGCGCCGCCAGCGTCGACACCAGGATGTACGACATCGTCACCGGCAGTCCCATGCCGACCACGAAGGAGATGACCGCGATCAGCAGGATGCCCAGGAGCAGCGAGTCCTGCGCGAAGGCCAGCGTGATGGAGGTGATCTTCAGCATGAGCCCCGTGCCCGTGATGACGCCCATCACGATCGCCGCGGAGGCCGAGGTGACCGACAGCATCAGGGCGCCCCGCGTCGTCCGCTCGAAGGCCGCCACCAGCCGGGACGGCGTCAGCCGCGTCTCGCGCCGCAGATAGCTCACCGCGATGAGCGCCACCACGCTTAGCGAGGAGGCATAGAAGGGTGTATAGCCCTGGATCAGAAGGACGATGAGCAGCGCGAGCGGGACGAGCAGATGGATTCCGTGCCGGAGCGTCGCCGGGATGGACCGGGACGCGGTGAGGGTGCTTGAGGGGACGAGCCCGCGCTTGCCGGCCTTGACGTGCACGTAGGAAAACACGCCCGCGAAGTACACGATGGCGGGCAGAATCGAGTAGCCCAGGATGGTGATCAGGGGAATGCCGGTCAGCTCGGACATGATGAACACGCCCGCGCCCATGATGGGCGGCATCATGGCGCCGCCGACGGCGGCCGCCGTCTCGATGGCGGCCGCCTCGACGGGGCGGAAGCCATGCCGCTTCATCAGCGGGATGGTGATCGATCCGGTCGTGACGGCATTGGCGCTCGTGCTGCCCGAGACCATGCCCATCATTGCGCTGCTGATGACCGCCACCTTGGCCGGCCCACCGGTGAACCGCCCGCCGACGGCGAGCGCGAGGTCCATGATGATCCGGTCGCCTCCCCCGGCCCGCAGCAGGCTGGCGAAGGTGAGAAAGGTGAACAGATATGTTGCCATGATGCCCATGATGATGTTGAAGAGCCCTTCGGGCACCAGGTAAAGGTGGTCGACGAGCAGCGCGAGACGGACCCCTTGATGTTCGAGCGCGCCGGGCATGAGCGGGCCGGCCAGGGCGTAGACCAGGAACAGCATCGTGGTCACGACGAGCGTCCAGCCGAGGATGCGCCGGGTGGCCTCGATCACCAGGCCGACCGCGGCCAGGCCGAGCAACAGATCGGGCCAGGACAGCGGGTCCACGTACACCAGCCGCCACATCAGGCGCTGCTGGCTGATGACGATCCACCCGAAGGCGGCAACGCTCAGCAGCGCCAGCGCCAGATCGGCGCGCGTCAGCCCCGGCCGGCGTCGGCTCGCCGGGTAGTAGAGAAAGACGAGCGGCACGGCCAGCATGAGATGGCCGGCCGAGCGCGTCATCGCGTCCCACCAGCCGGAGAACGCGCACCACAGCGTCAGCAGGGGCAGCGCAACCGCGACGGTTCGCGCCACCCCGGCCGGCACGCCCGCGAGCTGCCGTTGGGCCCGCTCGGCGCCTTCGACTTCGGCACCCGGCACCTGCTCCCGCGCGACGACAGCCTCGCTCGCGTCCATCGTCTCAACTCGGAGGGTTCAGCCGCGTGGCGCGAAGCGCAGCACGCCTCGGCGGAGCGGACCTCGGATCGGACGCTCGGTGTGCCTTCCCGGCCTCGTGGCGTCGAGGACGGCTCACCGAATTGGTCCGTCGGGATCAACGCGCAGCGGCTGGACCAGCGTGTGGTCCCCGGCCTCCAGCTTCACCTGGTACGTCCCCGGGGGGACGAGCGGACCGGGCCGGTCGGGCAGTGCCGCCAGACGCCGCGAATCGTTGCCCCCGACCTGCCGCCAGGGAGGAGGCGATGGAACGGGTGAGCGCCGGAGATCCCAGGGGACCCGGTTGATGCCTGGCTCGGCTGGGCCCTGCAATTCGCGCACCACCGCCCCGGTGTCGTCGAGAATGGTGATCTTGACCGGGGAGACGCCCGGCGCCTGGAGGAAGTAGTGCACGGTCACGCCCGGGGGTGCCAAGCCGCTCGAATCGCCTTCGTGGATCAGGTCGGTATACGGGTTCGGCGCCGCGAGCCGCCGGGCGCCGCTCGCCGCCTTGTTCTTCGTCAGGTCGACGTGGTAGAGCGTGCCCGCCCTGATTGGAAAGAGGAAGGCGTCGCGCTCCATCACCTCGGGCGTCAGTTCCTGCAGCGCGCTGATATCCAGCACGTACCCGCTGCGTCCGTGCGTGCCGATGATCAACTCGGGGTCCCGAGGATGGACCAGGATGTCGTGGACGGGCACGGTCGGCAGGCCGCTGCCGAGCCTCAGCCAGACGCGGCCGCCGTCGACCGATGCAAAGATGCCCGTCTCGGTGCCCACGAAGAGCAGATTCCGATTGCGGCGGTCCTCCCGCACGACCCGGACCGGGACCCTCGGCGGGAGATTCCCGGTCAGCGTTTCCCACGTCCGGCCGTAGTCGCTGGTGCGATACAGGTAGGGGCTGAAGTCGTCGTCGCGATGTCCGTCGAGACTCACGTACGCGGTTCCGGCATCGAAACGGGACGCTTCGACGCGGCTTACCCAGGTCTTCGTCCGCCCCTCGGCGTTCCGGGGCGCTCCGGGCAGCGCATCGGCGACGTTCGTCCAGGTCGCCCCGCCGTCGCGGGTCACGTTCAGGTTGCCGTCGTCGGTGCCCGCCCAGAGGACGGCCGGATCCTTGGGCGACTCGGCCAGCGTTGTGATCGTCGCCCCTTCCCCGGTATCGGGATTCGGCCGGCCTTTGGTCAGATCGGGACTGATCGGAACCCACGTGCTGCCGCGGTCGGTGCTTTTGAACACCTTCTCGGCACCCATGTAGAGCGTCGAGGGGTCGCGCGACGAGAGGACGACGGGGGCGATGAAATTGAAGCGCGCGGGCGGTTCGCCCCGGCCGGCCCGCGGCCGGATCCCGGCGCGCACGCCGGTCGCCAGATCGATGCGCAGCAGGTTGCCGTACTGCGACGCGGTGTAGACGAGGTTCGGGTTCGTCGGGTCGACGTGAGTGTAGGCGCCGTCGGCGCTGGCGACCTTGTACCAGTCATGGGTCGTCACGCCGCTGCGGTGCCGTGTGGCGCTGGGACCTCCCCATGTGCCGTTGTCCTGCAGGCCGCCGTAGATGAAATACGGCCGCTGCATGTCCACGCCGATGCGGACGAACTGGCCGATCGGCATCTGGTGGGCGGCCCAGTGCGCGCCGCGGTCGTACGTGCTGTACAGGCCCCCGTCGGTTCCGACGATCAGGTGATCCGAGTTGTCCGGGTTTATCCACATCGCGTGAAAGTCGCCGTGGATGAAGTCAGAGGTGAGGAAGGAGGAGACCGCCCATCCCTCCTGCTCGAACGTCCAGCCGCCATCGGTGGAGGACCAGGTTCGCACCATCAGCGCGTACACCCGGTCCGGATCGTTCGGGTCGACGCGGATGTTCGAGTAGTAACCCTCCCGCTCGTTGAGCGGATTGGTCCGGGTCCAGGTCGCGCCGCCATCGTCCGATCGGAAGATGCCACCCCCGGTGTCGAGCGGGTTCATCCCGAGCAGGACCCTCAGCTGGGCTTGCGCCGACCGGCTCATGCCAGCGACGACCACGTGGTCCGGATCGCCGGGGGCAAGCTGCTCGACCAGTCGCCGGAGCCTGCCCGCCTCGGCCGGATCCGGCGGACGGTCTCGGCGCAAGAGCTCCTCGATTCGCGCGGTGTCGGCCTCGGGCAGCCGCACCCACAACGGCGCTACCTCGACGATCGCGTACACCCGGTCGGGGAGACTCTCGGCCACGCGGATCCCAATCCGTCCCACGCGCGCCCGCGGCAGGCCGTCGGTCAGCCGTACCCAGGTGTCGCCACCGTCGGAGGTCTTGAAGATCCCGCCGCCCTCGAGGACGTAGATGCCGACACTGTCGAAGTCGTCGAACCGGTCGCTCCGCCGGGCGTAACCAGCCGCATAGACGACCTGCGGATCCCTCGGGTCCATCGCCAGATCGACGAATCCGGCATCGTCGCTGATGAACTTCACCAGCGTCCAGCTCTGCCCGCCGTCGCGGGTGCGATAGACGCCCCCCTCCGGATTGGGGCCCCAGAGGTGGCCGAGGGCGGCGACGTACACGATGTCGGGATTGGTGGGGTGGATGAGAATCCGGCCGATGTGGTGCGTCTCGGTCATGCCCATGTGGGCGAAGGTCCGGGCGCCGTCCGTGGACTTGTATACGCCGTTGCCCCACGAGGTGTAGCTGCTGGCGTTCGCTTCACCCGTTCCCACCCAGACGATTTCCGGATTGGAGTCCGCGACCGCAATGGCGCCGATCGAGCTGCTCCCGTACTCGTCGAAAATCGGCACCCACGTCGTGCCGCCGTTGACGGTCTTCCAGACCCCGCCGGTCGCCGTGGCGCAATAGACGATCCAAGGTTTGCCCCTTGGCACGGCGATGTCGGTCACCCGGCCGCTCATGTTGGCCGGTCCGACCGACCGCCATGGCAGATGCCGAACCAGCGCATCATCGCCGGCGGAAACCGATCGGGGCCCGCTGCCCGCGATCAGAGCACTGAGCAGCAGCCAGCGCGCCAGATCGGGGAGCCATCCGACGCTCGTTCGCATACGCGTCTGTCTCCTACGCGGGCGCGGTACCGCGCCGGGTCGACCCCGATTGTGGGCGCAGGCCCGAAAGATCCGGCGAGGCCCGTTCGGCTGGGTCCGGCTGGCGGGGCCGCCTTTAGGCGCTCGATTGCTTAGTCTTCAACCCGCCCGTGCCGCTCGACAGAGACAGACGCGCGGAGCGCCCGGAACTGTCATGCTTCGGCCCGGGTCACAGCGTGAAAAGCCAGGCCAGCTTGGCGACCAGCGAACGGTTGCGCGGCCCGAGGCCCGCCTGC
>Ga0326597_10002588_pt1 | contig 26865 bp, 20 predicted proteins | sample RVTome_12_FD_203789 | JGI IMG/M metagenome (GOLD analysis project Ga0326597, IMG submission 203789) | Soil microbial communities from uranium-contaminated site in the Upper Colorado River Basin, Wyoming, United States - RVT100D185 | ecosystem: Environmental > Terrestrial > Soil > Contaminated >... | reverse complement strand
GCCTTCGTCGCTCGCGTCACGTGACATAAACATAGTACTACTTACGGCGCAAATCAAGCACGGCCCGCGACCGCCATCCCACGACAACGCGTTCGAACTGAAAGTTACCTTTTGCGTTCGGGGCGTGGCAGCCCCTCCCGGGGGCAACTCAAGCTTCTGCCACCCCGCCGCACGGACATACCTCCACCCGAGCCGCTTCGCCCGGTGCCGGACCAGTATCTGGCGTTAATCGGAGACCACGCCGAACATCCTGGAACTGGCAAGGGTCGAGGAGCCCTTCGCCGCGACTCCGAACGCGGGGAGCAGGCCGCGCTGTTCTGAAGACTGCGAGCTTTCGCGAACTTCGCGCAACGTCGGCGGCCGCCAGCAAGACCATGGCCGCAAACCGCGCACGGAACACGAAGTGAGAGAGGCTGCTCTGCGGGGCGCTACGTCGCCTAGGTCTTGAGTTCAGGAGAACGTCCGATCGCTCCCAGGAAAACCAGACATCGTCTTTCCACGGAACCAGGTCGCGATCTTCTGTGACGGAGATTTCTGGCACGGCCGGCATTGGCACCGACGGAAGGCCCTGCTGGCCCATGGATCGAACGCCGATTACTGGATCGCGAAAATAGCGGCAAACATCGCTCGAGATCGCGCGCAGCGGGCCGCCTTGCGGAAACAAGGGTGGCGGGTAACGAGGATCTGGGAGACAGAAATATTGAAGGATCCTGAACGTGTGGCCCGACGGATCATCGACGGTCTCAAGTAGGCTCAGTGCCAAGGGTCATGCCCCCACGCGATGGATCCGGGAATCGCGACCGAAGTCGCAGGGCCGTAAGACCTTCTCCATCTTCCAGAACATATGGCGCGCCAGATCCCACAAAAGGACCCCAAGGCCGTTGCCGATCTAGTGCAGAGAGCGAGGGAGGCCCGCGAACGGCTACCCGTGATCGTGCAACAGATTGAGGATCTAGTCGGGAAGGTCGATTCTATCGAGCTGCTGTCACAGCTCACTCTGCTATCCCAGACGCACCCCGCGAACGAGCAGCCAAACCGCGACGAATCGGCCCGCTGGCAAGTGCGCCTCGAGTGGCTGACGTGGCTTGTCTTTGCCCGTGGCCTCAGTTCGCCTCCGCATCCTGAGGTGATCGACGCGAGAATTCTCGATCCACTCGACAAACTGCTCGACGAGTACGTCTTCACCGCCACCATGACGCTACCCGAGCCAGTCGAAGGTTTGACGGACGATCAGAACGAAGTTCGGTCCCTCATCCAACTGGAGGCCATACACGTTCGCGGCGAAGCGTTCCAGGGTCAGCTCGAGCGCATGGCAAACGAACCGTACTCACCCCATGAGGAGTGGTGTATCGGACATCTCGGCTTCCGCGTCCAAGATGCCATCGCCCTTGCGAAAGCAGTGGCAAACCGGCTCGGCGACAAAACTGCGGCACAGCACGAAGCCGAGGAGCAGATCGTGAGCAGGGTGCACGCGGATCCTGCCGTGGCGCTCACGTTAGATCTGCCACCCAGCATTGGGGCTGCGCTGGCGGATGGGTTGCCAGAAGATGGCCTAGAGGAATTCGCAAAGTCCATTGGGATGGCTTGGTTCTTCTCAAGATCCCCAGAGATAGTTGGATTCACTCTGGAGGAGCTTCAAGAGCAAGTCGTCGCCGAAGTCGACCCGCAACGGGTCGCCGCGTTTCTCGCTTTCGCTTCCGTGGCTGCGGAGGATATTCAGGGGGAGCCCGATCTTCTAGCCTTGCCACCGCTCGCCGTAACGCCGCTCGTTCGATACCGGGAGCGGTTCTACCTCTTCGTGCCGGGGGTCTTGTTCGAATCACTGTTCTACGGGTTTCACGCGCGGTTGTTTGCCGATGAGGCGTACCGCCCGCGATATGACGAGGCCCGCGCACAGTGGCTAGTACATCGTCTGGTTAGTTCTTTATGTTATTCGCGGGACGAGGACGCGCACGTTTCCGCCGTCGCTTCGGGAGTTGACCATTGTGGTGCGCCGCCTTGGTGGCTTCGATGATGCGGTGGAGCTTCTCGGGCCCTTTGGTCCACGTCGTGAACGGGCGACTCGTCTGGTTGTACTGCTCGAGGTACTGCAGGAGAAATGCGCGAAGTGAGACCTTCGAGCGGTCGACGCGGTGTGAGAGTCCCTGCTTGCCCAGGATGCTGAAAAAGACCTCGATGAGATTGACCCAGGACGCATGCGTCGGCGTGTGATGAAAGTGGACCCGGGGATGGCGCTTGAGCCACCGGCGTGCCGCGGGGTTCTTGTGAATGTTCAAGTTGTCGAGCACCACGTGCAGGTCGCGTTGCGGAAAGGCCGCCACAACCTCGTCCATGAAGCGGAGGACATTGACCGACGTGCGCCGGCCCTTACCGCGCCCGATCACCCGACCGGTCGCCACATCCAGTGCCGCGAGGAGGGCCTGGGTGCCGTTGCGCACATACTCGTTGGTCCACGTGCGAGGGCGGCGGGCGCGCAGTGGCAAGCCGGGTTGCGTCCGATCGAGGGCTTGGATCCCGCTCTTCTCGTCCACGCACAGGACCAGTGCGTGCTCGGGGGGATGCAGATACAGCCCGACAATGTCCAGCAACTTCGCTTCGAAGTCCGGATCCGGACTGAACGTGAAGGTGCGAATCCGGTGGGGCTGCAAGCTCGAGGCGACCAGGACGTCATGCACGGTCGCGGATGGCAGCTTGAGGTCGCGTGCGAGCGTCCGGACCGTCCAGCGGCTGTAGGCCTCCGGCTGTTGGCAGGCGCGGACCTGGATGCGCTCCCAGACCTCGGGTCCGTGTTTCGGTGGACGACCGGCACGCGGCGCATCCTGCAAGCCGTCGATGCCGGACGTCGCGAACGCGCGACGCCACTTACCGGCCGTGATCTCGGGAATCCGGAGCGTGACCGCGATCTCCTGATTCGATTGGCCGGCGCTGGCCGCCAGCACAATGCGGCTTCGCAGCGCCAAGCCTTGAGGCGTCGACGGCGACCGGATCAAGTGACGCAGCATCGTGTCAGTGACCGAATTCAGCGTGATGACCGGGGCGACGCGTGGCATGCCCCGAGGGTACCACCGCGCGCGAATAACATAAAAACTAACTGTACGGTGCACTAGGGCAGTCGGCTGTGGACTCATTCCTCGGAATGCTGCCGAATGCCGAAACGGCGTGGAGTCTCGCGTACGGTCCGAAAAAGCAGCGCCGGGAACTTGATGGCCTGATCAGATACGACAACAAGCTGATCCTGCTCGAGTGCAAGTGGAAGAGCCTGACGCTGGTGGCGCGCAGCGGCGACGTGGTAGCTGCGTTGAAAGACGTCGACAAGGCGATTCTGCAGCCGCTCGCCCAGGCGAGACGGGCTCGTGACTTCATAAATGAACGCGAGAGTTCTGAGTTCATTGAGAACGGCACCGGCCGTCGGATCGTCGTACGGCGTGCAGACGTGACCGACGTGTTTGTGGTGACTCTGGTCGGCACGGGCGCATGGGCGTTGATCGCCGCAAACCTGGTTCGGCTCGCGCCGTTGGGCCTCTTCTCCGACGGAGAGTATCCGTGGGCGCTATCGTTGAACGATCTTCCGCTTGGTCGCTGAGTGCCTGGAACTGCCGTCGCAACTGTTCGACTATCTCCGTCGGCGCTACGAGGCCCAGCGCGAGCCGAGCTTCCGTTTTCATGACGAATGGGACTTGCTCGGCGTGTATCTCGCCGGCGCGCTCGACATCAACGACCCGCGCTTCGAGGATATGGACTTTGTGACGCTCGACGGGTTCGACGGCGGCCTTCAGGACTACTACTACAGCCTCAGCAACTCGATGGTCACGGCCGAGAAGCCGCGCCGACCCTTGCCGAACAACATTCGGGAACTCTTGGTCTCGGCAGAGCGCGCACGCGCGCCCCAGAAGACGGATGCGATCTGCGTTGTCCTCAGCTGGCCGAACTGGGGACTTGAGGAGCTTGGAAAGAGTCTTGAACAGGCGCGCAAGAAAACGGTGTGGGACGGACGAGCACACGCTGTCGCAGTTGGGCATCCATGGAGATCTTCCGGTGTGACGTTCGCTTGCGGTTACGAAAACAGAAAAGCAATTCAGCAGACCTTGTGGGCCGCCTGCGAGTCGCAACGAGAAAAGACCGCTGCAAGCGAATGGGTAGGGTTCGGAATCGACATCGCAACACCGTGGGATCCAATCGTCCTGTATTACAAAAAGGCTCGTGAGGATTGATCTAAGGAGAATGAGGGTCGTTGAACGGCCCCACGAACTCTCACTTGGGTGTCGCTCCGGCAATTGCCCAGATCCGGGGAGCGCGACGGGCGTGTCACAGGGCGCGCAGCGGCGAGCGCAGCGAGCGGACCCTTGACGCGCCCGAAGCGCTCCCGAACAATCGAGCACCGGAGCGACGCGACGATGAGCGCTACTTGGCCTGGAACACCGCTCGCGTCAACTCGATCGGACGACGACGGGCAGGGTGTCGGTCTGTTTCAGGCGCGCGAGCAGCTTCTGTGTGCAACGAAGAACGACCATCGGTTGTGCCTACGGTGCGACACTGCGTACGCGGGTGATCATCACGACGTTGGCCGGTGCGCGCCGGGCCGAGATCTCGGCGCGGACCTGGTCACGCATCCGGTCACGATCTGAGCACACATCCGGTCGCAACCTGCAGGGACAACTGACACCAGACAAGTGGCGTGAGCGACCCCGCCCGCAGGGGGCCGAACAGCGCCAGAGCGGGGTCGCTCATGCCCCCACTCCGCTCCTTCTCCTTCCTTCTGTGCGGCCCGGCCGGCAAGAGGCGCCGGCCCTTCTGGTTCCGACATCGCGCAATTGCTCGGTGTTCTGGACGTTGTTGCCGCTGTCCAGCCGTTCGCTGCTCTGCACCGACGCCGTGGTGGGGCAGACATCGCCTGGCACTGGGGGCTGATGACGCGAAGCGCTGTCGGCTCCCCGTTCGGCTCCCCCGATTGGTCCTCAGTGGTCCTCTCCCTTCCACGCATCGCCGGGCAGAAGGGTGACCAGTCGCCGTGAAATGAGTGCCTCGGCGGCGATTGGATCCCACGCCTCGCCGGTCGCGAGAAGGGGGCTGAGGTCGGCCAGGAACGCCCCGTCGCGCATCTTCAATGCGAGGTTCTGTTCGACCTGCGCGCGGGTGATCGGGTGGCTGTCGCGGACCATGTATTCGAGGAACGCCGCGACGATTCGCTGTGGCTCCACGGGCAAGCGCGTGAGGGCGATCTCGAGGTCGAACAGGTCCCTCGCCTGCTTGCGCTGGTAGAGCGCACGGAGCTTGGTGCCGAGCAATTCGTCGAGCTCGTAGGTCTGGATATCGCACGCGCCCTCGAACCATCGCGAGGCGACCTTGAACGGAGCCTTCCGAAGGCCGTAGAGCGCGAAGTGCTCGCGGGTGTTGGTCTCGACCTTGAGCCGCATCGGCACGGGCGACGCGCCCTCTGCCGTGTAGCGGAAATAGAAGGTGATCCGCCCCTCGCCCTGCTTCCACTTCGGCTTGCCGAGCCAGGGTTCCAGCACGGCCCTCAACGCGTTCATCATCGGCCCGGCAGGTTGGGCCGTGGTCTGCACGAGGTCGATGTCTTCCGAGTATCGCGCGGGCGGATGGAGCTGCAGCTTGGAGAGCGCCGTGCCGCCTCGCAGAGCCAGTGCCTCGGCGAGCACCGGATGCGAAAAGATCTCGACCAGCGCACGGCTGATCACCAGGTCCTGCTCGACCTGCGCATCGTCAATCCACGGCGCCTCGGCACGCCACTCGGTAATGTAGTCGAACGGGATCACAGGTCGGGCTCCACGCTGGCGTTGACGACGATCTTCCAGCCCTTGTCACGGGCCCCAGAGCGGCTCTTGGCGCCCGCCAGGAGGACCGCAGACTTGTGCGCGTGGGCCTGAACCCATGCCTTGAGCGGGGCGGCCTTCTCGGCCGCGTCGACGCGCTCCAACACGTAGCCAAGACGCTGCGACCAGGCCGGCGGCGCGGTGTCGGCGACGGCCACCAGCTTGTCGGCGTCGAGCCGTTCGGCAAGCTCGCCGAGCACGGTGGCAACCTGGTTCAATCCACCGGCTCGATGCGGGTAGCCGACGAGGTCCAGGGCGGTCGCCTCGGGGGTGGAAATGAGGAGGGTTCCACGGGGAGTGTTGACGCTCTGGACGGGGACGTCGCGGAGCCGTTTGCGGACGATGAACGCGACGCGCACCCGGCTGCAGGCGAGCGGCCGACGAGCCCGTTCGAGGCAGACTTGGAACTCCTGAGGGCGCTGGTGCGCGGCGCCGTGGTACTGCGCGGCGGTGAGGAGGCCGGCGTAGTAGCGAAGGCCCAGGCGCTCCATCAGCGAGGGGACGAATTGCTCGGCGGGAAGGCAGCCAAGTGCGTGGTACTCGGGCGGCACGACGACGTAGTAGCCGCGTGCCGGTGAGGAGACGAGCCCCTGCTGGGACAGTCGGTGGAGGGCCACCTTGGCCGCCTCCGCGGACACGCCGAGGGCGTCCCGGGCGTCGGCGGAACTGAAGAAGTACCGTCCCGACCGGGCGAGGCCCTCGACGTACTGCCGAGCGTTCCCGGTAGGTCCTTCCATGATCATAAAGTAATAATATTCGTTACTTTACGCAAACACAATGTGCGCAGACACACCCATAAGCGGCTCGTCTACGCCACACCCACCAGCGGCGCCAGGTGGCTGTAGGCGTGCGGCAACACCACCGGTTCGATGACGCCAGCCTCGCGGAACAGGGCGTCGCCGACCCGCGCAGCTACGGTCGGGAACACGTCGTCGCCCTTCGCAGCCCAGAGCGGGTAGAGCGCGGAGAACCCGAGGCCGGAGAACCGTCGCAGTCTCGCCCGGTGTGCCCGCTCGTCATCGTCTGACACAGCGTCCGGGTTGCCGCCGGCTCGCCGAGTTTCGAAGTACCAACGGAGGTCGTCGCGGAACTGTCCGTCGAAACGCCAGCGCAGACCTCGTCGCGCTTCGTCCACGAAACGCATCCCGTAGGCGGCCATGTGGGCAGGCATGATGACGCGCAGCGTCCAGGTCGGCAGAGCGGCGAAAAACATGAGGTGCCGCTCGAGGAAGGTCCGCAACTCGTGCCTGGCGTCCTGCGTCAGCAGGCAGACGACAATCCACCGCCCATCGAGACGGATGCCGATCGGCACCTGTCGGTCTCGAATTCCTCGTCAGGCCGCGGTCGGGAGCTGCACCAGCCCCCAGTGAGAGACCCAACGCGCCTGGTCGAGTTCAGCACGCGCCACCGGACGTCCGCTCGCGAAGCCTACTGGCGTGTGGCCCTCCAGCGATGCATGGCGGCGTGCCGCATTGTAGTAGGTCTGGAAGTCGGCAAGCTTGCGTTCGAGGTCCCGCGCGTTCCAGAACAACACGTGGTCGAGAAACTCTCGTCGGATCGTCCCGATCAGCCGTTCCACGAAGGGATGTGACAGTGGCACATGGGGCACCGTCTTGATCTCATCGATCTCGAGGACGCGCAGAGTCGCCTGCCAGCGGTGAGCCTCGAACAGTGGATCATGATCGGTACCCAGATGCCGCGGGGCGCCCCGCCCACGAATGGCGTCGTTGAACATGCGGCAGAGGCTGGGGCCATCGACGGCCCCGTGTTGCACACCGAATCCAATAATGCGGCGGGTGAACTGGTCCATGACCACGAGCACCCAGTAGCTCTGGAGGACGATGGACTCGCAGCGAAACAGATCGACGCTCCACAGGCTGCCGCTTCGGCTGCCCACGCGTCGCAGTCAGGTCTGCTTCGAACTTCCTCCTGCAGATCGCATGACGGTCAACAGACTGCGCGACCGCCGCGTGCTCACGGCGTTGGCCTAAGACTTCCGGAACCGCCTCCCCGATTCTCGGAAAGTGGACACACGTGGTTCGTGGTCGTATCTCCTTCTCCACACAATCATGCCGCCGCTGTAAGAAGTCGGCGAGCGGTGAATCGGCACGTGGGTTGCTTGGCGGTTCGTGACGAGCATTCGTCGCGACGATTTGAGGGAGCGATTCACATGACGTGACCGTCCAGCGGAGATAGCTAACGAGGTGCACGATGCCAGCCTGTCTAACGTGCGGTGTCGACTACCCGGTCGGCAAGAAGTTCTGTCGAACATGCGGATCCCCCTTGCAGGAGCGCCCGCCGGCGCAGACCGCAGCCGCGACTCCGAGGTCGGCCGCGTGTATAGCCTGCGGTCGGTCCTCACCACCAGGGGCGAAGTTCTGCAGGCACTGCGGAGCCGCGGTCGCGCCCTCGAATCGAGAGGCGACGTCAACACCCCCGAATCGATAACGGGGTCGGCGGACGAGAATATCCCGTCGTCGACACAGCCACCGAACCGCGCGGTCACCCACGTGGTCCCGCCGCCTCAGGTTTCCGCAAGCGGCTCCGCAGCGCCGACTGAGCCCCCTGCACGTCAAGTTAATCAACAGGAAGCCCAGGCCACGTCAGAGCCTGCGCCCAGCTGGTCTGACAGGTTCGGCGACTTGAACGCGTCTAGCGGGACCCTCGGGGCGACCGGCCGCCGAACGTGGCTGCTGACCGGAATCGCGGCCGTGATCCTCCTGCTCGCGGGGACTGGGCTATACGTTCAATATCGGAGCAATCCGGCCACTGCGGGCCCGGATGACGCATTCCTCCAGTCCAGTCTTGCGGCACAGCTTCCCTCGCACGTGACGCTGACGGCGTTGCAGGTTGAGGCATCTGAAAACCTCGGGACGCGCGATCTGCCCGTGTTCCACACACGGTTCAAGGGCACGTTGGCGCTGGCCGAAGACACGTTCGTTCAGGCCTCAGAAGAGGATGGTGTCGTGATCCTGACGCCGCACTTGCGAGCCGGCGCGGTTCGTGAGGTGTCAGGGGAAGTCTCGTCGAGACTTCAAGACGGCGTGTGGAGCGCGGAGTTCTCGTTGGAGCCCGATCCACTCCCGGACCTTGGTAGTCCACGCGACGTCTTCGGAGCCCAACGGCTCATTGTGACGGGTTCCGCCGACGAGGCCGCGTTCAGGGAGGAACGGCGTCGGGCCCGCGACGAAGAGGCCCAAGCTGCCCAGGCCCGACTGCGCCAGGAAGAACGTGCGCAACAGGCCCGGCTGACTGAAGCACGGCAGCAGGCTGAGCGCGTCAGGATGGAGGCTGAACTGGAGGCCCAGCGCGTGCGGGCCGAAGCCGCGCGGCAGGCGGAGCTTGCGGCGCAAGAAGCGGCAGCCAAGCGAGCCCAGGAAGAGGCGGCAGCCCAGCAACGGCGTGAAGAAGCCGAGCGCGCCGCCCAGGAGGCGGCCGACGCTGAACGCCGCCGTCTGGCCGAAGAGGCCGCGCGGTGGGTGGAGATTCCGGCGGGCACTGAGTTGGACGTTCGCATCATGGACAGTCTGAATTCCGGGACCGCACAAGTAGAAGATCGTTTCAAGGCATCGCTCGTCGAGGACCTGCGTATTGACGATCGGATGGTCGTGCCGGCTCGGTCGGCACTGCGCGGCGTCGTTGCGTCGGTGCAGCCGGGCACGCGGACGGACCGGACGGCTCGCATGACGCTCAGCTTCGATCAACTCACCGTCGAGGAAGTGACGTATTCGATTCAGTCAACGCTCACCAAGCCGCTCGAGGGAGCGGGCCTGAAGGGAGACGCGGTCCGTACGGGAGCCGGTGCTGGAATCGGCGCAATCATTGGCGGCATTCTGGGCGGGAGTAGCGGAGCGGCGATCGGCGCCGCTGCTGGCGGCGGTGGCACGCTAGCCGCGACAGAAGGGAGAGAAATCGATGTGAAGCCCGGTACCGTGGTCCGCGTCAAGCTCGACGCCCCCGTGCTGATCGAATTGAGATCGCCTCCGGAGTAGATGACCAGAACATCCGGGACAATCGGGTGCCTCTTAGTCGACGCCAAGAGTGGGTACATGGAGATCGATGAGTGATGGACGGAAGCGTATGCGGGTTGTCCACCGGCGGCCACAGCGCGGCTGCTGCTAGAAGCCGAGAGCATCTTCTGTGGTCATTGTGGCGCTCGAGTCGCACCGCGCGATGATGCCGCGGCCTCGTAGAAGCGAGTCGTTAACGACGGGGAGGAAGACTCATGGGACCGAACAGGTTTTGTAGCGAGTGTGGCCACCAGCTGCCAGCTGGTGCACGGTTCTGTTCCAAGTGTGGTACGGAACCGACGGCCGTTGAGCGAGCGCTGGAAGATACGACCTCAGTTCAGGACGGTATTGCGCACTGGAGCCAGCACCGTCCTATTCGTCCTGGCGAAGGGCGATGGCCGCCGTGGTCGCCGTGTTTGTCGTTGGCATCGGAGGGTACGTGGCCGTGGACCTCGTGGGGAGAGGGAGTGGAAACCCCATCGAGTCGGGCCCCGACGAGGCGTTCTTGATGTCGCGGTTAGGCACGGAGCTTCCCGCCTACATTAGGCTGCGCGATCTACGAGTTGAGGCCTCCCAGAATGTGGGCGACCTGGTTGAGCCCTTGTTCAAGACACGCTTTTCCGCAACGATCGAGCTGACGGTAGACACATTCCTACAAGCGGCGATGGAAGAAGGTGTCGTCATCGTCGTTCCGCATCTCGAGAGGGGCGTGACGCGTGAGTTGTATGGCCTCGCGAATTCGGCACTGTCAGCGGGGGCTTGGAAGACGGTATTTGCTTACGATAACGACCCACATTGGGTCATCCCCGAGACTTCTTTGGCGGCGGGAGAGTGATTGTCCGAGGGTCGGAGGAAGAAGCGGCTTTCAGAGCAGCGCAGCGCCAGACGCGAGACGACCAAAGGCGAGTCGCCGAAGGACTGCAGCGGGAGCAAGAACAGCAACGACTCGATGCTGCCCGTCGTGATGCTGAAAGGATAAAGGTGGAATCGCAGATCCAGGCCGAGCGTCTACAGGCGCAAGCGGACGCCGAGACGAAGCGCCTACAGACCCAAGCGGCAGCCGACACGGAGCGCCGCAGAGTCCAAGAGGAACTTGAGGCGCAGAGGCGACGAGAAGAAAAGGAACGAGCGGCGCGGGCGGCGGCCGCCGCCGCACAGGCGGCAGAGACGCTCAAACGTGAAGCCGAAGCGCGGATGCGTACTTGGGTTGAATCGCCGACTTGGCTCAACGGCACGTACACATGCATGAGCAGCATTGCCGACCAGTGGCGGTGGCCTTGAACCTATTCCACTTACCGGCTGTCGTTAGTTATCGCCACGCGGTCTGCCACGCGAACGCCCTGCCACGCGGTCTGCCACACGGAACTGGAGGGTCTGCGAAGGGTGGTGACGAGTTGGGACGGAAGGCCGGGACAGGCCCAGGATTTCCTGTCTAAATCCTGCTTATCCCCACCCACAGCGGCCCATCTGGAGCCATCTCGGGCAACCTCCCTAGAAACACGAAAGGCCGAACCCCCGAAGGAATCCGGCCATTTACGCGGGATTTAATGGTCGGGGCGACTGGATTCGAACCAGCGACCCCCTGCGCCCAAGGCAGGTGCGCTACCAGGCTGCGCTACGCCCCGACTCTCTCGTTGAAAGTGTAGACCGAAAACGACGCCCTGTCAGCGCCCGCTCGCCCGAGAAAGCGATCGGTAGTACTCCTCGATTTGCGTCCGGAACTCCGCCGGGACCTCGTCAGATGCCGAGAGTGAAAGCGGCTGGTTGGCGCCTTCCGCCTCCATCCGAAGGCTGAACTCGAAGTTCTTCAGCTGTTCGAGCGCGGCCGCTTGCAGAGCGACCAGATTTCTGGCGTCAACGAAGTTTTGTTCGTCGTTCAGTTGGTCAAGGTTGCGCAGCATGTCGTCCAGTTCCCTGGGATCGACCCCTGCGTCAACCAGTTGGCGTCTCAGCTCCTGCCCCTCGGTTTGCCACTCGCTGAGCTCGCGGCGGAACTGGCGGATGTCATCGGGCGAGTAGCCCCACCCGCCACCGCGGGCGTCTCCACCATTTCGAGGCCCGCCAGTCGCTGGGCCACCATTGCTGCTCCCACTCGCTTGCTCGCCGCCTTGCCCCTGCTGACCGCCTTGGCCCTGCTGGCCTTGTTGGCCCTGTTGACCTTGCTGACCATCTTGGCCCTGCTGCCCGTCTTGCGCGCGGTCTTGCATCCGCTGGTTGAGCGATTCCAACCCACGCACCATCTCTCGGGTCTGGTCAACCGCCCGGTCGAGGGCGTCCTCCTGAGTCGCCTGCCCGAAGGCCGCCTGGGCCTCCTTGATCTGCTCGGACAGCGCCTCAAGGTTAGCGCCAATGTCGGCTTCCATCGCACGCGCGTACTCGTTCGGGTCGCCCGCCAGCGTGTTTCGCGTGTAGCGAATCTTCTCGCGGATCCTGTTGTCGGTGATGCTTCCGGCGGCCTCGTCGAGTTCGCGCGCCGCGGCGCGATCGTCTCGCCTGGCCTCGTTCGCGATCTTCTCCAGCTGGTCCTGGAGGTCGGCCACATCGGCATCCATCACGTCTTTTCGCTCGGAGAGCGTCTGCGCGCGGGCCTGACGCCCAGCGCCACTCAAGTCGTCGAGCGAGCTCACCTCACGCTCCAGCTCGCGCTGCTCTTGCGCGAGCCGCTCGGCCTGCCGGAGCGCGGATTGGGCATCGCGCTCCGCGCGCTCTCCCTGATTTCGCTCGAGCCGCTGCTGGGCCTCGCGCAGGCGGTCGAGCGCTGCCTGAGCCTGCGCTCCGCCGTCCCGGGATCCGTTGGCCGCCGCCTGTCGCATGGCATTGGCGGCTTCCTGCAATTGCCGGGCTGCCTCACGGAGGTCCTGTCGCTGTTGTTCGCGCTGCAACTGCTCTAGTCGCCGCGCCGCGTCTTCCACTTCCTGCGCGAGCTGCCGCTGGAGATCGCCGCTCGAACCCGAGCTGTTGCCCTGCGCCGCAAGCCGGCGCTGGCGTTCGGCCTCCTGCTGCTGTCGCCGGGCCAGCTCCTTCAACCGTTCGGCCAGCTCGTCAACCTGCATGTCCGCGCTCTGCATCTCAGCGCGTTCCTGCATCTCGTACTGGTTCGCCAACTTGTCGAGCTCCAGCTCGAAGAGGTCGGCCAGGTCGTTCGCCATCTGGCTGCCGCCACCTCCGCCGCCACCACCGCCCTGGCTTTGGGCGACCTGCAGCTCGTACTGCTGTTCGGCGTCCTGAAGGAGCTTCAGTGCGCGCTGCTCGGGAGAAAGAGCTTCCTTGGCTCGCAGTGCCCGCAGGTCGCTTTCGGCTGTTTCCATCTCCGCGGCTGCCTTCGGCAACGCCTCGGCAATCGTCTTGAACGCTGGGTCCACGACGTCGAGCCGGCTGTTCATCTGCTCGCTGAGCTCTTCGACCTGCTCGCGCAGGCGCGACTGCGCCAGCGTCAGGAAGACCGTCGTCTCGCGGAATTCTGCCGCAGTCATCGTGTCGCGGTCACGGACGAGATTGAAGGTTGCCGCCACAATTTGACGCTGCTGTTGCGACAGTTGGCCCATTTGCTCACCGCCACCGCCGCCTCCGCCCATCCCGGCCATCGACTGCGCGGCCCGGAAATCGGTACGGAACGGACGGATTTGGACGAAGTAGATGTCGCTCGTCGTCGTCTTGGGGCCCTTGGCGCCGTCGTTGTCGGTGGCGCTGGCGTAGTACGACACGAAGTCGCCAGGTCCAAGTCCCAGCTCCTCGAGATAGATGGTGTGACTGGCGGTGACCTCTGGCAGCGCGGTGCCGCCGCCGAACAACTGCACCGACGTTTCATCGCCGCCGTTGACCGAGTAGAACATCTGTACACGCTGCACTCCGAAATCGTCGTCGGCGCGGACCTCCGCGAAGACTTCTTCGACCGCGGTCGCGTTCGTGTCTCGGCCCGGCTTCGAGAACGACACCGACGGTGTCTGATCGACCAAGACGTCGATCGTGTACTGGGGGGACGCTGCGATCTTCTCGCCCTCAGGACCATCGAGCTCGATCTGGTAGTACCCCTGTCTGTCGACGGTGAAGCCACCGACGAGGGTGCCGTCCGGTTGCACCTCGAGCGGCAGCTCGCCGCCTTCGTCGTCGAGGCGAACGCGCCCAGCGGGGGTCGCCATGGTCGGAGTGATGCGCATGCGCACTTCAGTGCCGTGAATGACGGCGATGTCTCCGCCCGGGTCGACGGTACGGGGCTCGAGGCCCGTGTACTCGGGGAAGTGATACTCGAGAACCATCCTGTCGACCGTCGGCAAATCCAGCACGGTCATCGTGAACGTGGGCGAGTACACCCCGTTCGATTCGATGTAGTACTCCGTCTCTTCCTCGATGTGGAAGAGCATCACTTCGAAGGCATCTGGCGCGGCTGCCGGCACGAGCGGCACGCGCTCAAACGGAGCACCCGCTTCCGCGCGCATCATCAGTGTGGCTTCGGCGGAGCTGAAACCGGAGAGCTGAGCGCTCACCGTTTGATCGGATCCGCGGGGGACACGCGTGTCTCCAGGTTGGACGCGAATGGCATACGGGCTGGACTCGTCGGCGCTTCGCGTGACGACGAGGAGAGCGGCCAAGCCGTGGCGGAGGAACGCAGGCCCGATCGACACAAGCAGCGCGGCCGCCGTGGCAACCGCAACGAGGGTCACGGCTTGTCGACGCAGATTCTGTCTGTCGACAGCGACGCCGTCCTCGAGGGTGTGGCACTGTTCGACAGCCTGCTCGATCAGGCGCTCCACGAGTTTCGGCGAGGGACCTTCTCGGGTTTGTTCCGCTCCGGTTGCTGCCGATCCCTCGACGGCGCTCAGGATGGCTGCCTGCAGCGATGGGTCGCGCTCCTCGAGGTACATCGCGACCTGACCGTCGGTGACCCTTCGCCTCAAGGGGCGTACAAGGCCGAGGTAGACGAGGGAGGCGAACACGAGCAGCGCCGTGATCCGGAACATGGTGATGGCGGGAGCGCTGAATCGAAGCGCTTCGAGCCCGGAGGCCGAGACGAACAGGGCGAGCAGGGTGCCCGCGACAACGATGACCAGGCCGCGTATCGCGAGCTTCAGCCGCCAGCGATTTCGAACGCGGCGGATGACGTCGACGAGCTCCTGACGATGGTCAGATTCACTGAATCCGTCAAGCATGTCGCTCATTCCCTCCGCTTAGCAGGATAACCCACTGAGGCCGCATTCCGGTCGAGAAAAGAGGCGGGACACGAGGTTCCTCGTGTTACAGGAATCGCTCCCTGCGCGACAACCGGTTGGCGACGATGGTCTCGGCTGCCAACAGCGTCAGTCCCCCGAGCAGCAGGTACCACCACAGCCCCTGTTGACCTTCTGACTCTTCCGGGCTCAGCTCGGCCGGGCCAGTCGCACGAACGGTGTCCTGGGTCGCGCGTCCCGTGACAGCCGCCACGAGCTCGGCGGGGTCGAGGCGCGACAGGTCAGATTCGGCCGGGTCCAGGTTGACGGCGATCCGGTACGGGTTTCCGGCGGACGCCGCCGAGCGAATTTCGTAGACGCCCTGTTCGGTGAGCTCCAGCAGCCCCGGGTCGTCCACCGTCACTTTCCGCTGCTCGTTCGAGGGTGCAACGATGACCCGGTCGGCCGGCTCAGTGAGCTCGGATGCGAGGTCGACGACCTGCCCAACCGTGAGCCACGCAGTCGGGGCTTCGTAGCGGGCCAAGTACCGAACGACTCGGTGGACAAGCGGAAGATAGACAGGCTTGAGTGCGAGGTCGTTCCAGGAATCATCCAACGGCGTCGTCAAGACGATCATCCGTCCGCCCCCGATGCGTCTTTCGGCCGCCGCGACACCACCGTCATCGAAGCGGGCGAGGACGAGTGCGTCCGGGTCGGTCTCGAGAGCCCGGTAGCGCATGATGCGCGCGGCCGAGAAGTCCCCGCTTCGAGGCGCCTTGAAGACTTCGAAGACCGGGTGGCTGTAATCGATGAAACCGATTGTGCCGGATCTCCCGGTCCGATCCACCGGCGCCCCGATACGCCCAGGGATCACTTCCGCCTCGCTGGTTGGCCAACTGCTGCGCTCACCGAGGACCACGAATACGCCGCCCCCGCGATCGACGTACCGCTCCAGTCCCGCCGCGCCGACGCCGAGCGGCACGATCGTGTCGTTGAGCACGACGACGTCGTAGGTGTCGAGCATCGCCGGCGTCACCCGCCCAGGAGTGACGATCTCGACGTCGAACGCCGGCGCGTTGCCGATGGCGAGCGCGCGCGTCAAGTAGAACGTCGAGTCAACGCCTCCGTTGTCGACGATCAGGACCGAAACTGGCCGACTCGGTGTCAGCACGAAGTGGAAGGCATTGTCGGCGTCGAATGGATCCGGGCCCGCTCGAATGATTCCGTGCGCGCCCTCTTCAGCTAGCGTGAACGGCGCGAAGGCGACCGACGCGGACGCGTTGGGGGCAACGGTTACCGTCTGCCGTTCGACCTCGAGGCCGTCGATTTCGAGCACGACCGGAACGGCGGAAGCGGACTCAGCGCCGCGGTTGGACACGGCGCTTGTCACGGTGATGCGCTCCTGTCCCGAGAACGGCGTCCTGTCGAAGACCACGGACGGGATCGACAGGTTGGTGGCTCCCTCTGTCGTGATCGCCACCGGCGTCAGCACCACGTTGTCGCCAAAGCGCACTTCCTCGACTCCAGCCCAACCGGAGCGCTGAAAGTCCGAGATGAGCACCACTTCCTGGGCGGCCCTCGTCGACTGCATGAGGATGCTCTCGGCCAGTTCGAGCGCGGGGCCGTACCGGGTTGCACCGGAGGTGACCTGGGCGGTGTTGATGGCGCCTTCGAGTCTCCCAATATCGGATGTGGCGCGAATGTGCTCCTCGGCTCCTTGTCCGAAGAGCACGAAGGTCGCGCGGTCGGCGCCCACCAGCGAACGAACGGCGTCGAGCGCAGCTTCCTGGGCGCGCGCCCAGTGATCCCCGTAGGCCATACTGGCCGATTGATCGAGCAGGACGACGACCTCACGAGTCCCGCCCCCCGTCAGCGCAGCGGCTGCCGCGTTCTGGCGGAAGAACGGGCGCGTGAACGCGGCCACGATGAGCGCGATGGCTGCCGCGCGCATCATCAGCAAATACCAATGTCGGATCTTGCGCCGCCGCACCGACTGGTAGGGAATCCGCCGAACGAACATGAGGGAGGGAAATCGAACGAGTCGGCTTCGCTCCCGCTGGATCAGGTGCACCAGAATCGGAACGGCGATGGCGCCCAGGCCGAGGAAGAAGAGTGGCGCGAGAAAGGACATGTTCAGCGCACCCGCGTCAACCGCTGGCGGCTCGACAAGTACGTGAAGAGCGCCCGATCCAGGGGTTCTGACGTCTTCACCATTGCGTAGTCGATCCGCTGCTCGGAGAACTTGGCCGTCAATGTGTCGATGTGCTCCTGGATGAGCGCGCGGTACTGCTCGCGGAACGCGTCCGGCACGACGGGCATCTGCTCTCCCGTCTCGAGGTCCTCGAAGGCGGCCGCGTCCTTGAACGTGAAGTCAACCTCCTGTGGATCGAGGACGTGAAACACGATCACGTCGTTGCCCAAGAATCGGAGCGGCTTGAGGGCTTCGAGAATTGCGTCGGGCTCGTCATAGAAGTCCGAGATCAACAAGAGGATGCCCCGCCGCTTGAAGAACTCGGCCATCCGATTCAGCGGACCACTCAGACGCCCAGGCCTTTCGGCGCGGGCGCGGTCCAGGGTGTGCAAGACGACGTTGAAATGCTTGGCCGAGGCCGGCACGTGCGTGACGATCTCGTCGTCGAAGGTGACGATGCCGACCCGATCGCGCTGTCGCTGTGCCAGATAGGCAAGGCAGGCCGCGAGGAACGACCCGTACTCGAGTTTCGACACGCCCTCGCTGGCGAACCCCATCGACCGAGAGACATCGAACAGGATCGTGAAGTTCGTGTTCGTATCGGCTTCGTACTGCTTGACGTAGTACCGATCGGTACGGGCGAAGAGCCGCCAGTCAACTCTCCGGATGTCGTCTCCTGCGACGTAGCCCCTGTGTTCGGCGAAGTCGATCGACGCACCAAAGAACGGGGCGCGGTGGAGCCCGTTGATGAATCCGTCAACCACGCTGCGGGCCACGACATCGAGATTCCCGATCCGCGCGAGTACGTGCGGGTCGACGAAGCGGGCGCCGGGAATGGCTTGGTGCGACATATCTGATCGTCGGATGTTATCGCCGGCGCGATGGCGTTGCGCGGCCACCGGTCGGCATGGCCATGAGCGCTACATTCCTGACGCGGGTACCGGCACCCGCTCGAGTAACTCGTCGATGATTTGATCGGTGCTGACGCCCTCAGACTCCGCCCGGAAGTTGGTCAGGACACGGTGTCGGAGCACCGGGTGCGCCATGCTTTTCACGTCGTCGAAGCTCACATGGTAGCGACCGCTGGTCAACGCGCGGGATTTGGCGCCGAGCACCAGATACTGGGCGGCGCGGACGCTGGCGCCGAATTGCACCCACTTCTTGACGGATTCGGGCGCGTCTGGCGCCTTGGGCCGGCTCGTGCGCACTAGAGTGAGCGCGTACCGCAGGACGGCATCGGCGATCGGGACGCGTCGCGTCAGCTTCTGGAACGCGATCAGATCGGCGCCCGTCACCGGCCGGTCGAATTGCGGGTCGAGATTGATGGTCGTCGTGCGGACGACCTCCAACTCCTCGTGCTCGGGCGGGTGATCCATCACGATGTGGAACATGAACCGATCGAGCTGCGCTTCAGGGAGAGGATAGGTGCCTTCGAGCTCGATCGGATTCTGGGTCGCGAACACGAAGAACGGCTCGTCAAGCACGTACGTCCGGCCCTGAATCGTGACGTGGTGCTCCTGCATCGCCTCGAGCAGCGCCGACTGGGTCTTGGGCGGCGTACGGTTGATCTCGTCGGCGAGGACGATGTTGCTGAAGATTGGGCCCGGGGCGAACACCATCTGCCGCCGACCGGTGTCCGCCGCCTCCTGGATGATATCGGTGCCGGTGATGTCTGACGGCATGAGATCAGGGGTGAACTGGATGCGCGTGAACTTCAGGTCCAGCACCTTGGCCAGCGTTTGAATGAGCAGGGTCTTCGCCAGTCCGGGCACGCCGACGATCAGGCTGTTGCCGCCGACAAAGAGCGTGTGCAGGACGAGCTCGATCGTTTCGCCCTGCCCGACGATGCGCTTGCGTAGCTCCTCGATGATGCGCTGTCGGCCGGCCTTCATCCGATCGGCAAGAGCAATGTCGTCCGGCGATTCAAGGTCGAGTGTGTCTCGATGTTCTTCCACGATGTCCTCGCGTCTGGTTGAGCGCGGGTCCTTGGCCCCGCCGTCTGTGCTGCTCGATCGTCGACGGGACTTCGAGTCCCGCCAACTCCGCCGCTCCGCCGTCGTAGGTCGTGAGACCTGTCTCAGTGCGTCATCGCATAAATGACGTAGTTCACACCGAGCTTGTAGGCTTCGTTTGTGTCGACGATCGGATACAGCCCGGTGGTCGAGTATTCCCAGAATTCAGAAATATCCGTGTTGTAATTGATCACTGCCATCATACGCCGGCTTGGGTCGTTGTCTTCGAAGACCGCCCGGAGCGACGGTTGCCACGCATCATACGTCGGGACGATATCGAGGGAGTCGATCTCGAAAAATGAGTGGAAAATCGGGTGGGACGAGTCCAGATCGTAGAAACGCGCCTCCGGGAGCACCCGGCGAAACGCGTACTCGAAATTCGTCCAGCCGCCGCGACCCTCGGAAAAATCGTCGAAGATGACGAATCCGCCCTTCTTCAAGTAGGTGCGGAAGCCCTCTGCCTCGTCCTCGGTGATGATCCAGTAGCCGGGTTCCGCCATGTACACGACGGGGTACCTGTAAATCTCAGGGTCCGCAAGGCCAAGGATGCTGGTGGCTTCGATCTTGGGCCGTAAGTACGAGACCTCGTCCAACATCTGCATGAAGTGACGTTCGCCGACGGGATAATCGTGCGCCCAGAACACTCGTTGATTCACGTAGGGCACCGGTTCGCCGTAGCGGAGCCGAACGAACGTGAACTGGCCGTCGTACTCTGGATTCGGCCGCACGAGCTCACCAATCCGGAACCGCTGAGCCTGAACGGAGACAGCGGCCACACACGCGATCATCGCCAGCGCGACCGTCGCCCGCCTCACTTCGCCTCGAGCTGGCGAATGGCGCGCGTCGTGAGCGCCAGCTCCGTCAGCAGTCGTTCGAGCTCCTGCTCGTACCCGGCGTCATCCAGAACACCTTTCAATAGTCGATGGTTATTGACCTCCTGCTCCAGCGCGTCCCGCTTTTCGACGAGGGCCAGGAGCTCCGGTGCGGCATGAGCCATCTCGGCAGATCTCGACCGCGGCGGCGCGAGGTACAAGGACGCCGCAAGCTTGCCGTCGCTGCCGTCTTCGAGCGCGGCGTGCTCCGTCGGGATGTGGCCGGTCTGTTCGTACGCTCCTTCGACGCCCGACGTGGCGAATTCAAAGACCTCGAGGATCGACAAGCGCCCGTTGCGATCCTGGTCGGCGGACTCGCTGGACAGCGCCTCGACAAAGAACTCCGGGAACCGGGTCTCGTTCCGTTCGCCACCTGTCCGTGTCGCGGTGACGATCGTCCGCCCAGGGCCGGCCAATGGTTCCAGAAACGCACCGCTCGAACTGGCCGTGTTGACGAACGCGACGCGCTGAGACGACAACTGGTCGAGGAGGAGGTCGAAGTCGGCAGCCGAGAGGTCGGGTCCGACGAGGTTGAACGCGCCTTTTCCGCCGGTGAAGCTGCCATGGCCAAAGAGGATGATAAAGACCTCGTCGTCTGGCTTCGCGCGTGAGGCAAGCGCAGCAAATGCCTTGTTGACCCCTTCGCGATTCGCCGCGGTGTCTGACAGCTGCTCGATGTTGTCGCTCAGAACGCCAAGCGTCTGCGCCGCGTCGACCACCGCGGTTGCCCACGCCGTGAAGCGCGTCGCATGCTCGGGTGTGCCGGCCACTCCTGTGATGACCAGTAGGTGCGTGTCCTGCGCGGCTGCTGGCGCGACGGAGACTCCCGCCATCAGGAGTGCCGCCGCGAGCCGCTTCATGCGAGCCCTCGGAGCCGGCGGTAGCCCCACTCGCAGCCGATGAGACCAAGGATCATGATGAGCAGGATCGGCATGTCCCAGAGGTCGCGCTCTTCGACAACGGTCACGCCACGGCCGCTGTAGCTGATAGCCTCTGGCAGCGTGCTGGCATCGGCGGGCGTGAAGAAGCGGCCGCCGGTTTCTTCGGCGATCCGCGTGAGCAGCGATGCCCGCATGGTCGCGTCGAAATACTCGGTGTCGCCCGCCGACGCCCGCGCGTACATCACGCCGGCACCGAGGTCGGCATCCTGACGGACAGCGGAGCCGCGGACTTCATAGAGCCCGGGCTCGTCCGATAAGAACGAGCCCCGATACTCGCCATCGGTAGACACGGTCCATTCCATCGGGACGTCAATCACCCTGCCGGATGGAGACGTGACTTGAGCCGTCACGGTCGCGTCGTTCACCTCCTCGAACGCCGGGTCAACGACCTCGGCCCTGAGTCGCAGCGTCTCGCCCGGCTCGACGCGATCGACCAGCGCCGTGATTTCGACATGCTCGGGAACGCCATCCACCAACCACCGGATCATTCGGCGCCAAAACGTCGCGAACGTCGTGTCCTCGAGCGGGATCGTGGCATCCATCTGCCAGATCCACGAGTCCTGAATCGGGAACGCGAGCGCCTTGCCTCGGCCGTAGCGCTGAAATGCCAGCACGATGTGATCGTCGCCGACCTCGTCTGTGCCGGTCAGCAGGACGGTGGCGCCACGCTTCGCGATGCCGATGCGGTTGACGGTGCTCAGTTCGGGTAGCACGTCCCAGCTCGTGGTCGAGTCTTCCTCGCTCTCGCCGAGCCTGGTAATCGGATAGTCCTCGCCGGCGAGCGTGGGGCGTACCGTGAGGCGCGCGATGAAATTCTCACCGGCGGGGTCCTCGAGCTCGACGGGAAGCACTTCCGCGAGCGGCGTGCCGGCCCACCCGCCTTCGGCAAACGATCGACGGCCGCCGACCATCAGCAGCCCACCCCCGCGCTTGCTGACGAATTCGGCCAGCATACGCAACTGTTCGGGCGAGAACGACGCGGCTTCGACGCTGCTGAGCACGATGCCGCGATAGGCGAACAATTCCTCTCGCGTCTTCGGGAAACCACCGACCAGCTCGTCCGGATTGCCGACGTCGAGACGCAGATACTTGTCTTCGGCCGTACGCTGCAGGATGACCACTTCGAGGTTCTCGTCCTCGGCCACGTGCCGTCGAAAGAACGCCACTTCCGACCGCGGCTCGCCGGACAGGTAGAGCACGCGCTCACGCACGTCGGTTACTTCGATCAGCGTGTCGCGGGCGTTGTTCTGCGTGACCTGCTCGTCGGCCTGCGGCGGCACCCGGAAGCGGAACAGATGCGGCCCGTCTTCGGTCGCCGTGAAGTTGACCCGAACGGTGGCGGATTCGCCGTCGCGTGGGAGCTCCACCTGCTGCGCGCTGATGATGCGGCCCTCGTCCTCGACCTGCAACGCGACGGTCCGGCCGGCGTAGCCGGTGTGACGAATGAACGCGTCGACGGTGATTGACGTGCCTTTCAGGATCGATCGCGGCGTCTCGACCCGTGTGATCTCGATATCTCGCTCGAACCGTTCACGGCCCACGCCGACCGTGAACACCGGAATGGACCGCGCCTTCAGGCTTGCCAGTAACTCGTCAAGCGACGCATCCGATGTGTCCGCTCCATCGGTCACCATCACGAGGCCAGCCAGCGGGAGACCGGACAACTCGTCGCGGGCCCGTTCGAGAGCAGTACCGAGTCGCGAGGCCGTTCCCTCGAACCCCAGATCGCCGGTTGATTCAAGTCGCTCCATCGACCGGGAAAAGCGGAAGAGCCTGAGGACAAACTTGTCTGCCAGCGCCGCGGCGAGCGGGCCATCTGGATCGCCCAATTGCTCCTGGATGAATGTCGTTCGCGGAACACCGTCGCTGTCGGTGATCGTCATGCTACGGGAATCGTCGATGAGGATCCCCAAGAAGTTCTGCTGAGGCACCGCCGCACGCAGGACCAGCGTTGGGCGCACCAGGCAGAAGAGCAGGACGGCGACGAGAGCCAAGCGGAGGAGCACCAGCACCGTGCGCTCCCTGACCGGCCCCTCGCTCTTGATTCCTCGGTAGGTGATGAGTCCCGCGATGGCCGCTGCGCCGACGACAAGCGCGGCGAGCGCCATCGACCGCGACATCGCAAACGCGAACTCCCCCTGCTCGAAGACGAGAGCCGGGTACTTGAACAGAAACTGGAAGACTTGATCGAACACACCTGCATTGTACCGGAGGCGACCGCGCAGTTGCACCGGTCGAGTTGGGCGCGACACGCTTCAACCGCTGGCTTGGCGTTTTTGCGTCAAGGGACACCGCTCCTCGCCGTATTCCCGAAGCCGCGTCGGCTCATGACGCAGCCGTTCCGCCATCTGATTACATTCCTGACGCCGGTCGGTCGTACACTAGCCGACGTGCGGCTACTCATTGCGACGACCAACCTGGGAAAGATACGGGAGATTGGCCCACTCATGGCCGATGTGCCGTTTGAAATTGCCTTCCTCGCCGACTGTCCGCCCATTGAACCGCCCGAAGAGGTTGGTCGGACGTTCGAAGAGAACGCAAGGGCGAAGGCCATCTATTACGCGGCCCGGTCGCGGATGCCAGCCGTAGCCGAGGACTCTGGCCTGGAGATCGATGCCCTCGATGGCGCGCCCGGTGTGGAGTCGGCCCGTTATGGCGGCGCGAACACGACCTATGCCCAGAAGTTTCAGCTCATCTACGACTCGCTTCGGGCCCGCGGGGCAGCCGGTTCAACGGCTCGGTTTGTGTGCGCCGTGGCGCTGGCCGACGGGTCGGGGGTTCGATTCGAAGCGCGTGGAACGATCGAAGGGGAGGTGGCCCCGGAGCCCAGGGGCCGCGGCGGGTTCGGATATGACCCGATCTTTTTCTACCCGCCGTTCGGATGTACGTTAGCTGAGGCTGGACCCCGCAAAGCGGAGGTTAGCCATCGAGCAAAGGCCTTCCGGATCCTGGGTGGCATTCTCGCCAAGATGCCGTCCCTCACGATCGAGTAGCCGGGCGTTCCATTCGAGACCGCCGCCACGCCCGTGAGCGTCCCGTCTGCACCGATCGCCAGGTACAGATGTGCGGATTGTGACGCGGAAGAGGATCATCACCAGCGGGTTGCGCGCGGCAGACCCCGGTTATGCGGCCCGCTCCCTGACGAGATGTCCTACGATCGCGCGCTGTTTTTCGACGAGATGACTGATGCCGAGGTCCGCCAGGTCGAGTAGTGTATTCAGAGCCTGGCGCCCGAACGGAAGCGCCTCAGCGGTTCCCTGCACTTCGATGAAGCGCCCGTCACCAGTCTTGACGATGTTCATATCGACCTCCGCGCGCGAGTCGTCGTCATACGCCAGATCGAGGAGCGCCTCCCCGTCGACGATGCCCACGCTGGTGGCGGCGACATAGTCGGACAGCGGGATGCTGCGCAAGATATCCCGCTCGCGAAGTTTTTCGCAGGCCAGGGCCAGCGCGATGAATGCCCCCGTGATCGAGGCCGTTCGGGTCCCGCCGTCCGCTTGGAGGACGTCGCAATCGAGCCAGATCGTGCGCTCACCGAGCGCCGAAAGGTCGGTGACCGATCGCAGAGAGCGCCCGATGAGGCGCTGGATTTCCTGGGTGCGGCCGCCGACCCTGCCCATTGACGCCTCACGAGTGGTTCTCGTCGTGGTGGCTCGCGGAAGCATGCCGTATTCCGCCGTGACCCATCCCTTGCCGCTGTTCCGTCGAAACGGCGGAACACGGTCCTCGACGCTGGCCGTGCAGATCACGCGCGTATTTCCTGCTTCGATGAGCACCGACCCTTCTGCGTGAGGAAGGTAGTGCGGGGTCATCCTTGTTTCTCTGAGCTGATTGGGGGCGCGGTGGTCGGTTCTCATTCTGGTGTCAGGTTACTCGCAATTGGTTCGTCGGCTGATCCCGGTTCCTCGTCGGTCACTGGCGCCTCGAGTGTCTCTGGCTGGTTTGCTCGAGGTCCCAGGTCTTGCGTGAGCGGCCCGCGCAGGTCAAGGTGCCCGGCGAGCGTGTCAACCTCGCGGCCATCGACCAGGAGCTGAACGGCGTGGACGGCGGACAGGTTGACAGTGAGGGCGTTCACCAGCGCGTAGACCGTCAGGCGTTCGTAGGTCGAGCCGCCGGGGTGGGCGGTTACGATTTCCGGGCTCAAGTCGACAAACGCCTGCCCATCGTTTGTGACGAACACCGCCCTGAGCGCTGTGCCCGGAGGGACGGCAGAGGCAAGCGAAGGTGGCGGTTCCCCCAGTTGGGCGGTGACGATGGCGCGCGCCTGGTTCGTCGTGCTTTCCTCGTAAGCGACCTCGCGCTCGACGCTCGTCAGAGTCCGGCCGTCCGCGCCGACCCAGAACAGCTGCACGTTGATCTTCCGTCCGTCAGCTTCTTCCAGCTGCTCCGCCGCCGGAACGGGTTCAGGTCGAGTCGAGCGACCAAACCACTGGGGCAAGCCCACGAAGAGAAGCCAGGCGAGCCAGATCGCGACGATGGCCCCCCCGGCAAGCGCCGCGCCTCGTGCACGGGTCATGGGTCGCCTCTCTCACCTGTGGGCTGCAGCTCGCGGAACTGCACGAGGGCATCGGCGATCGCTCGTGCGATCGTGTCCTGAAGGGCACCGGTCTGGAGCCTGCCGGCCTGATCGGTATTTGTCAGGTAGCCCATCTCGACAAGTACCGCCGGCATGTTGGCGGACTCGAGCACGCGGAAGGGCATCTGGGCGAACGGCCGGCTGTCGAGGGGGATGCGTCCTCGAAACCGCTGCTCGATGATGCGGGCAAGCTGCGATGATCGGTCGAGGTGGCGGATCTGAGCGACGTCCCAGAACACCAGCTCGAGGACACGCGAACCGCCACCGACGACTGGAACCCGCGCTTGCGCGAGCGCTGCATGTGCTTCGGCCTGCTCATCGAAGGCGGCAACGTAGATGGAGGCGCCTCGGGCCGATTCACGCGGCGACGCATTGGCGTGAAGGCTGATGAAGGCCCCTGCTTTGTTGTTGTTGGCGAGCGCCGCCCGTCGATCGATAGGAACGAACCGGTCGTCGTCGCGCGTGAGCAGCACGCGCAGGCCAAGCCGGTTCTCGAGCAGCGACCGAAGGCGTCGGGCCACCGATAACGTGAGGTTCTTTTCGAGCAGTCCCTGTGGGCTGCTCACCCCGTGGTCTTCTCCCCCGTGACCTGGGTCAATGACCACGGTTCGGATGGGCCCCGGCCCCGAGCTGAACTGGGGCAGTTCGGGTGCGTCGACGCCGTCTGGATCGGGGATTGCCTCTGGCGAATCCGGAGGCGGAACCACCACGGTTTCGGTGACCGCTGCCTCCAGCTGAATGGTCAGTCGCTCCGTGATGCCGATGGTCTGGGTCGTCGTCTGATACCCGCCAAAGCGAGGGCCGGTATCGATCGCAAGCGAGACGGCGTCCAGCTGGCTGATGGCCTCGACAAGGCCCTCAGGCTCAACTGGGGAGAATGCGACATCGAGCGCATCGGCGTCGACCCGGATAATGAGGCGGTCGTCGCTCAACGTGACCGTGCTTGCTGCCGCCGGACTGATGTCAACCGTCACCCGGGCCGAACTGCCCACGGGCGCATGGCGCACGGTGACCTGCGGAACCCGCAGGTCGCCGACGACCAGCAGGCGAGACTCACGTCTCAGGTCGAGGCGAGTGTCGTACACGCGAGCCAGCGCCAAATTGATGAAATCCAGCGGAACAAAGACCTGATCGCCGGTGCGAATCGGCGGCGCCGGAAGCGAGACAAGTTGTCCGTCAGCTGAAGCCAGGGACCGATCGACCGTCAGGACGATGATCCGGTCGCCTGCTGCCACGGTCACGGCACCAGTTTCTTCACGCACGGTCAACTGGAATGTCGTGGCCA
>Ga0326597_10002587_pt1 | contig 26867 bp, 28 predicted proteins | sample RVTome_12_FD_203789 | JGI IMG/M metagenome (GOLD analysis project Ga0326597, IMG submission 203789) | Soil microbial communities from uranium-contaminated site in the Upper Colorado River Basin, Wyoming, United States - RVT100D185 | ecosystem: Environmental > Terrestrial > Soil > Contaminated >... | reverse complement strand
CCTCTCTGGGGGGGGGGGGGGGGGCCCCCCAAATGGTAGACATCTGTTTTTCAGCACCCCGCTAGCCGCTGGCATCGATGCGGAAGACCGGATGGCGATCGGCGATGCGCGCGAACTCCTCCAGTGGCGCGTCCGGATCGAGACCGCCGAGGTGCTCCTGCGTCGAGATGCGCGTGCGCTTGAGGTAGGCCCGGATCACCGGCGCGCGCTGATCGACGGCCAGCGCGGTGAGGTGCACGGGCTGCACGCTGCCGTGCCGGATCGCGGCCGCTCCTCCTGCCGCGCGCACGTTGCGCAGCCAATCGACGTGGTCGCCGAGCATCGAAACGAAGTAGCGTTCGCCCTCGTGTTCGACCCAGGTGATGACGTTGTTGTGCGGCCGTCCCGAACGCCGGCCGCGCACCTCGATGGCCACCGTCCCCCCGCGAGGCTGACCCGGCCAGGAGGTGGGTGTGAGGCCGGCCCCGGCTATCCACGTCCAGGCCCGGTTCACAGCGCGTCCCAGCCGCGTCGGCCGCCGGTTCCTGTAGAACCAGGACTTCGGCGCCGGGATCAGGGCGATGATCCCGACGAAGGGCATGATCAGCAGGCCGAGCCCGCGCCGGGCTACGCTGCTCATCCCGCGGCCGGTTCGATTCGGAAAACCGGGTGGCGATCGGCGATGCGCGCGAACTCCTCAACGGCCGCGTTGCGGTCGACCTCGATGTGCTGCTGCGTCGCTCGCCAGGTTTTCGCGAGGTAGGCCTTGATGATCGGCGCGCGCTGCTCCACGGGCACCTCCACCAATCGCACGCGCTTGCGGCCGCGGCGGCGGATCGTCGCCTGTCCACCGCCTGCGCGCGCGTTGCGCACCCACTCCGAGTTGCCACGCGGGGAGACGAGGTAGCGTGTGCCATCGACGTCGACCGAGGTGACGACGTTCGCGCGCGTCTCGCCGGACTTGCGTCCTCTCAACTCGACGGTGACGGTGTCGGAGGGAGTGAGGCCGAAGCCGGCGAGCCATGAGAACGTCCGGTTCATCCACTGGGTGAATTTGGCCGGCCTGTGATAGTACATGGCGCGATCTCCTCTAGCCCGCGCCGCGCTGCCCGGCCGCGACGAACGCCGCCGGGTCCTCCTGAAACTCCCAGCTGCAACCGCGCGAGCAGAAGTAGTATGTCGCGCCGGCGTGCTGAAGGGAAGCTGGGGCGGTCTTGGCCTCGACGCTCATCCCGCAGACTGGGTCGATGGCGAGCAGACCGATGTCCTTGAACCGGCCGTCCTCCAGCCAGAGGACCCGGTCGGCGACCTCGCGGATGCGCTCGTCATGGCTGACGGCGATGACCGCGCGGTCGCCGCGCTTGGCGACGTCGCGCAGCAAGTGCATCACGTCGCGGCCGTGCTTGGAGTCGAGGTTGGCCGTCGGCTCGTCGGCCAGGAGCAAGCGGGGCTCGTTCGCGAGCGAGCGGGCGATGGAGACGCGCTGCTTCTCGCCGCCCGACAGGTCGCGGCTGCGGAAGGAGAGGCGGCGCTCCAGGTCCTGGTCGGCCAGGAGGGACCGCGCGCGCTCCCGAGCCTGGTGGCCGGTGACGCCAGCCATGTTCAGCGGCAACTCGACGTTCTCGAGCACGGAGAGCGCCTCCCAGAGATTGAACGACTGGAAGATGAACCCCACCTTCCGGCGACGGATAGGAGCGAGGTGGGCCTCGCTTAACGTGGTAATGTCGACGCCTTCGATGAGGATCGAACCGCTCGTCGGGCGCAGGAGCCCGCCGATCAGCGTGAGCAGCGTTGTCTTGCCGGAACCGGACGGTCCCATGATCAGCACCAGCTCGCCGCAGCAGACCGTGAGATCGACGCCGTCGACGGCGCGCACCTGCGCCTCGCCCTCACCGAAGAGCTTGGTGAGCCCGCTGACGCGCAGGATCTCCGTGTCCTGTTCTTCCATACGCCTACGCTCGAAACACGGTGGCTGGATCGATGCTGTTGATGCGGCGCACGGGCACGAGCGACGCGACGAAGGCCATCGCCGCCGCGCCGATGAGGACGCCGCCGATGTCGAACAGCCGGAAGTCGGTGACGAACTCCGGCGTGGCCTCGGAGGCGAGCCGCGCGACGCCGATCGCCGCCCCCAGGCCGACGAGGAACCCGGCAGTGGTGAGCATGGCGCTCTGCGAAAGGACGATACGGTAGACGAAGCCGGGCGACCCGCCCACGGCCTTCATCACGCCGAACTCGCGGCTGCGCTCGATGGTAGCGGTGTAGATCGTCAAGCCCACCACCGCCGCGCCGACCACGAAACCGATGGTGAGCAGGACGGTGATGATCGGCAGGAAGCTCTCATCGATCTCTTTACGGATCGAGGTCGCGAATTCGTCGTCCGTGAACACGCGCAGGTTTGGATTGGCCTGCTCGATCGCCTGGGCCACATCGTCTTGCGTACGGCCGCCGGCCAGGATGACCATGCCGTAGCTCACGATGTCGCCTACGCCGAAGATGCGCTCCGCGTCCGCGTAGTTGACGAAAGCGAAGGGCGTGAACGCCTCGGCGCTTGGCGGTTCGACGTGGTCGACGGCGAGGGAGACGCTTCCGAACGTAGCTGTGTCGCCCGTGTCGAGCCCGGTCTTCCGGCTGAGCGTTTCGTCGATGACGAACGTGCCGGGTGGCGGCAGAAAGCGGCGCTGCGTCTCGTCCGGCAGCGGCAGTGCCGGGTCGACGTCGAGCGCGATCAGCCGCGCGCTCTGGGCCGTGCCTTCGGCGTCGAACTCCATCGTCCGCGAGAGGACGGGCACGACCGCGGCCACGCCCTCGATGCCGTCGAGCGCATCGAGCTCGGAGCGCTCGAGCAGCGACGTCGAGTGAAAGGGATCGGTCGTGCCCTGCTGGACGACCCACAGGTCGCCCGGCAGCTCCCGGAAGGTCTGGCCGCTACGACTGAAGCCACGGTAGAGCGCCAGGACGATGAGGATGAGCAGCACGGCGAAGGCGACTCCCGCTACCGAGATGAGGAACCGTCCCTTCTCCGCGAACAGGTTGCGGCGTGCCACCGGTACCATGCGGTCAGCTCAGATCGTGCCGGAGCTGCTCGAACTGGTCGCGCGTGATCTCGCCGCTCGCATAGCGCCGTCGCGCGACATCGAGCGGCGACGTTTCGTCACGGCGGTCGCGGCCCGCGACTTGGCTCACGCCCCAGGCGATGAGCCAGATGATCGCGCCCCAGAAGATGACCATCCAGATCGCGCCGAACATCATCCACCAGCCCATGCCATCGTGCGCGCCCCACATCGAGTACCTCCTTCGGTTATGCGCTCAGCAGGCGCTTCATCCAGGGGATGACGACCGGCATCAGGATGATCATCGAGAGGAAGAAGACCCAGCACGCGCCGCCCACACGCGCCACCCAACGGTAGTCGCCGGTCGAGAGCGTGACCGCGAGGAAGACGCCGGCGGCGGCCAGTGCGACCGAAGTGTACGTCAGCGCGCTCAGCAACGTTGCTCGTGCCATCGTGTGTGTCTCCTTATGAGCCGCCGGCCGGCGCGGCTGCCGGCGCGCGCTCGGGCGTCGCCTGCGCCTCAGCCGGACGGGTTCCTCCGCCGCGACGTATCGGGGGCCGCCAGCCGCGCATCGCGATCGAGTTCATCGTGACCGAGAGCGAGCTGAGCGCCATCAGCATGGCGGCTAGCTCCGGGCTGACGACCTGGTGGACGAACGGGTACAGGATGCCGGCCGCGATCGGGATCGTGAGCGTGTTGTAGCCGAAGGCCCAGGTCAGGTTCTGGCGCACGCGGCGCATCGTGAACTTTGCCACCTGGACCGCGGCGACGACGTCGAGCAGGTCGTCCTTCACGAGGATGACATCCCCAGTCTCTTTTGCGACGTCGGTGCCGGCGCCCATCGCGATGCCGACGTTCGCCTGGGCGAGCGCAGGCGCATCGTTGATGCCGTCGCCGACCATGGCGACGCGCTGGCCCTCCGCCTGGAGCCGGCGCACCTCCTCCGCCTTGTCCTGCGGTAGCACCTCGGCCAGGACCCGCTCGATGCCGAGCTGGCGGGCGATCGCCTCGGCGGTGCGACGGTTGTCGCCGGTGATCATCACCACTTCGAGACCGAGGCGGCGCAGCTCTCGTACCGCGCGCTCCGACGAGGGCTTCAGCGTGTCGGCGACGGCGACGAGGCCGGCGGCGCGTCCATCGACGGCGAGGAACATCGCGGTCTTGCCCTCGAGCTCGATGCGCTCCGCCTCCCCCGCGAGCACGCCGAGGCCGATGTCGCGGTCGGCCATCAGCTTCCGGTTGCCCAGCAGCAGGGCCAGCCCCCCGTGCGAGGCCTCCACGCCGTGGCCGGGGAGGGCGTTGAACGAGTCGGCCTCGACGACGGGCAGGCCGCGTTCGCGCGCGCCGCGCACGATCGCCTCGCCCAGCGGGTGCTCCGAGCTCTTCTCGATCACGGCGGCGAGACGCAGCACTTCGTCGCGTTTGCCGTCGAGGGCGATGACGTCGGTGACGGACGGCTCACCCTTCGTGAGCGTGCCGGTCTTGTCGAAGACGATCGTCTGGAGGCGTGAGGCCGCCTCGATCGCACCAGCGCCCTTGAACAGGATGCCGTGCTCCGCGCCGATGCCGGAGCCGCCCATGATCGCGGCTGGCGTCGCCAGACCGACGGCGCACGGACACGAGATGATCAGCACGGCGACGCTCATCAGCAGCGCGAAGCCAAAGACGCCCACCTCGGTCAGGCGGTAGGGACTCATGATCAGCCGGCTGCTCGACTCGAACCAGAGGTCGAAGCCGGCGAAGAACCAGAAGAGGAAGACGGCGAGCGCCAGCGCGTGGACGCCGAGGATGAAGTGCCCGGCCACCGTATCGGCCAGCTTCTGGATCGGCGCCTTGGTCGCCTGCGCGTCCTCGACGAGACGGATGATCTGGGCGAGCGCGGTCTCCTTGCCGACCTGCGTGGCGCGGAAGCGGAACGCCCCCGTCTTGTTGATCGTGCCGCCGATCACGGTGTCGCCTGTCTGCTTCTCCACCGGCAGGCTCTCGCCCGTGATCATCGACTCGTCGACCGCGGAATAGCCGTCGATGATGACGCCATCGACCGGTATCGACGCGCCCGGTCGTACGAGACAGACGTCGCCCGCCTCGACCTCGTCGGCCGGGATCTCGTCCTCGCGACTGTCGCGCACGACGATGGCGAGCTTCGGCTGGAGGCGCATCAGCTTGCGGATCGCCTCCGACGTGCGGCCGCGCGTGAGCGCCTCCAGGTAGCGTCCGAGGACGACGAACCAGGTAAGGAGCGCGGCGGACTCGTAGAAGGTGGCGTCGCGACCGCCGAAGCCGGCGTCGGGCCAGAAGGTGTTGACGACGGCGATGAGGTACGCCGCGCCGATGCCGGTCGCGTAGAGCAAATTCATGTCGGTGAGGCCGCGGCGCAGCCCGTTCCAGCTCGCGACGAAGAACTGGCGCGCCGGGCCGATCACGACCGGCGTCGTCAGGCTGAAGAGGAAGTACTTGTTGTTCAGGAATTCGGGCAGCAGGTCCTTCAGCACCCAGTAGCTCTGGAAGGTGCCGATCATGATCAGGAGGCCGAACGGCGTGGCGAGCAGGAGGTTGCGGAACTGCGTGCGGATCTCGTGCTGGCGCGCCTCGCGCTCGCGGTCGAGCGCATCGGCGCCCGCCTTCTCGGACACCTGGTAGCCCAGCTCCCGCACGGTGCGCTTGATCAGCGCCGAGGAGGTGAGCGACGAAGCGTATTCGACCGTGACGGTGTCTGTGGCCAGGTTCACCTGCACCCGCACGACGCCGGGCAGCTCGCCGAGGGCGCGGCTGATGATCTCCTCGCAGTGCGAGCCCATCATGCCGAGGACGAGCAGCTCCAGCCGCTCCCAGGGCACCTGGTAGCCGATGTCGCGCACGGCCTCCTCGACCGCCGGCAGCGACAGGCGGTCGACGTCGCAGACGACGGCCGCGTTGCTCGCCGCGAGGTTCGCCTGCGCCTCCGCGACGCCGGGCACGTCGCCGAGCGCCTTCTCCACCTTGCTCACGCAGGCGGCGCAATGCATGCCGCTGACGGGGATGGTAACGCGCTCCTTGGACTCGGTAGCCATGTTGCCGTCCTTTTCGATGTGGGTGGACTACTTATTCGCCAGCTCGTAGAGCTCAAGCAGCTCGCCGACGACCTGCTCCTCGCGGCCCTCGCGGACGCCCGCCACCACGCAGGTGTGGAGGTGGCCGTCCAACAGGAGCGCCTCCAGCTTCTCGATGGCGCGGCGGACGGCGTAGGTCTGCTTGAGGACGTCGACGCAGTACTGGTCTTCCTCGATCATGCGGCGGATGCCGGCGAGGTGGCCCTCAATGTAGTTGAGGCGCTTCATCGCCTGGTTGCGCGTGGCGGGTTGCATGCGCTAGCTCCTTACCCATACCCCCTGGGTAGGGGTCTAGGCATACCGTACACCCCTTCCGGCCCGCCTGTCAAGACCGCTGCCACCAGGTAATAACTTGCTCAGGATTGGTGGTCGGTTTCAAAATCCGCCGGATGAACGTCGCAGCTTCGCGTTTCGAACGCGGGAAGCCGCGGGTTTCAACCCGCGGACAGAAAACATCTCCCAGACCTACCAACCATGAGAAAGGTACCCCTGCCATGCGGCCATTGCGGCTCCCACTCAGAAGGGGCTAGAGTCGTCGCCTAGCAGGGTGCTGAAAGACTCCGGTCGCCGGGGGTACAGGGGGCGGAGCCCCTTGTCGGGGGGTCTGGGGGTTGTCCCCCAAGATTCAAATACCTTCCGGGGCGGGTGGATGGGAACGGTAGACATCTGTATTTCATCACCTGCTAGAGCCTTCAAGGCTGCACAGTTCGCCCCTGGGACCAGCGAATCGGGAGTAGACATAATGGCTCGAAAATAGGCTATTTTGCAAAACGAACTCCCCCGCCTCTCGACCGTCGTGTGGCGGCAGGGCGGCGCGTTTCGTAGGTTGAGACACCATGGAAGTCACCGCCAGTGCCCGCGGCCCGCTTTCGCAACGCGGCGCGTTCGCTGCGCTGCTGCTCGTCCTGCTCCTCGCCGTCGTGCTGCGCGCGGCGTGGCTGACGGCGTTCAACGTCGACCCCGGAGACGGCCGCGAGGACGACAGCCGCTTCTATCACGGCGTGGCCCAGGCGCTGTCCGACGGCCGCGGCTACGACGACCCCGCGACGGGCCAGACCACTGCGCAATGGCCGCCCGCCTATCCGGCAACGCTGGCCATTGCCTACGCCGTCCCGGGCGACAATCTGCTCACCGGAAAAGCGGTCAACGTCGGGCTGGCGCTGGCAAGCATCGTCCTGGTGTATCTGCTGGCCGGGCGGCTGTTCGGCCGTCGCGCCGGGCTGCTGGCTGCGCTGTTGCTGGCGGTGTTCCCCAGCTACGTCTTCCTTTCGACGCTCGTCTTCTCCGAGAACCTGTTCGTGCCGGCCGTCCTGTTGGTGGTGACGCTGGTGGCTTGGTGGGGCCTCTCAGGCGCTGCCCCGACGGCGCTCCAGTCGCTTATCGTGGGCGCCGCGATCGGCTTCACCGCGATGGTCCGGGCCGAAGGGATCTGGTTGGTCGCGCCGGTGGGCATCGCCTGGCTCCTGGCCTCTCGCCGCTGGCAGCCGGCGTTGCGAAACGCGCTGTTCCTGGCAGCCGGCGTTGCCGTCCTGCTGACGCCGTGGACGGTGCGCAATGCGATCCAGCTCGACGAGTACACGCCGCTCCGGTCGGCCTCCACCGGGATCCTGAACGTGGGACTGAACCCGGAGTACCGGCGCTACGGGCCGATCCCGCCGGCCGTGCCCCTACCGACGATCGCCGAAGACCTGCGTTACTACAGCGAGCGCCCCTGGCGTTGGCTGGGCTTCTTCCGCGACAAGGCGCAGGACCTGTACGACAACGATAGCGCCCTCCTCTTCCATATCGATCTCGATGGCTATCAACGCTGGCATGGAACGGCGGATGGCGTGTACTTCGGCCTGGGCATCGTGGCGCTGGTGGGGCTCGGGATCCTGGGCATGGCTGGAGACCGAGGCGGGCTCTTCCTCGGCGGCGTCCTGCTCACCTGGACGGCTGGGATGGCGCTGATCGTGCCGGAGCCGCGCTACCATACCGCCCTCCTGCCCCTCCTGGCCGTCCTGGCTGCCGTCGCCATCGACCGCGCGCCGCACGCGCTCGACGCCAGCGGCGGCGCTGCGCGGCGCCTGCTCCGGCTCGCGCCGCTGGCGGCGCTTGCCGCCGGTGCGGCGCTAACGGCGACGACGATCGGTCTCACGCGCGGTGACCAGGTCGACATTCCGTTCCAGGGGCCGGTGGCGTTCGATGTGCCGGCCGGCGGTACGGTCACGCTCGGCGCGCTCGAGGTGACGGTTCGCGACTTCGCGATCGGTCCGCCCGATGTGGACTTGGGGAACGTCCCGCCCGGTTCTGTTCAAGTGCGGATCGACGTCCTCGTGCGGAACGCCGGTCTGGCCGACGTGGTCGTCTTCGAGGCGCAGGCGACGGTCGAAGATGGGACCGGCGCCAGCTACTCGCCCATCGGCAGACTCAATGAAGAGCAGTCCTTGACGGGCGACCTCCCACCGGGCGGCGTCCTGAAGAGTTCGCTCGTCTATGCGGTCCCCGCCGGCGCGAACGATCTGGCGTTCGTCTACACGCCGCTGGGGGTAGGGGTACAGGGGCGTTGGCCTCTTGAATAGCGCGGCCGGCCAGCCATTGAAGGAATGTTCTACCGTTTGTTACGTTTAGTAGGCAGAGGGGGATAACGTGTTCCTCAGTCGGAACGGTCACCGGCCGGACCCGACCCTCGTCCTGAGCGGCGGAGGCTCGATGGGCGCCCTCCAGGCGGGCCTGCTGCGCGTGTTCATCCGGCGCGGCTTCCAGCCGGGGCGCATCGTGGGCACGAGCGTGGGGGCGCTGAACGGCGCGTTTCTGGCCTTCTACCCAGGCGTGGCTGGCGTCGAGCGGCTCGTCGAGATCTGGCAGGGATTGGAGACCGAGCGCTACATGCACTTCAACCCGGTCCGCATCGCGTACCGGCTCGCATCGCGGCAGCTCTGTCTCTTCAACAACCACTTCCTGCAGCGGCTGGTCGCCGAGCACGCGATGGAGGACGACTTTGCTGCCGCGAAGGTGCCCCTCTACGTCACCGCGACGAACCTGCACACCGGCCGCAAACACGTCTTCAGCCACGGACCGGTCTCGAGGGCGGTGCTCGCATCGACGGCCATCCCGGGCGTGTTCGGTCCCGTAGAGATCGACGGCCAGGCATACCTCGACGGCGGCGTCGTGGCGAACCTGGACCTGGAGACAGCGGTCGACCTGGGCGCGAAAGACGTGCTTGCCATCGACCTGTCGCACTGCTTCGACCTGCCCACGCCGGCGAACGTCGTCGGCGTGATCACCCGGACGGTGGACATCGTGATGCGCGAGCGGGTGCAGCGCGACCTGACGGCGCTGGCGAAGCGCTCGCGGATCACGCTAGTGCAACCCGAAATCGAACGCGGGCCCGGCGTGGGCGACCTCAGCCGCGTCTCCGAGCTGCTGGAGCAGGGGGAAAAGCTCGGAGAGCTGCTGTTCGACCGCTGTTGGGACGCGAAGGGGCGCCTGCGGCCCGGTGTGATGACGGCGCCCGTCGAAGTGCCGGTCTAGATCGACCGGCGCAAGAAGCGGATGCCGGGGCTACCGTACACCGCCTGGAACTCCGGGTGGCGCTTCTCGCCCACCACCTCGAAGCCGGCCTTCTCGTAGGCGCGCTGCGCCGGGTCGTTCTCGATATAGACGCCGATGTCGGCGATCGAAGCGCCACGCTGCCGCCCCCGCTCGAGGATCTCCGCCATCAGCGCGTCGACCAGGCCGCGGCGGCGGAACTCCCGCTTCGTGGCGACCCACTCGACGATCCAGGCGCGCTCCGGGTGCTCCGGCATGCAGAGGGCGATCGCGCCGGCCCGCTGCCAGCCGGCGGTGTGCTCGTCCGAGCTGCGGCCCAGCTTCGTGTTCGCCTCCTCCATGCCGATCGCGAGCGCGCCCATGCCATCTTCCGCCTCGAAGTAGCCGGACAGCGCGGCCGCGGGCTGGCCGTCAACCTCGGCGACGAGGAAGTTCGTGTAGTGGGCGAAGTGGCGCGCTTCGGTTGCGGAAAGCGCCTCGAGATAGCGCAGGCACTCCTCTTGTGGGCCGCCGACGTAGAAGTCCCACGTGCCGCGCGGGAGGTGCGATCGCGCCGCCGCCAGCTCTACCCAGGCGACGAAGGGGATGTGCGCCTCGCGCGCCGGCACGATCCTGGTGCGTTCGAGCGTTGTCGTATCGGCCATGAGCGTCCCTCCTAGACGGCCACCGGCAGATCGATCCGGTGGCGGCGTACTTCGGCCATGATCCGCTCCGCGGTCGCGGCGTCCGGCTCGCTGAGCGGCAGCCGCAGGCCGCCGACCGGCACGCCGAGCTGCGCCAGCGCGTATTTCACCGGGATAGGATTGGCGACCAGGAAGAGCGCGTCGATGAGCGGCAGCAGCGCTCGATGCGTGCGCGCCGCCTCTTTCGCTCGACCCGCCACGCCGTCCTCGATCAGCTGCTTGAGCTGACGGCCGACGAGGTGGGAGATCACGCTGACCGCGCCGTAGCCGCCGAGCGACAGGATCGGCAGCGTATCCTCATCGGCGCCGGACCAAACCCGGTAGTGGTCACCGGCGCCTTCGATGATGTTCGCGATCTGGACGAAGTCGCCGCTCGCTTCCTTCACGCCGACGATGTTGTCGATCTCTGCCAGACGCAGCTGCGTCTCCGCGGCCATGTTCACGCCGGTGCGGCCCGGGATGTTATAGACGATGCAGGGCAGCCGCGTCGCTTCCGCAATCGCAGCGAAGTGGCGGTAGAGGCCCTCCTGGGGAGGCTTGTTGTAGTACGGACAGGTGAGCAGCACGCCGTCGGCGCCGGCGCGCTCAGCCTCGCGCGTCAGCTCGATGCTTTCGGCGGTGTTGTTGGTCCCCGTCCCGGCAACGACGGCGCCGCGCGCCCCGGCCGCGGACTTCACCTCGGCGAAGAGGCGGAGCTTCTCTTCGTGGGCCAGCGTCGGCGACTCGCCGGTGGTGCCGGCGACGACGAGGCCGTCGCTGCCGGAGTCGAGCAGGGCGATCGCGAGCCGCTGCGCGGCGGCGTAGTCGACCGACCCGTCGGGCGCGAACGGGGTGACCATCGCGGTGAGCAGCCGTCCGATCTCAGGCATGATAGGCATCGCCTCGGCGAGGTGTGCCGAAGTATAGCAGAACGGCTAGATCAGGCCGCGGCAGACGAGCTGCTCTGCGATCTGGAGAGCGTTGAGCGCGGCGCCCTTGCGCAGATTGTCGGAGACCACCCAGAAGGCGAGGCCTGCCGGGTGCGAGGTGTCCCGGCGGATGCGACCGACAAACACCTCGTCGCGGCCAGCGGCGGTCCACGGCTGCGGGTAGAGGTTGATCGAGGCGTCGTCCTGGACGATGACGCCGGGGAAGTCGCGCAGGAGCCCCGCTGCCTCCTCTGGGTCCATCTGCTTGCTCAGCTCGACCCAAACGGCGGCCGCGTGGCCGACGTACACCGGCACGCGCACGCACGTTGCGGAGAAGGCGAGGTCGGGCTCGTGCATAATCTTGCGCGTCTCCGCCGCCATCTTCCATTCCTCGCTGGTGTAGCCGTCGTCCTTGAACGAGCCGATCTCCGGCAGCAGGTTGTGGGCGATCTGGTGCGGGTAGACGTGCGGCATCGCCCGCTGGTTTTCCAGGACGCGGCGCGTCTGCTCGGTCAGCTCCTGCACCGCTGCCTGGCCGGTGCCGGAGACCGACTGGTACGTCGCCGCGATGACGCGCTGCACCGGGTTGACGCGGTGCAGCGCCCAGAGGCACATCACGATCGGCGTGGTGGAGCAGTTCGGGATGGCGAGGACGCCCTGGTGCTTCGTCACGTCGTCGGCGTTCACCTCGGGGATGACGAGCGGAACGTTCGGTTCCATGCGCCAGACGCCGCTGTCGTCGATGACGACGGCGCCGTGCTTGGTGATGAGCGGTGGAAGCTGGCGCGAGACCTCGTCCGTTGCGGAGATGAAGACCAGGTCCGAGCCGGCGAGGGCCTTCGGCGTCGCCTCCTGCACCTCGATTTCGTGGTCGCCGAACGGCAGGCGCTTCCCAACTGAACGGCGGCTGGCGAAGAGCCGCAGGTGACGCAGCGGAAAATGCCGCCTCGCCAGGATGCGCAGGAACTGCTGGCCGACAAGTCCTGTCGCGCCGACGACGGCGAGGTTGTAGAGCTTCTTTGCAGGCACGTGCGACACGAGAGGCTCCTCAGACGAGTCGATGCCCGGTTAGGGGATCGACTCATGATAAAGGGTCGACCAGAGGCGCACAACCGGCTAGCGGCCGTCGCGGGCGACGTGGGTAGCGATGAAGTCGTAGCGTTCGGGAGACAGCCGCTCGAGCTCCTCGGGGTCGTCGAAGTAGAGGGCGAAGGAGTTGGCGTAGTCCTCCACCGGGTCCTCATTCGACATGCGGTCCCAGAGGTCGGGGCCGCTATAGGCGAAATGCAGCTCGCTTACGCTGCGGGCCGCAGCGACCTCCTCCTCGGTGCTCAAGAGCTCCCAGCCAGTGGCGGCCATGAATTCGCGTTGCTCGCTCTGGAAGAAGACCCAGGCGTAGCGGTCGGCGGGCACCTCGCGCAGTTGGTAGGCGTGGCCCAGCTCGTGGAGGATCGTACGTACGCTCTGGTGAGGCAGCAGGACCAGCTCGTTGCGCTCGCTGGCGTTGCTGTAGAAGTTCGCACCGTCGCCATACGGCTGCCAGCCGTCCGACGCGGCGCCCTCCGCGTTCGAGAGGACGTGCAACCGGCCGTAGTGCCGGTTGCCCAGCCGGTCAACGATGTGCTGCGGCAGCTTATCGAGCGCGGTGGCGAGCGAAGCGAGGCCCTCCTCATCCCACGACTGGCCGTCGATGACCACCTCGACCGCGTAGTCCTGGCGGATCTGTTCGAGGACGCAGGACGAAGCGAACGCGATGAAGAGGCTAAGCGCCAGGAGCAGGCGCAGCGGGCGGGCGGCGACGGGGGCTTGTTTGTTCAGCAACACGAAACCGGCAATCTGCTGTTGCCGGTTTCACCATTGGCTCGCTGAGGCTTGTCGGTGACCAGTCGCCTCGTGGTTGGGGGCGCTCCCCCCGGCCTCAGCTCAACGCCTCAACAGACTCGAACGTATGGTCTCTTCGATTGGCTATCAATGCTCCAAACGGCCCGACACACGCCTCGTTACAGCCGTTCGAGAAGGCGCGCCGCCTCCCGCGCAACGGTCGCATGGCGACGCAGGACAAGCGCCCGCGCGCGCTCGATGTCCACCGCCCGGGCCCGCGAAATGAGGCGGCGTCGTACATGGTCGGACACCTCGTCCTCGTCCTCGAACCTCACTGTCCCGTCCGGCGCGATCCAGATGTCCAGCAGGAGGTCGAGATAGGACACCTCGCGTTCGGCCAGTCGCACGTCACCGACGATGTCGTAGCGGTGCGCGATCAGCCCGCCATCCGGCCGGACGATGCGATAGAGCGAGTAGGGACGCCTTCGCCAGAAGAAGCCGTGGGTGCGGCTGCCGCGCGGTATCGAGAAGCCGCCGGCGGATCGCGCTCGCCAGTGTCGGAACAGCACAACGACGAGGTGCGGCCGCCGGAGCACGAGCTCGCAATCGAAGCGGTGAGCGCCGCCTTCCAGATGGCGTTTGACTTCGGTGATCCGCACTGGACGCTCGCTTCCAGTGAGTGCTATGCTAGCTCGCCGTTCGCTTCGCGACAACTGGAGGGGCAGCATGACCGAGCAGTACGAGAAGATCAGCTTCGAGCGGGAGGGACGGCAGGCGCTGATCACGATCAACCGCCCGGAGCGCCTGAACGCGATCGACGCGCAGACGAGCCACGAGCTGCACGCGGCGTTCTCCGCTTTCCGCGATGAACCCGACCTCTGGGTGGCGATCCTCACGGGTGCGGGTGACCGGGCGTTCTCGACCGGCAACGACCTGGTGGCCATGGCTGAGGCGATGGCCGGCAAGGGCAGCCTGCGGTTCAGCGCGCCGTTCGGTGGCATCACCCGCGACTTCGAGTGCTGGAAGCCGATCATCGCGGCGATCAACGGCTATTGCCTGGCCGGCGGTCTGGAGGTGGCGCTCTGCTGCGACATTCGCGTCGCGGCGGAGCACGCCCAGTTCGGCGTGCCCGAAGTGACCCGGGCGATCATCCCGGCGGCCGGCGGCACGCAGCGCCTGCCCAGGATGCTGCCGCGCGGGATCGCGCTTGAGCTGCTGCTCACCGGGGGGAGGTTCGACGCGCAATGGGCCCTGCGCTACGGGTTGGTGAACTACGTGGTGCCGGCCGACCAGGTGCTACCCAAGGCGCGCGAGTTGGCCGCGGCGATCTGCGAGAACGGGCCGTTGGCGGTGCGCGCGGCGAAGGAGTCGGCCATGCGCGGCGTTGATCTGCCGTTGCAGGAAGGGCTGGTCCAGGAGATCGAGTTCTCGCGGCAGGTGGTGCGCACGGAGGACGCGCGCGAGGGGCCGACCGCCTTCGCGCAGAAGCGCAAGCCGGTCTACAAGGGCCGCTAGCCGCCGCCGATCTCTTGACCGACGAAGCGGACGACGGAACCGTCTTCGCTGGCGCGCCAGGTCATCGTCGTGTCACCGAAGTGCACGACGACCTCGAACCCAGGCGTAATGACCTGCTCGCACGCGACGTCCTCGCCGGCGTAGACGATCCCCAGGCAGCTGTCTGGATATTCCCCGGCGGTGGCAGAGACGACCTCGATGTCCTCCTCCTTCACCTCGATGAGCCGCCGCAAGACCTCGGCGACGACGGCGTCGATAGCGGCCTGCGGATCGGCCTGGCTGGGGGTGCTGCCCGGCTCCGGCGTGGCGGTCGGGTGCGCCGCGAGGAAGGTCTTGGCGACGGGAACGAGGGTGCCATCGCCGTCGCCGTTGACGGTGTCGCTCGTGCCGCCGCTACCGCCGCCACCGCAGGCGGCAGCGAGGAGCAGCGCAGGCAAGATCAACAGCCAGCGGAGGCGGATGTGCCCGCTCGCTCTTAGAACCATCGTCGCATCCTAAAGAAGATGACTAAGCCAATGCCGAGAGCGGCCATCGCGCCCAGGATACCAAAATAGCCCCATTCCCAGTCCAGCTCCGGCATGTTCTCGAAGTTCATGCCGTAGATGCTGGCGACGAAGGTCAGCGGCAGCAGGATCGATGCCACCACGGAGAGGGTCTTCATCACCTCGTTCATCCGGTTGTTGACGGCGCTGAGATAGGTGCTGAGCACGCCATCGGCCAGGTCGCGGACGGACTCGACGAGCTGCTCGACGCGTACGACGTGGTCGTAGATGTCGCGGTAGTAGATGTTGGCTTCGGGACGAACGACGCGCGGAAACTCGCCCCGGGCGAGCCGATTGACGACATCACGCTGGGGGATGATGGTGCGGCGCAGGCGCTGGACGTTGCGCTTGAGGAGCAGGATCTGCGGCAGAATGCCTTGCTCCGTGCGCGCGAGCGCCAGCTCCTCCACGCGCTCGAGCGTCTCGTCCAGCTCGTCCACCGCTGGCTGGTAGTTATCCACGATGGCGTCGAGGAGGGCGTGGGCGAGGAAGTCGGCGCCGCGGGTCAGCTCCGGGCCGTCTTCCGCGCAACGATGCCGCAGCGCTTCTACGAAGGGTAGGAGCAGTTCGTGGAAGCTGACGACATAGTTGGGGCCGAGGAAGAAATCCAGCTCCGTTGCCTCCAGGCGCTCGGCCTTCGCCAGGTAGCTGATGGCCTGAGCGATGACGAAGATGTAGTCGCCGTAATCGTCGATCTTGGCCGGGTCGACGTGGCGGTTGAAGCAGTCGTCGATGGCGAGATGGTGGAAGCGGAAGACATCGGCCAGGAGCGGGGCTCCTTCGTCCCTGGCCACCGCCTCGAGATCGACCCAGAGGACGCCCTCGCCGGAGGCGATGGCCTGCCGGATCGCCTCGCTGCTGAGGCCGGTGGTGAGGCGGCCGGCGGCGTCGCGGTAGTAGGAGGAGATCACGGCCCCAGTATGCGGCGCGCCTGGTCCGGCGTCTAGCGCGGCACGGAACGCGTCCCGAGCTCGATTTTGGGGCGTGACCCCGCCTGTGCGCTTGACATAGCAAAGGGCGCGGCGCAAGATACGAAGCGCGTCCCGCTGGTGACGCCACACGCTTCGATTGCAGGAAGGAGCTGTCATGGCTGAGACAGGAAAGGCCGCGGTCTTTCTGGGCCCGGGCAAGGGTTACGAGATCCAGGAGTTTGCGGTACCGGACCCGGAGCCGGATGCGATCGTGATCAAGGTCTCGATGAGCGGCATCTGCGGGTCGGACCTGCACATCTGGCGGGGCGACTCGCCGGTGTTCCAGGCGATGGCCGGCCAGGTGGTGGGGCACGAGATGACGGGCCGGGTGGCGAAGCTGGGCTCGAGCATCAGCACGGACTCGCTCGGCCAGCCGCTCAAGGAAGGGGACCGGGTCTGCTACGCGTACTTCTATCCGTGCCACCGCTGCTACCAATGTAACAAGGGCGAGTTCGCCGCGTGCCCGACAAAGCTGCTGCGCATGGGCCCCAGCGTGAGTCAGTTCAGCGGCGCGTACGGGCAGTACTACTACCTGAAGCCGGGGCACTGGGTGTTCAACGTGCCGGACGAGCTCTCGGACGAGATGGTGACGCCGGTGAACTGCGCGCTGTCGCAGGTGGTCTACGGGCTGAACCGAGCCGGCCTGCAGCTCGGCGACACGCTGGTGGTGCAGGGCGCTGGCGGCCTCGGCACGAACGCCTGCGCCGTGGCGAAGGAGATGGGCGCGGACCGCGTGATCGTGATCGACGGCGTGGCGGACCGGCTCGGGCTGGCGAAGCAGTTCGGCGCGGACGAAACGATCAACCTGAGCGAGTACAGCACGCCGGAGGCGCGCGTGCAGCGCGTGCTGGAGCTGACGGCGGGACGCGGGGCGGACGTGGTCGGCGAGTTCGTCGGGCTGCCGCAGGCGGTGCCGGAAGGGTTGCAGATGGTGCGCAACGGCGGCACGTACCTGGAGATCGGCAACATCAGCTTCGGCAACACGACGCCGATCGACCCGTCGGCGCTGGTGTGGGGCAGCAAGCGCATCGTGGGCGTGGTGATGTACGACCCGTGGGTGATCCCGGCGGCGCTCGACCATCTGGTGCGGACGAAGAACAAGTACCCGCACGAGGAGGTCGTGTCGCACGACAAGTACAAGCTTGACGACATCAACCAGGCGTTCGACGAGGCGGAGTGGCAAAAGGACGGCGGTGGGACGAAGGTGCGGAGAGCGGTGATCGTGCCGTAGTGCCGCAGGGCGCGCCTTCGAAGTTCGAGGTTGGAAGTTCGAAGTCGGACAAACGAGGCCGCGGGTTGAAACCCCTGCCTACGATTTTTCTAGCTAGAGAAGCTCGACTTTGATCAGCCGCCGCCGGCCTCGACGCCGAGGTCGCGGCGCTGGAAGATGGCGTAGGTGATCGCGAGAAGTGCGGCGCAGTAGAGGGCGATGACGAGAGCGGCGGTCGCGGGGGCCGGCAGCTCGGACGCGACGGGGAACTCGCGGAAGGCGATGGCGTTGTACTCGCCGGGGCCGATCACGTTCGCGGCGAGGAGGGCGCTGACGTTGTGGCCGATGAGCGCGGCGCGGATGGTAGGCGCCGGACCGCCCAGGCCGCCGAGAATCGTAATCAGGATCGCCTCTCCGATGAGGAACACCAGGATGCCGGCGACGCCCATCGCGGTGGAGCGGCTGATGACGGTGAGGCCGAACGCGAGCAGCGCGTACGGCAGGATGCCGTAGCCGGCGCGGAGGACGCTGAGCACGACCTCGAATGGCGAGGGGCCGCCCGGCACGTCGAGGGTGACGGGCTGATCGGCGAGGGCCGAGGCGAGCAGCGAGAGCGCTACGCCGACGGCGAGCGCTGCGAGGAGGATGATCGCGCTGAGCAGGGCGGCGCCAAGCAGCTTCACGGTCAGGTACTGGCTGCGCGTCTGGCCGCGGATCAGCGCCTGACGAACGGTACCCCAGTTGTACTCGGTCGCGACGGCTGAGGCGACGAGGATGCCGACGAGGAACGAGCCCCAGAACTGCCCGCTATCGAGCAGGGCCACGAGCGACCAGGGGAACGCGAAGGTGTGGAGGCCGAGGCGCTCCGTCTCGAAGTCCTGCGACTGACGCCACTCCGCATAGCCGCCGAGCCAGACGATGACGCTGACGCCGGCGACCATGACCAGGAAGAGGATGTAGGGCAGCCAGCGCTTGCGTATCTTGAGCAGCTCGGCGCGCAACAGGCTAGTCATCCGATGACTCCTCGCCGGTGACCTCGAGGAAGAAGTCCTCCAGACTGCCTTCGCGCGGGCGCAGCTCGGAGAGGTAGATCTGCCGTTCAGCGAGGGCGCGGCTGAGCTCCGCTGCGCGCTCGCGCGGCGCGTCGACGAGGAGGCGGTCGTCTTCGCAAGTGACGGCCCGCACCCAGTCGAGGCCGCGCAGTACGGCGACGGCGGCGTCGGTGTCGGTCACCTGCATCTCGAGCGCTTCGCCGCGACGGAGCAGCTCAGCGACGGGGCCTTCGGTGAGTAGCCGCCCTTCCTTGACGATGCCGACGTCGTCGCATATCTGCTCGACCTCGCCCAGGAGGTGGCTGGAGACGAAGACGGTCCGGCCGGCGCGGCCGAGCTCCTTGATCAGGTCGCGGAACTCGCGCATGCCGGCCGGGTCCAGGCCGTTCGTCGGCTCGTCGAGGACGAGCAGCTCGGGGTCGTGGAGGAGGGCGGCGGCGAGGCCGAGGCGCTGTTTCATGCCCTGCGAGTAGGTGCGCACGCGATCGCGGGCGCGCGTGGTCAGGCCGACGAGGTCGAGGACCTGATCGATGCGGCGCTCCGCGCGGTCGCCATAAAGCGCGGCCCAGATCTGGAGGTTCTCGCGGCCGGAGAGCAGCGGATAGTAGGCCTGACCCTCGACAACGGCGCCGACGCGCCGGAGCGCGGCCGGCAGGTGCGTCCTCGAATCGAGGCCAAACAGTTCGGCGTGGCCGCCGCTGGGGTGGAGGAGGCCGAGGAGAAGCGAGATGGCGGTGGTCTTGCCAGCGCCGTTGGGGCCAAGGAAGCCGTAGATGCGTCCGCGGCGCACCTCGAGGTCGAGGCGGTCGAGGGCGAGGCGGCGGCCGTATCGTTTGGAGAGGCCGAAGGTGCGGAGGACGACGTCGCCGGCGGGCGCCGCGGCGGGGCGCCCGGCGGTCGCCGGCGGGGCGGCCTGAGCCAAGGCTAGGACGCCGCCCGCCGCGCGGCCGCCGGCGCCTGCAGGCGCGACAACGCCTCGTCGAAGAAGTCGAGCAGGCGTCGCTCGTACTCCTCCGGCGCGGTCTGCCAGGCGCGGGCGTGCGCAGCGCCGGGCACGAGCCAGAAGCGCTTCGGCTCGCGGGCTCCCTTGTAGACGAGTTCCGCCTCTTCGCAGCCGACGACCGCATCGAGCTCGTCGGCGATGACGAGAAGGGGGCGCGGGCTGATGAGGTGCACGGCGCTCAGCGGGTCGAGCTGGGCGACGGGCGCGCCGAGACGGCGCTCGATGAACAGCTTGGCGATGTCGGCGAAGGGGAAGGTGGGCAGGTGGAGGTAGTGGCGGATGCCGCGCGTCATGAGCGCGCGGTGGGTGGCGTAAGGTGCTTCGACGGCGAGGGCGCGAATGCGCGGATCGCGCGCGGCGACGAGCACGGCGATGGCGCCACCGAGCGACATGCCGAAGACGCCGAGACGCGCTGGGTCGACCTCGGGCCGCGCGGCGAGGAGATCGATGGCGGCGAGGAGGTCGTCTTGCTCGTAGAGGCCCATCGTGACGTGCTCGCCCTCGCTCTCGCCGCGGTTGCGGTAGTCGAAGGCGAGGACGGCGTAGCCGGCGCGATGGAGGAAACTGGCGTGTGGGAGCAACTCGGCGCGGCTGCGTGCCCAACCGTGCGAGAGGACGACGGCGGGCGCGGGCGCCAGACCGGACGGCGGGATGAACCAGCCGGCGAGGCGGGTGCCGTCGCGGCTGACGAAGGAGACGGGCTCGACGGGCAGGTCGAAGTCGGCGAGGGTGTGGTCCTCCACTCTCGGCTTGGGATGGAGCACGAAGCGAGCGACTAGCCAGCCGATGATAAGGGGGAGAACCGTGAGGGCAGAGGCGAGGAGAAGCGCGGTGCGCAGGAAGCTGCGGCGACTGTGCATAAGGACGCCTCAATGCTAACCTGTGGCGATGTCGCGCCACAAGGAGAGCTCTTCTCCCGTCTCCCCTCGAACCTGGCTCCAGATCGCGTTGGCGATGGCGATCGGCGCGCCGGCGCCGGTGCTGCGCACACTCGATCTCGCGAGCCTGCCGCGTCCGCACATGGCGCCCGAGCTGGAGTCTCTGATCTTCGGGATCGCCATTCTGGCGGCGGCGTCGATCCTGGTGTGGGCGTCAGAGGTGGCGGAGCAGATGATCTCGGCCACGCTGGCGCTCGCGCTGCTGGCGATCATCGCGGTGCTGCCGGAGTACGCCGTCGATCTTTACTTTGCCTGGACGGCGCCGGACAACCCGGAGAACGCGCAGTTCGCGCTGGCGAACATGACGGGCGCGAACCGGCTCCTGGTGGGCTTCGCGTGGCCGGTGGTGTTCTTCTTGTTCTGGTTCCGCTCGCGCGAACGCCAGCTGGCCGTCGGCGATCAGAACGCGCCGGGGCTGGTCTTCCTGGGTCTGGCGACGCTCTTCAGCTTCAGCATCGTGGCGCGACAACACCTGTCGCTCATCGATGCGGGCGTGCTGATCAGCATGTTCGTGGTCTATCTCCTGCTCTCCTCGCGCACCCCGCCGGCCGAGGAGGCGCCGCTGGTGGGCCCGGCGCAGGCGATCGCCGCGCTGCCGATGCGGTGGCGCTGGACGGTCGTGGTGGGACTCTTCCTCTTCGCCGCCGGCACGGTCTTCTCGGCGGCGGAGCCGTTCGCGGAGGGTCTGATCCACACCGGGGAGTCGTTCGGCATCGATGAGTTCATCCTGGTCCAATGGGTGGCGCCCCTGGCGTCGGAGGCGCCGGAGTTCATCCTGGCAGCGATATTGGCGATACGAGGCCGCGCGATCGCCGGGATGACGGTGCTGATCTCATCGAAGGTCAACCAGTGGACGTTGCTGGTCGGCTCGCTGCCGCTGGCGTTCGCGATCTCCGGCGGGTCAATCACGCCGCTGGATATGGACAGCCGGCAGGTGGAGGAGGTCTTCCTCACTGCGGCGCAGTCGCTGTTCGCGGTGGCGATCCTGATGAGCCTGAGCTTGAGCGCTTGGGAGGCGGGGATCATGTTCGGGCTCTTCGCCGGCCAGTTCCTGTTCCCGCAACCGGAGGTGCGCTGGGCGTTCGGCGCGGCGTACATGGTGCTGGCGCTGCGCTGGTTCGTCGTCGAGCGGCGTTCGTTCGTGCCGCTCGTCAGCAAGGCGAGAAAGGCCGTCGGGCTCTAGGCCGCCTGCCCCAGCGACGGCGTTTGGTCGCCTTCGTCCAGCTCGCGCGAGATGCGGTCGATCACGCCCCGCCGGTAGAGATCGGCGAAGGCCGCCACGACGTCGGGGTCGAGCTGCGAGCCTGCGATGCGCTGGAGTTCTTCCATGGCGGCGTCGTGAGGCCACGGGCGCTTGTAGGGACGCTCGGAGATGAGGGCGTCGAAAACGTCGGCGACGGAGACGATGCGCGCCGGGAGAGGGATGCTGGGCCCGCGTAGGCCGTCGGGGTAGCCGCGGCCGTCCCAGTGCTCGTGGTGCCAGCGGGCGACCTGGCGGGCGAGGTCGAAGTCCTGGTTCTCGGCGAGGAGGTCCTCGCCCCAGAGCGTGTGGTGCTGCATCGTCACCCAGTCGTCGGCCGAGAGTGGGCCGGGCTTCTTGAGGATGGCGTCAGGGACGTTCGCCTTGCCGACGTCGTGCATCAGCGAGGCGTAGGCGATCTCCTGTGCCTCGCGCTGCGAGAGGCCGACGTGGAGGGCGAGGGCGCGCGAGAAGTGCTGGATGCGGTGGAGGTGGGCGCCGGCGTCGGTATCGCGGGCCTCGACGAGCTTGGCGAGCATGCCCATCGTCTGCCGGTTCTGCACCTCGAGGCGGGTGCGGCGCTTCTGAAGCTCGGCAGCCATGCCGAGGGAGATGAGACCGAAGGCAGCGAAGAAGAAGAGGCGGATGGGGAGCTGCTCGTGAAACTGGCTGCTGGCAGGGAAGTAGAGGAAGGTCGCCAGGGCGAACCAGGCCATCCAGAGCGTGGTGTAAAGCAGCGAACCGACGGGCGCCATGGTGAACCCGCCGGTGATGATGTAGACGAGGAAGACCAGCCAGATATCGGACGAGGAGTTGACGGCGCCCATCTGGTAGAAGACGTAGAGGGAGGCGCCCATCAGCACGATGGAGTCGAGCACGAGGCCGAGGACCCGGGCGGCGAAGAACTTCTGCTTCGCGTAGACAAGGTAGGCGAGCGGGACGTCGTAGGCGAGGGCGGTCAGGCAGCCGCCGACGACGGCCGGCCAGCCGGGGATGCGGAGCTCCTGGATCGGCAGGATCAGGAGCAGCATCGCCACGATGAGGGCGCGTCGAATGACGTCCTGCCGCTGCACCGCGGGGTCGGTCGGGCCGAGCGTGATGTTGGCCACGGCGGTCAGGAAGCCGAGCGGGTGGCGCGTCGCTGCGCCCCACGCGGCTGCTGGGATGGGGGTATCCGAGCGCATGGGCGGAACTGCCATACCTCCAGGTGTATGTTCGGCGCCGCGAATGGTGGAACGCAGGGTAGGGGCCGCCAGGGGCGTTCAGGGGCCTAGGGAGCCGGTGAAGGGCGGAATACGGCGAGGAGTTCGCCCTGAGAACGTGGCGTCTTTGAGACGCCCTCTCCAGGCTCGCTGGAGCGCCTCGGTTACCGCGCCTAGGCCACCCGGGCGAGAAGCGCGTGGCCGGGCTGGGCGTCCAGCTCGCGGGTGATGAGCTGGATCACGCCCTGCCGGTAGAGATCGACGAAGGCGGCGACGACGTCCGGATCGAGCTGCGAGCCGGCGATGCGCTGCAGCTCGTCGATGGCGGCCTCCGGCGACCAGGCGGCTTTATAGGGGCGTTCCGAGATAAGGGCGTCGAAGACGTCCGCCACGGAGACGATGCGGATCGCGAGCGGGATGCGCGGGCCGCCCAGGCCATCGGGATAGCCCTGGCCGTCCCAGCGCTCGTGATGCCAGCGGGCGACCTGGCGGGCGAGCTCGAAGTCCGCGTGCTCGGCGAGGAGCTGCTCACCCCAAATTGTGTGGCGGCGCATGATCGGCCAGTCGTCCGGCGAAAGTGGTCCGGGCTTCTTGAGGATGGCGTCGGGCACGTTGGCCTTGCCGACATCGTGCATGAGCGAGGCGTGGGCGATCTCCTGGGCCGCGCGCTCCGACAGGCCGAGGTGAACCGCGAGCACCCGGGAGAAGTGCTGGATGCGGTGGAGGTGGGCGCCGGCGTCGGTATCGCGCGCCTCAACCAGGGTCGCGAGCATCGCCATCGTTTGCCGGTTCTGCGTCTCCAACCTGGCGCGGCGCTTCTGCAGCTCGGCAGCCATGCCGAGGGAGATGAGGCCGAACGCGGCGAAGAAGAAGAGGCGGATCGGGAGCTGATCCTGGTAGTGGCTGTCTGCCGGAAAGAACAGCAGCGTGCCCAGCCCGAACCAGAGCATCGTGAGCGCGGTGTAGATGAGCGAACCGATCGGCGCGAGTGCGAAGCCGCCGGAGACGACGAACACGAGGAAGGCCAGCCAGAGGTCCGAGGCGGAGTTCGCCTCGCCCATAGCGCGGAGGATGAAGAGCCCCGCGCCGGTGAGCAGCAGGGCATCGAGCAGGAACGCGAGCACTCGTGCGGCGAAGAAGCGCCTCTTGGCGAAGACGAGGTAGGCGAGGAGCACGTCGTACGCGACGGCGGCGGCGCAGGCGGCGGGCAACGCCTGCCAGCCCGGGAAGTGGAGCTGATCGAGTGGGATGCTGATGATGATCGCGGGCGCGACGAGCGCCCGTCGCAGCACATCCTGTCGCTGCGACGACTCGTCCGCCGGCCCGAGCGCGACCTCCGCTGCATCGGCCACCAGGCCGAGGAGCCGAGCGAGCCAGCGCTCGCTCACGGGCCCGGCGGGCGCGATCCCGCCCGCGGGCAAACCTGCCATCCCGTATAGATGGTCGGTATGGCGGGCGGTGAGGTGTAGACCGGGCGGTCGGCGAAGGAGGGGCTACTCCGGAGGGCGGAGGGCAAGGAGGGCGTCCAGGAGATAGGCGACGAAGGCGTTGGGCACCAGGTCGGGAGAGGTGCCGTGGCGCCGGTAAGGGGCGAGGCGGTCGAAGTTCAGGGTGTAGCTGTTCCTCCGGCCATTCCGCTCTCGCTCGATGATGCCGGCTTCACGGAGGTCCTGGAGCGCGGAGTGAGCAGCCCGTTCGGTGACGCCGACCTCAAAGGCGATCTCGCGCACGGTCGAGCGCGGGTGCTGCGTCACGAAGATGAGAATCAAAGCATGGGTGGTGAGGAAGCCCCAGCGTCGCATGGGCGTCAGGCGGCGCCAGTGGCGGCCGTTCTGCTGGCCACAAGGCGGGCAAGGCCCTGGAGCGTGGCCTCGATGAGTGGCTCAGGGATGTCCATGTTGGAGGCCCCCCAGGGCCGGTGAGCGGCGAGGACCTCGAAGTCGATTTCGTTCACGTTTTGACGGCCCTCTCGTTTGGAGGAGACGATACCGGCGCCCCGGAGGTCGTGGAGGACGCTGATGGTGGCGCGCTCAGTGATGCCTGAGCCGAGCGCGATCTCGCGCACGGTGGCACGGGGGTTGCGCGCGATCTGGATGGTGACGTGAGCGTGGTTGGTAAGGAAACCCCAGGTACCCAAAATCTTCACCTCAGGGGGCTTGACAAGGCCGTTTCATGCATTATAATACACGCAAAACATATCAGTAACAGAGGTTCATGCGACACAATACACGCAATATGATGGATGAGTACTCTTGCCTGTAATGACAGTCGTTCTTCGCCACTCATGCAATAATATTCAGTGAGGTGCCTCGCGTCAAGCCCCTAGGGGAGGCGAGGTCAAGGATGACCGATGATTGGGGCGATTCCTTCGGCAAGAGTGAGCAGCCCGGGCCAGCGGCACAGCAGAACGCTGTGCCGTTCTGGCTTGTCCTTTCGATTGCGTGGAGTGGTGGTGTTCGGCGGTAGAGCCCCAGCGCCGGCTGTGCGTGTTTCCGGATCTGCGGGGAGCGGGAACGCTGCCAGCCGGCGCTGGACTCGAAGGGCGTCCTGTGGTGGCAGGACGCCCCGTATTACTGCGCCCCCACGGCCTGCCTAGCCGGCGCGGGGCGCACTCCTACCGGACAGCCCGCCGGCCCCCGTCGCCGGCGGGCTGTCGTATCTGGTGGACCTTTCAACGTACTTCATTGCCGGAACTCTGTATCCAGTATTGTTCATCGAGTATCGCACCGCGGCGGCGGGTTGTCAAGACCCTACGGATGCGATTTGTCCGATTGTTTGGCGGCGAGGGAACTAAGCACTTCCATGACGACGCGGTGGGCGACTTCGGCGGTGATGTCTGAGCTGTCGTAGGGGGGCGAGACCTCGACGACGTCGACGGCGGCGAGGTGGGTGCGGAGGGCGACCTCTCGGACGGCGGTGAGGAGCTCGCGGGAGGCGAGGCCGCCGGGCTCGGGGGTGCCGGTGCCGGGGGCGAAGGCGGGGTCGAGGACGTCGATGTCGACGGAGAGGTAGCAGCGGTCCGGGCCATCGAGGGCCTGTTCGATCGCTTCGGCGAGGACGGTTTCGAAGCCGCGGCGCTGGATGTCGTAGATGGTGTGCCAGCGCATGCCCTGTTCGCGCATCCAGTCGAAGATGTCGGGCGGGGGCCACCAGCCGCGCAGGCCGACCTGGACGAAGTTGCGGCCGGGGACGGCGCCGGATTCGATGAGGCGGCGCATGGGGGTGCCGTGGCTGAGGGGGACGCCCCAGGCGTCGGGGGCGGTGTCGGCGTGGGCGTCGAAGTGGACGATGCCCAGCTTGCCGCGGCCGACGGCTCCGGCGACGGCGGTGGCGCTGGGGTAGGTGATGGAGTGGTCGCCTCCGAGGACGATGGGGAGGGCGCCGGCGCGGGCGACTTCCCCGACCTTCGTTCGAATGGCTTCGTTGGTGCGTTCGATGTCGCCGGGGACGACGTCGGCGTCGCCGTAGTCGAAGACCTTGAGGAGCTTGAAGGGCTGGACGCGGAGGTCCAGGTGGTGGGCGACGCGCCGGAGGTTGGAGGCGGCGCGGATGGCGCGGGGGCCGAAGCGGGCGCCGGGGCGATGGGTGACGGCGGTGTCGGTGGGGGCGCCGACGATGCAGACGTCGGGGTGTTCGCGCTGGAGGTCATCCGGCGTGTGGAGCTGGGGGGTGTGGAGGAAGGTGGGGACGCCGACGAAGGCGGGGCGGTCGTCCATGCGGTCGAAGACCATGGCGGGGCTCCTCCTAGTAGTGTATCGGTTGGGGAACCGCTGAACCCTTCGCTTCGCTCGAGGGCAGGCCTCGGAACCGCAGCCGGGGTCGGGGGTCGGGGGTCGCGGGTCGGGGAGGGACGGCGGAGCTGCGGGCGGGCGTTTGATTGAATGATTGCTTTCGCGATCGAAAAAAAATTCCGGGGGCTTGGCGAAGCTGGGGGCGGGTATTTTTCGTCGAAAGGGTTGATTGAGTCGAAACGACAGAACCCGGCCTGGAGGCGGGAAGCGGGAAGCGGGAAGCGGGAAGCGGGAGGCGGGAGGCGGGAAGCGGGAAGCGGGAGGCGGGAGACGGGAGGCGGGAGGCGGGAAGCGGGAAGCGAGAGGCGGGAAGCGGGAGGCGCGATTGGCGCGGTGGG
>Ga0326597_10002586_pt1 | contig 26877 bp, 24 predicted proteins | sample RVTome_12_FD_203789 | JGI IMG/M metagenome (GOLD analysis project Ga0326597, IMG submission 203789) | Soil microbial communities from uranium-contaminated site in the Upper Colorado River Basin, Wyoming, United States - RVT100D185 | ecosystem: Environmental > Terrestrial > Soil > Contaminated >... | reverse complement strand
CCGAGATCCAGTGGTTCGACGTGATCGTGATTCCCGTGCTCGCGCTCTTAGTGTCGGTGCTTGCGACGATCTACCCGGCGCGCAAGGCCGCGGCAATCGCACCGGCGGAAGCTTTGCGCTACGAATGAAGATGCGCCAGCCCTACGAGTTATTTACTGCGTTGCGCTATCTGCGTGCACGTAGCAAGAACGGTTTTATCTCGTTCATTTCGCTGGTTTCGATGGTCGGCATCGGGCTCGCGGTTGCGGTACTAATTGTCGTGTTGTCTGTCATGAATGGGTTCGAGCATGAACTGCAGCAGCGGATTCTCGGCATCGTGTCGCACGCGACGCTGACGGGCTACGAAGCACCGCTCGAGGATTGGCAGGTCACGCGCGAGCAGATCCTCGAGTACCCGGAAGTCACCGGGGCCGCGCCATTCGTCGAAGGCCAGGGCATGGTGTTGTTCGGCGAAGGAGTGGCCGGTGTCACCGTGCGCGGGATCGAGCCGGCGCTCGAGGCGGAAGTTTCCCAGCTGGGCGAGTTATTGCGCGACGGCAACCTCAGCGCGCTCGAGGACGGTACTTATCGCATGGTGATCGGCGCGAGCCTCGCGCAGGAGCTTGGCGCCGGCGTCGGCGATTCGGTCGTGCTGATCATCGCCCAAGGGCGGGTAACGCCCGCCGGGCTCGTGCCGCGCATGCGCCGGTTCGAGATTGCCGGAATATTCGAAGCCGGCATGTACGAATACGACCGCGGGCTCGCCTATATCCACATGGCGGATGCGGGGCGCTTGTTTCAAACGGGCGGCAAGGCGACGGGGCTGCGGATGACTGTGGCCGATATTGTGCTTGCTGGTAGCATTGCACGCATGCTCGCGGTCGACCTCGGCGGCGGTTTTTATATCGATGATTGGACCCGGCAGCATAGTAATTTCTTCCGGTCTATCGAGCTCACGAAAGCGATCATGTTTGTGATTTTGTCGATGGTCATTGCCGTCGCCGTGTTCAATATCATCTCGACGCTCGCCATGGTCGTCCGTGACAAGCGCGGTGATATCGCGATCTTGCGCAGTTTCGGTGCGACGAGCCGTAGCATAGTGACCGTGTTCGCAACGCAAGGTAGTTTGATCGGGCTGCTCGGCACACTCTTCGGTCTGCTGCTCGGCGTTCTGACCGCGCACGAGTTGGGCACTATCGTCGGTGCCTTGGAGGCCGTCTTCAATGTCGATCTGCTTTCGGCCGAGGTCTATTTCATCAGCGATCTGCCGACCGAGGTCCGTGCGAGCGAGGTTACAAGAATCTGTCTGCTCGCATTCGGCCTGGCGATTGCGGCGACCCTCTATCCGGCCGTCAGCGCGTCACGTCAACATCCCGCTGAGGCATTACGCCATGAATGAGCACAGCGAGCCGCTCGAGCCCGCGCTGGTCGTGCGCGGCTTGACGAAGACCTTCGCCGAAGCCGGGCGATTACTGACCGTGCTCAACGGCGTCGAGCTGACTGTGCGGCGCGGCGACCGGCTCGCGATCGTCGGCGCATCCGGCTCGGGCAAGACCACGCTGTTGCAGTTGCTCGGGGGTCTCGACGAGGCGACGGCCGGGGAGGTCTGGATTGCCGGCAAGTGTATGACTGCCTTGAGTAATTCTGAACGCGGGCTACTCCGCAACAGGGCATTGGGTTTCGTGTACCAGTTTCATCATCTGCTGCCCGAATTCACGGCGTTGGAGAATGTCGCCATGCCGTTACTCGTGCGCGGCGTCGGCAGCGCCGAGGCCGCGCAGGCCGCCGAGGAACTCCTCGTGCGCGTCGGGCTCGGCGAGCGGCTCACGCATCGCCCGGGCCAGCTCTCGGGCGGTGAGCGCCAGCGCACAGCGGTAGCGCGCGCTCTGGTCACGCGCCCGGCAGTCGTGCTGGCCGATGAGCCGACCGGTAACCTCGACCGGCCGACGGGCCAGCGCGTCTTCGATCTCATGCTCGAGCTCAATACGATGCTCGGGACGAGCCTCGTTGTCGTGACGCACGATCCCGATCTCGCCGCGCGCATGGACAGTGTTCAGGAGCTCAGGGACGGGCAATTGTTTCCTTTCGGCTAAACTGTAGAGATACAGCGCGACCCACGGGCGTAGTAGGCGTTGCGGGAGCATGGCTCGCCGGAACGCTCGCAGCGGTCGTCATCGTACCTCTGTCCTTGCCCGCTGTGTGGCTTGTCGCTGGCGCCGGCGGCGCGGCCATCGCAATTCGTCTGCGACTGCAGTGGCGCTGGCCGGTCTGGCTCGTGGCCGGACTCGCCGTCGCGTGCCTGCGCATCGACGCCCGGACGGACGATCGGCTCGACGCGGCGCTCACCGGCCAGAATCTTCAGGTCGATGGATGGGTCGATGGCTTTGTGCGCCCCACGGGTGGGCAACTCTCATTTCCGCTGCGAATTGTCGGTGGCGCCGACGGCTTCGACTTGCCGGCGCGGGTTCGTCTGACCTGGTATGACCCGCCGCTCGAAGTCACGCCGGGAATGGATCTCGCGCTCACCGTGCGGCTCAGGCAGCCGCACGGGCTGCGCAATCCCGGTGGCTTCGATTACGAGCGCTGGCTGTTTCTCGAGGGCTATGGTGCCACGGGTTATGTGCGCGCCGGCATGACGCGCATCGATAGCGTCAGGCGTCCAGCGCGCCAGTGGCTCAAGCATCGAGCCGCGATCGCCGCACGGATCCACGAGGCCGTTCCCGCACGGAACGCCGCGGCACTGCTGACCGCGCTTGCGATCGGAGAGCGATTTGCGTTCGAGGAGCAGCATTGGCAGACCTTGCGTCGCACGGGCACGAGCCATCTCGTCGCGATATCGGGATTACACGTCGGCATCGTCAGCGCATTGATCTTTTTCTTGACCCGGTGGCTGTGGTTGCGTGGGCCATTGACGCTTGCGGTCTACGATCTCGAAGCGTCTGCCGTGACGAGCTTCCTGAGTGCTGTCGGCTATGCGGCGCTGGCCGGGTTCTCGGTGCCGGCTCAGCGCGCATTGATCATGCTGGTCGTCGCGCTGGTTTCGGTAGTTTTACGGCGCAGGACCACGATGCTCGCAGGCCTATCCATCGCGTTGCTGTTCGTGTTGCTCTGGGATCCTCTGGCGCCGCTGAGCGCATCGTTCTGGTTGTCGTTTGCGGCAGTCGCACTGATCTGGCAGCTCGGTAGCCTGCGCACGCTCGCGGAGCGCGATCTCGGGATCGTCCGGCGCTGGTGGCGTGGGGTCGTGCGTACCCAGCTTGGTATCACAATCGGACTGCTGCCGATCGTCGCACTTGCGTTCGGCGAGCTGTCGATCGTATCGCCGCTTGCAAATCTTTTGGCGATCCCGTTCTTCAGTCTCGTACTCGTACCGCTCGCGCTGGTTGCGACATTGGCGCTTGCAGTGCCGCCGGTCGGTGCCGTACTTTTTGGTTGCGCGGCAACCTTGATGCAATGGAGCTGGGTTCTGCTGAGCGGACTCGCCGCGCAGCCTTGGGCGGCTACGCCGCTGCCGCAAATCGCAAGTTGGCAGATGCTCTTGTTGTTCTTTGGTGCGGTGATCGCCCTGCCGGTCCACGCATTACCGGGACGCCAGCTCGGTTGGATCGTCATGCTCGTGCCCTTGGTCGCGCGACCGGCGCGGCCGGAGGAGGGTGCCTTCGAGGCGAACGTGCTCGACGTCGGGCATGGCCTCGCCGTCGTCGTCCAAACGCACGATCACACGCTACTGTACGACGCCGGCGCGCGATATCGATCGGGATTCGATACAGGCCGGGAGATCGTGTTGCCCGCGCTACGGCATTTTGGCATCGAGACGCTCGATAGGATCGTAATCAGTCATGCCGATAACGATCATGCGGGCGGCCTCGACGCCGTATTAACCGAGTTCCCTGATGCCGAACCGATTGTGGGACCCGACGTTGATCGCTACGGCGCGACCCATTGCCGCCGCGGTCAGCATTGGTCATGGGATGACGTCGAGTTTGAGATCTTGCATCCGCCGGCCGGTTACGCCCGGCGCGGCAACGATAATTCGTGTGTGCTCCGAATCGCTACTTCGAGCGGCGTATTGTTACTGACCGGCGATATTGAAACGCGGGGAGAGCAAACGCTGATCGCGGCTACGCGGAATCTTTCGAGCGATGTCATCGTCGTGCCGCACCATGGCAGCGCGACATCGTCCTCGGCGTTTTTTACGGCGCAAGTCCGCCCGCGCTACGCTGTCGTCTCGGCTGCGTTCGCTAATCAATGGGGCTTTCCTAAGCCGGACGTCAGGGCTCGATGGGAGGGTACCGGCGGACGCATGCTCATGACCGGCGACGCCGGTGCGATAGCCATCACGTTTCCACCGCAAGGCGAACCAGTGCTGCGCAGCGAGCGGGGCCGATGGCCGCTTCCTTGGCGTCTCGAGACCGGTTTGTAACGGCGTTCGTTCCCTGGTGAATCCGAGACTGGCGCGTTATAGTTCGGCCCAGCTTTTCGCGGAGTAACGGGTCGGTCATGTTGGAGATAGTGCAAGCCGGCGGATGGTTGATGCTGCCGATCATTGCGTGCTCCGTAGTCGCGGCCGCGATCATCCTCGAAAGACTGTGGACCTTGCAGGCCAGCAAGGTGTTGCCGAAGGATCTCACGGCCGAAGTCTGGAAGTGGGTGAAGAACGAGCAGCTCGACCCGCAGCACATCCAATCACTGCATCAGGGTTCACCGCTCGGGCAAATGCTGGCGGCCGGCCTCGCGAACCGGCACGCAAGCCGCGAGCTCGTGAAAGAGAGCATCGAGGATACCGGTCGGCACGTGGTCCATGAGCTCGAACGGTATTTGAATCCCCTCGGTACGATCGCGGCCATTTCGCCGCTGCTCGGCTTGCTCGGCACGGTCATCGGTATGGTGAAAGTGTTCGCCGCCATCACGTCGAGTGGCGTCGGCAATCCGAGCGTTCTCGCAGGCGGAATCTCAGAAGCCTTGATTACCACGGCGGCGGGATTGACCGTGGCGATACCGTCTTTGATTGGGTATCGATACCTGCGTGGCCGGGTCGATGGTCTCGTGGTCCGAATGGAAAAGGAGGCCATGAAATTCCTGGAGGCCTTATCGCAGCACAAGAGCGCGGAAATCAAGGCACATGAAACTTCAGAGCCGGTTAAAAGAAGAGCCTGAAGTCAACTTGACGTCGTTGATCGACGTCGTTCTGCTCCTGCTCGTGTTTTTCATGGTCTCGACGAGTTTCGTGCGCGAGACCGAGATCAACCTCAGGCTGCCGCAAGCCGAAGCGCAAGCCGCGCCGGCACCCGAAGTCGAAAATCTCGAAATCGTCGTCACGCAGACGGGCAGCTATCTCGTGAACGGCCGCGCGCTCGTCAATAATCAACGAGCCACATTGCGCGCAGCGATCGAGCGCACGATCGGCGATGGCCGCGATCTGCCCGTATTTATCAGAGCCGACGCCCAGGCGACGCACCAAGCGGTCGTCACGGCACTCGACGTTGCCGGTCAACTAGGCTTCGTGCAAATCAATATCGCGACCGTGACACCGCCGGAGGCCTAGGCTCAATGGCCTCCTACTTGGATACGCCGGTCGCCACCGTGTACCGCCGCCTGTTCGGCTACGTGATGCCGCACTGGCGCGTGATCTTAATCGCGATCGTCGCGATGCTGTTTTACTCCGGTGCCAATGCCTTCGTGCCGTTCCTCATGCGCGATGTAATCGCGACGCTAGGCGACGTCGGCCGCGGAGGGGGAACGTATGTGCCGCTGTGGCTGTTGCTGACGTTCGCCGTGCGCGGCAGCACCGATTTTGTGGCCGTATACGGATTGGGCTGGCTCGGCCGCCGCGTGATTCGGGATCTGCGTAGGGAATTATTCCAGCGTTACACGGAGCTTCCAGCGCAATTCTTGGACCGGTCGTCCAGCGGTATTTTGATCTCCAAGTTGACCTATAATACCGAGCAAGTCGCCGAGGCGATCTCGAACGTAGTCGTCGTGGTCGTTAGGGATACGCTGACGATGTTGGTGTTGATCGGAGCGATGATCTACTTCAGCCCGACACTGTCTGCGCTCGTAGCGGTTACCGCGCCGGTCGTCGCAATACTCGTGGCAATGATGAGCAAAGCGTTTCGGCGCTATTCCACGCGCATCCAGGCATCGATGGGAGATGCGACGCGCGTAACCGAGCAAGCGCTCAGCGGTCATCGGATCGTAAAGATTTTCGGTGGCAAGGAGTACGAACAGCGCCAGTTCGATGAAATCAATCGGCGCAACTACAAAGTTAATTTGAAGATCGTCGCGACGCGTGCAGCGGGAGACGCGCTGACCCAATACTCGCTCGCAATTGGCGTCTCGGCGGTTATTTGGCTGGCGTTCTCCGATCGTTTGTCCGGAGAGTTGGATGCAGCTATCTTCATGGGGTTCATTACTGCGATGGGCATGCTGCTCGCGCCACTGAAGCGAGTCATCAACATCAACGTGTCTCTGCAGAAGGGTATCGCCGCTGGTGACAGCCTATTTGAAATACTCGATCAACCTGCCGAGCAGGATACGGGCACGCTGCCGCTTGAGCGGGCTCGCGGCGATATCGAGTTTCGCCATGTGTCATTCAACTACGATCCGAACAAGGGCGATGTGCTCAAGGACGTCTCGTTGCGGGTGCCGGCTGGAACGACTGCAGCAATCGTTGGGCGATCGGGGAGCGGTAAGACGACGCTCGTTAGCTTGTTGCCGCGGTTTTATCCGATTCAAAGCGGCGAATTGTTACTGGATGGTGAGGACGTACGTGACTATCGTCTCGCCGATCTCCGTCGTCAGATCGCGCTCGTGAGCCAGGATGTCATCCTGTTTGACGATACGATCGCGAACAACATTGCATATGGCGTACTCGAAGGTACCTCGCGTGACGAAATCGAACGCGCTGCAGCGGCCGCCTACGTTATGGAATTTACGGGCGACCTACCGGATGGGCTCGATACGGAAGTCGGTGAACGCGGGGTGCTCCTTTCGGGCGGGCAGCGTCAACGCATCGCAATAGCTCGTGCGCTACTCAAAGACGCGCCCGTGCTCATTCTCGACGAAGCGACATCGGCGCTCGATTCGGAGTCCGAGCGGCGTATCCAGGAAGCCTTGCAGAATCTCATGCGCGGACGCACGACGCTGGTCATCGCGCACCGGCTGTCAACGATCGAAAACGCCGATTGTATCGTGGTGCTCAAGGATGGCAGGCTCGTCGAGATCGGCCGCCACGATGAGCTTCTGGCACAGGCAGGTTATTACAGTAGTCTCTACCGCATGCAGTTCGCGGACTAGAGGCCAATCATGCTCGCCGCGGCCGCCAGGAGTCTCGAGACGGTGTGGTACACGCCCGGCCATCCGGTGCGCTGGGTATTGTGGCCACTCGAGATTCTCTATCGCGTCCTCTATGGACTGCGCAAGTTTTGCTTTCGCATCGGTCTCAAGCGCGTCGAGACGCTCCCAGTTCCGGTCGTGGTCGTCGGCAACATAACGGTTGGCGGTACCGGCAAGACGCCGTGCGTCGTGTGGCTCGCCAATGAACTGGTGCAGCGAGGTTTGCGGGTCGGCTGTGTCAGCCGCGGGTACGGCGGCAACGCGGCGAGCTGGCCGCAGGCGGTCGATCGCGACAGCGACCCATTGGTGGTTGGCGATGAGCCCGTCTTGATCGCCGGGGCGACCGGTTGTCCGGTTGTGGTGGGGCCGGATCGTGTGGCGGCCGCGAGAGCATTGCTCGACATGAAACGCTTGGATGTGGTGCTCGCAGATGACGGCTTGCAGCATCAGCAGCTCGGCCGGTGTTTCGAAATAGCGGTCGTCGACGGCGAGCGGGGTCTCGGCAATGGCGCGTGCCTGCCTGCGGGACCGCTGCGGGACCCTGCCACGAGGCTGCGAACGGTCGATGCTGTGGTCGTCAACGGTGGTATCTGGGGTGACGGTGCCGTATTTCGCGCGAAGCTCGTGCCGCAACGCGTTTACCAGCTCACGGGACCTCAGCAACGGACACTCGACGATTTTCGCGATACCGTCGTCCACGCGGTTGCGGGAATCGGCCATCCGGAGCGCTATTTTGCGTTGCTCAGGGACGCTAAAATTCGCGTGATACCGCATGCATTTATGGATCATGCGCGTCTGCAAGCGAGCGATCTCGCATTCGACGACGATCATCCGATACTCATGACCGAAAAAGACGCGATCAAATGCCGGGCATTTGCCAGTGATCGCTATTGGGTCGTCGCCGTGGCGCTGGAGTTCGAGTCCGGAGCGGGTGAACGTTTGGTCCGTCGAATACTCAACGATCTATGAGCTCATCGCCGCAGTTCATAGTTGTGATACCGGCGCGCTACGATTCGCAGCGATTGCCTGGCAAGCCGCTTGCGGACATTTGCGGCCGCCCGATGATCGCTTGGGTCTACGCGCAGGCTGGCCGAAGTGCTGCCGCGGAAACGATCGTCGCGACCGACGATGAGCGCATCGTGACTGCCTGCAAAAAATTCGGGGCGCGTGCCATGCTGACCGATCGCGGTCACGCGAGCGGCACAGACCGGATTAACGAGATCGCAGCTCGGCTCGGCTGGGACGACAATCAGATTGTCGTCAACGTCCAAGGTGACGAGCCGTTGATTCCACCAGCGGTCATCGACCAAGTGGCTACCTTGGCGGCCGATCATGCGAATGCAGCCGTTGCGACGCTGATCACGCCGATTGCGAATCGCGCCGAACAGCAGGACTCGAATATCGTCAAAGTCGTGGCGGATCGGCATGGGCAGGCCCTGTACTTTAGCCGCGCCGTGATCCCATCGCCGTGTGAGACCGCAAGCTCATACGGATTTCGGCACATTGGTGTCTATGCTTATCGTGTCGGCGCATTGCGGGAGATTGCGGCTGCCGAGCCGTGCGAGCTTGAGCGTATCGAGCGCCTCGAGCAGCTCAGAGTGTTATGGCTCGGTCTTAAGATCGTCACTGCCGTTGCCGTCGCCAAGCCGCCCCGCGGTGTCGATACGCGCGAGGATCTGGACGCTGCACGCGCGCTGATCGCGCAGCAGCGCTGACGGTCTGAGGTGCCTGCCGATGACGACACTGATCGAAAAGCTACTGAACCGCGTCGGTAAACGCGAGACGTCGGTGCAAGCGCCGGAAGAGACTGCGCGCCCCGAGCATCGGATCTTGTTCGTATGCATGGGCAATATCTGTCGCTCGCCGACAGCAGAGGGTGTCTTGCGCCATCTCGTCGCCGCGGAAGCGCCTGAGTTGAGCGTCTTTGCGGACTCAGCCGGCACTCATGCCTATCACATCGGAGAGCCGCCAGATCCTCGTGCCCGACGGGCTGCCGAGCGTCGGGGTATCGATCTCTCGGGTCTCAGGGCACGCCGCGTCGTACCTGAGGATTTCGCGCGATTCGATCTGGTCTTGGCGATGGACGACTTTAACGTTGCGCTTCTGCAAGACCAGTGTCCCGCGGAGCATCGAGAACGAATCCAGCTCTTTCTAGACTACGCACCGGACTTGGGTAGACGCGACGTTCCGGATCCGTATTACGGCGGCAGCAACGGTTTCGAGTATGTGCTCGATCTCGTTGAGGCCGCCTCGCGCAGCCTCATAGTCCACTTGCGGACGCGCGCGCCGCGCCGACGCTAAGCGGTCGGCATATCCGAAGACCGGTTCGGTCCAGCGGATCCACTCGGATCTTCCGGTCCCCGTTGCGGCGGCGATTCTGGCGCCGAACGTGCTTGGCCGGAAGCTCCCGCATGATTGTCGCGCGCCCCTTGCGAAGAATCGGCTGCCGGACTCGGTGGCGTCGGTGCCGCCGGCATTGGTGGCGGCGCCGGATGAGAGGGACCTGGTTGCGGCGACGGTGCCGCCGGCTTGGGAGCCGCCTGAGTCTGCGGCTGTTCCGGGCGTGGCGTGTCTGCTGGCGGTCGCGCTGCGGCCGGGGTGGTGGCGGTCATTGTCGCTACGGGCGATTGACGCGTGTCCTTCGCATCGCTGGCCTGTGCGGGCTTATTGTTGTCGTGCTGCTGCGCCGCATGGCTCACGGGCTGGTCCGCGTTGCCGCGTGGCTGCTCCGTCGCTGCGGTCTGCGAGGTCTCGTCATTCGCGTTCGCGTTGCCGCTACGGTTGTCGCCGCCTCCTTGGCGCCGCCGTCGCCCGCGCCGGCTGCGTGAACCGCTGGTACCGGATTCGGCATTGCCATCGCGCGCTTGCCGTGGGCCGCGTTTACTGCTCGAGCGGGAGCGGCCGCCCTGGCCTTGGCCCGACTGGCGGCTACTGTTCGAACTTCGGTCGGCTGGCCCACGGCGTTTGTCATTGTGCCCGCTTGCTTTGGAACGTGTGCGACGAGGGCGCTGGCCGCGGGCCGGCTCTTCCAGTTTAGGTCGCGGCGCGAGCCAACCGAATAAGCGGGTCCACAGGGAGACGCTCGGGCCTTGGTGCGCCGGGCGTTCCGTGGGTGCGGGCGCTGGGGTCGGCGGTACGACTCCGGCGACGGCGGCTTGTTCCGGCGGGGGTAATTTGCGTGCCTGCTCGAATGCTGCGGCGGGATCCGCCTTGGTTTCGGCCATGCGATAACTGCTGGTGCGATTCTCCGGTAACTCGATTTCGTCGTCGCGCACCCGTTTGATCGAGTAGTTCGGTGTTTCCAAATCTGGATTGGCGACGAGGATAACGCTGACGGCGTTGCCGCTTTGAATCGTCTGCACCCATTCGCGCTTTTCATTGAGAATGAAGTTGCACACATCGACCGGCACCTGCGCGACGACCTTCGCAGTACGTTCCTTGCGCGCTTCTTCGCTGACGAGACGGAGCACGGCCAGTGCCAACGATTCCACGCTACGCACGTTGCCGAGCCCGTTGCAGCGCGGGCAGATCGACTGCGTCGCTTCGCCGAGCGATGGCCGCAGGCGTTGCCGAGATAATTCGAGCAAACCGAAACGCGAGATACGCCCAATCTGAATCCGGGCGCGATCCTGACGCACGGCGTCGCGCAGTCTGTTTTCGACTTCGCGTTGGTTGCGTTGCGGGCCCATGTCGATGAAGTCGATGACGACGAGCCCGCCGACGTCCCGGATACGCAGCTGCCGCGCGATCTCTTCGGCCGCTTCGAGATTTGTGTTGTAGGCTGTTTCTTCGATATCTTCGCCTTTCGTCGCCCGCGCGGAATTGATGTCGATCGATGTGAGGGCCTCGGTCGGATCGATGACGATGCTGCCACCCGACGGCAGGGATACGTCGTGCGCATAAGCTGACTCGATCTGACTCTCTATCTGGAAGCGGGTGAACAATGGCACGGTCTCATCTTCATAGAGCTTGAGCCGACGCAGGTTGTGCGGCATGACTCGTTCCATGAATTCGGCGGCTTCCTTGAACACATCCGGACTGTCGATGAGGATCTCACCGATATCGTTGGCGAGATGATCGCGCATGGCCCGGACGATCGCGTTGCCTTCCTGGTAAATGAGGAAGGGCGCCGGACGCGTGACGACTACCGACTTGATGGCTTCCCAGACGCTCAAGAGATAATCGAGGTCCCAGCGTAACTCTTCCGTGCTTCTGCCCACGCCGGCCGTTCTGACGATGCAGCCCATACCGTCCGGCGGCTGCAGTTCCTCCAGTGCTTCGCGAACGAAATCGCGCTCCTCGCCGGTGATCCGACGGGATACGCCGCCGGCGCGAGGATTGTTGGGCATGAGCACGAGAAAACGCCCGGCGAGACTGACGAAGGTCGTCAGCGCAGCACCCTTGGTGCCACGCTCTTCCTTGTCGACCTGAACGACGATCTCCTGGTTTTCTTTGAGTACTTCCTTGATGTTCACGCGGCCGCCATCTTCAGGCTCGCGGACGAAGTATTCGCTGGAGATTTCCTTTAGCGGCAGAAAGCCGTGGCGCTGAGCTCCGTAATCGACGAACGCCGCTTCGAGACTCGGCTCGATTCGCGTAATGCGGCCTTTATAGATATTCGCCTTGCGCTGCTCTCGGGACGGTACCTCTACATCAAGATCGAAGAGTCTTTGGCCATCGACCATCGCTACGCGCAACTCTTCTTGCTGAGTTGCGTTGACAAGCATTCGTTTCATAATTCCTCAACCCATTGGCGGCGCGGCTCGATTCGGCCGGGACCAAAGCGATCTGCGAGACCGGACAGCGAGGAAGGTCGTTATCGATTGTTCCGATTGGCTGTCGCATGAATCTCGCTCAGGGGTACTCGTATTTCGATCTGCTACCGTAAGACTACCCGTTTCATTCGGGGTACGGTGCCAAAAAAGTGATCACCTGGTATGAATCGCGGTAGTCCTCAACCTGGACCCGCCGACCTCAATAAAACCTTAATTGATGGCCCGAAGTTTCACGGCCATCCCATCTGTGACCGGTGAATCGCGCCATGACAAGACGGCCCCAATCAACCCGGTCACCTTACTATATCATAGCCGGCTAAAGGCTCAATTCAGTGCAATACCGCGATTCTAAGCCACCAGGTCCATCCGCCTACACGATCGAGATCGAGCCCGATCACGCCGGCCAACGTCTGGACAATTTTCTGTTGCGAGCCCTCAAAGGGGTTCCGAGGACGCATGTCTATCGCCTGATAAGGTCGGGCCAGGTTCGCGTTAACAGCGGGCGAGTGCGTGCCAGTTATCGCCTCAAGGCGGGCGACACTGTTCGTGTTCCACCCGTGACTCAGCGCGCGCGCCCGAAGCCAGAGGTAGCGGAGCAGGGTCTGCGATGGCTCGAGCAACGCGTGCTCTATGAAGACAACAAAATCATCGTTCTCGATAAGCCGGCCGGCATGGCCGTTCACAGTGGTAGCGGGGTCAGCCTTGGCTGCATTGAAGCACTGCGTTGCCTACGGCCAAAGTCGCCCGACATGGATCTGGTGCATCGTCTCGATCGCGGCACCTCCGGTTGTCTGCTGATCGCCAAACGGCGCAGCGCGCTTAGGAGTCTACACGCGCTATTACGCGACGGCGGAATGGAGAAACGCTACCTGGCGCTGCTTGAGGGTGCTTGGCCGCATGGTACTTATGCTGTCACGCAGCCTTTAGCGAAGCGACACAGCAGCGACGGCACATTCGTGCGCGTTGCTGCCGACGGCAAGCGTGCGCAAAGCGAGTTCCGCGTCGTGGAGTTCTACGGCAAGGCTGCGACGCTCGTGGAGATCCGTATCCCGACGGGCCGGACGCACCAGATTCGTGTTCATGCGGCGTACATGGGACATGCAATTGCTGGCGACACGCGCTACGGAAATGCTGAGTTCAACGAGCGCATGCTGACACTCGGGCTCAAACGCATGTTTCTGCATGCCCATGCCCTGGAATTCACCTGGCCGGACAGCGACGAAGCATTTGTGGTGAGCGCGCCGCTGCCGAATGAGTTGCACCATGTTCAGCTTCGAGTTGCGGCGAGCGGATCGAGATCGAGTTCGAACAAAACTTGAGTCAGCCAGATCAACGGCAAGCCGAGCAAGGCGGTTGGATCACGTGACTCGATGGTCTCAAATAATGCGATGCCGAGGCCTTCCGCCTTGAACCCGCCGGCGCAGTCGTACGGACGTTCTTGCTCGAGATAACGGCTTAATTGCGCGCGATCACGCCGACGAAATTGTACGGTGGTGGTCTCAACCTGCTGCCATCGAGCGCCAGAATCTACTTGCACCACCATCGTCGCCGTATAGAAGATTACGCTGCGCCCTTGGCAAGCGTCGAGCTGGTCGAGGGCGGCGGCATAGTTTCCGGGCTTGCCGAGGATCGTGTCGCCGAGACCGGCCGCCTGGTCCGCTGCGATGATCACATCGCCAGACCGGCCGGCCCGCTTTGCGGTCTGTTCGGCCTTTCCCCGAGCGAGCCGCTGGGCCAGGGCCTGCGCCCCTTCGCCCGGCTTTGGGGTCTCATCCACGCCGGGCGCGACGGTTTCGAAGGGGAGACCGAGCCGCTCGAGCAGCTCGCGGCGATAGGGCGAGGTCGAAGCCAGAACTAGCCGCGCCATGGCAAAAGCGTGCGCTGGCAGATGTAACTGTCGGTTTTGACAGCAGAAACAGTAGTACTTATCATAGGCCGATTATGCCTGGCTCACTGCATGCTTGGTACACTCTGGACGACCTCGCTGCGCTCGGTGACTCTGGAACAGTGCTAGGCGGTGAGTTCGACACATCCGAGCTTGAGCGTTTAAGTGATTTGCTGCACGCTGATCGTCACAGCACGGTCAAGGCGAGTCTGTGCTTCAAGCGTGGCGCCCACGGCCAGGCGATTGCGGATTTACATTATAAGGCCACGCTGTATGCGGTCTGTCAGCGTTGCCTAGAGTCTGTGGAGCACAAGATCGACGCGACCGTGGCCTGGGCTTTTGTTGGATCAGAGTCGGAAGCCGCTTTGTTTCCAGATGAGTTTGAGGTTCTGGTCTTGGAGGATGAGCGCTTACAGCCGGCGACCCTGATTGAAGACGAACTTATTTTGGCATTGCCAATGGTGCCACGGCACACGACCGTTGCTGCCTGTGGGCCATTGGCTCAGAATCTTAGGAACCTAGTTTCGGACCGCGCCGCTGAGCGATTAGATTCAACGCTCGAAGGTCACTGAGGAGAGTAGATCGATGGCTGTTCAAAAATCCCGCAAGTCACCTTCGAGACGTGACATGCGCCGCTCGCATGACGCGTTGACGGGTCCAACGCTGTCTGTTGACCCAGTCACGGGTGAAATGCATAGGCGTCACCATATTACGGCCGAAGGGTTTTATCGTGGCCGCAAGGTCCTGGATATCCCCGAACCCGAAGAAATCGAAGAATAGGGCTGCGGGGTTCGCGCCCCGGCCGCTGCTTCCCTGATTCCAATTCGAGCGTGCACCAATGACTCGCAAGGTGGCTATCGCCCTCGACGTCATGGGAGGCGACCACGGACCCCAAGCGGTCATTCCGGCGGCGCTCGCAACACTCGAACGTGATGATTCCGCAAGCTTCGTGCTGGTGGGCTTGCCCGAGGTTTTGGAGCAGGCCCGGCGTGACAGCAAAGACGTTTATGGCAGCCGCTTAAGCTACCTTGCGGCAACCGAGGTCGTCGCCATGAGTGAGCTGCCCGCCGATGCATTACGCCATAAGAAAGACTCCTCGCTCCGTGTCGCAATCAATCAAGTGAAAAGCGGAGCCGCGGATGCCTGCGTGAGCTCTGGAAATACGGGCGCGCTCATGGCGACAGCCCGCTACGTGCTCAAGATGCTGCCCGGAATCGACCGGCCCGCGATCATCTCAGAGGTACCGACGCTCAAGGGACGCTCCTTTATGCTCGATCTCGGCGCCAATGTCGGGTGTACGGCCGAGCATCTCATGCAATTCGCGATCATGGGCTCCGTCGTCGCCGAGGATATGCTCAATCTGGAGCGGCCAAGCGTCGCGCTGCTGAATATCGGCCAGGAAGACATCAAAGGGAACGAGGTCGTGCGTGAGGCGGGTGAGTTGCTCAGCCGCAGCGGCTTGAATTACACCGGATTTATCGAAGGTGATGCAGTGTTTTCCGGTCGCGCCAACGTGGTAGTTAGCGATGGGTTCGTCGGCAATGTCGCACTCAAGACGATGGAAGGCGTCGCTGGCCTGATCGCGTCTTACTTGCGCCAGGAGTTCACAAAGAACGCAATGCGTAAGCTGCAAGGCCTCGTCGCGCGCCCGGCGTTGATTGCGATGCGCAGCCGGCTCGATCCCCGTCGCTATAATGGCGCTAGCCTGGTAGGGCTCAATGGGATAGTGATCAAGAGCCATGGCGGTGCCGACAAGCTGGCATTCGAGACGGCGATCAATACAGCAATCGTGGAGGCCCGCAAGGGCGTGCCGGTACAAATTGGAAGACTTATCGAGGATCAGCCGTCACAATGTATTCACGCATAATCGGCACCGGCAGATATCTTCCCGAGCGCGTTCTAACGAACGCCGATCTCGAAAAGATGGTCGATACATCGGACGAGTGGATCCGGACTCGTACGGGAATCACCGAGCGGCATATTGCAGCCGACGATCAGACCACGAGCGATCTCGCATTTAACGCAGCCGAACGGGCGATCGAAGCTGCCGGAGTGAGCGCCGACACGATCGACATGATCGTGGTCGGAACGACGACCCCGGATTTGATTTTTCCTAACGTAGCTTGCTTGATCCAGGAGCGTCTCGGGATCGCCGGCTGTCCCGCGTTCAGTCTCGAGACTGCTTGTAGCGGGTTTGTCTATGCGTTGTCAGTCGCGGATCAATTCGTACGTACTGGGCAGGTCCGCCGCCCGCTCGTCGTGGGCGCGGAAACGATGTCACGAATTCTCGACTGGACGGATCGCGAAACTTGCGTGCTGTTTGGTGATGGGGCAGGCGCGGTTGTCTTGGATGCCGCGGACGAGCCCGGAATCATCTACTCGAGTCTTGGCGCCGACGGCCGGTACCGGAAGTTGCTCGAAGCCGGCAGTGGAGTGTCGAAAAAGGCGAAAGAAAATCAACAGCAAGCGTTGCGAATGAAAGGCAACGAGGTGTTCAAAGTCGCCGTTCGGACGCTCGAGCGAATGGTCGACGACGTCATCCAGAAGAATAATCTCCGTAAGGGCGAAATCGACTGGTTCGTTCCTCACCAAGCCAACCTACGAATCATCCGTGCCACAGCGAAGCGGCTCGAGATACCGATGGAGCGCGTTGTGCTGACGGTAGCCGAGCACGGCAATACGTCGGCGGCCTCGGTGCCGATGGCGCTGGATACTGCGATTCGCGATGGGCGCATTCAGCGCGGCGACTTGCTCTTGCTCGAAGCCTTTGGCGGTGGGTTCACATGGGGCTCGGCCCTGATCCGCTACTGAGCCGGCCGCGCGTGGAACTAGGGCACGTTTTCCTCACGCCTACGAGGCGTATAATAGACACCTATGTTTAGATCCACTCTGATATTTCTCGCCGTAGCTGTCGCAGGAACGGCCACGGCCCGGGAATTCCCGCTGACGGCCGATAGCCAGATCATCGGCGCAAACTCGAAGATTATTGCCCGCTACGAAGATACTTTCGTGTCGCTCGCCCGCGCGCACAACCTCGGCTTCGAGGAACTCGTCCAGGCGAACCCGGGCGTCGATCCGTGGTTGCCGGGTGCGGGCACGGAGCTTGTGCTGCCGACCCAATTTGTATTGCCGAACGCACCACGTAGCGGCATCGTCATCAATCTTCCGGAGCTCAGGCTTTATTACTATCCGGATGGTGACGCGGGCCGGGTCATCACGCATCCGATCAGTATCGGCCGCATGGAATGGGGCACCCCATTGGGTGTCACGCAGATTCAGAGCAAGACCGTCAATCCGACATGGTATCCGCCCCAATCGATTCGCGACGAGCATGCAGCTGATAATCGACCGCTGCCAGCCGTCGTCCCGCCCGGGCCCGATAATCCGCTCGGCGAGCACGCGCTGCGCTTAGGACTGCCCGGCTACTTGATTCATGGCACGAACAAACCGTCAGGTGTCGGCATGCGCGTCACGCACGGCTGCATTCGCATGTTTCCCGAGGATATCGAGACGCTGTTCGCTACAGTGCCGATCGGCACGCCAGTGCGTATCGTCAATCAGCCGATCAAGCTCGGCCGTAACGGTGCGGAATTTTATGTGGAAGCGCACCCGCCACTGGAAGAGGAGACCGCCGACGACGGTTGGAGTCTTACCGAGCTGACACGTGCCTATGTTGCGATGGTCGAGGAAGGTCAGGGTGACGGTTTTAACTGGGAGATGGCCGAACGCGCTGCGATGATCTCGCATGGCGTGCCGCAGTTCGTCTCGGCGGTGGAGCAGTTCTAGATCGAGCGCTCGTTCTCGCGCGCTGCGACAGCGCGCCGCAGTAATTACTTCTGCTAAAAAAAACGCCGCTGGCGTTGCCGCCGGCGGCGTTCGTAAATTTCTGGCGTCGAGCTACTTCTGTTGAGCGGCCTCGAACATACGATCGACTCGTTCGTTGGTCGCATCGCAGCAGGCTTGCGCGGCATTGGCAGCAGACAGCGCCTGATTGGCGGTGCTTTGGGCACCCGAGGCCATCTGTCGAGCTTCACTAGCTTGGCGTTGAGCATCTGCGGCTGCGCTCTGCGCGCTTTCTGCGATACCCCGCACGGCGTCAAGGTCTTCTTGGGTAACTTGGGCTGCGCATCCAACCGTTAAAACGAGAACGGCACACAGTGCGCCTAGCTGAACTTTCCTGGTCATTGAGTTTTCCCCTGACTGAGTGACAAAAAACCTTGGCAATTATTTCCTAAAGCGCACAACACTGCAATGAAGATCGGTATCTGGGTGCTTTAGGCACAAGCTATTCGCAGGTATGCGTCATGCTCGAATGGACTCGGAAAGCGTCGCAGATGAGCGACAAGTTGGGAATCGCTCACGGTTCGCGCCACTCGGCGCGGGATGTTCTTGAGTTTTGTATTTAATGCTTGATCTCGGTGTTGGACTGTATATAGTATCAGTAACTGTTTATATATACAGGTATCTGGACATGCAGGATTTAACGCGAAGACAACAGCAAATTCTGTCTCTCATTCAAAGAGTTATTAGAGAAACCGGGATACCGCCCACACGTGCGGAGATCGCGAAGGAAATCGGGTTTCGCTCCATCAACGCTGCTGAGGAGCATTTGCGGGCCTTGGAGCGCAAGGGTGCCATCGAGCTATTGCCGGGTACGTCCCGCGGTATCCGGCTCAAAGATGCGTTACGGGAGCAGCTTGGTTTGCCCTTGGTTGGGAGGGTCGCGGCCGGTAATCCGATACTTGCCGAGGAGCATATCGAAGCGCACTACCAGATCGACCCGAAGCTTTTTGCCTCGACTCCGCATTTTCTGCTCCGTGTCCAAGGTATGAGCATGCGTGATGCAGGTATTTTGGATGGCGATTTAGTGGCCGTGCATCGCTCGCCGGAAGTCAGAAACCGGCAAATCGTCGTCGCTCGCTTGGAGGATGAGGTTACGGTCAAGCGTTACCGGCAAGAGGGACACCAGGTCTGGTTGCTGCCGGACAATCCCGAGTTTGATCCGATTGAGGTGGATTTGCGCGAGCAGGCGTTGATGATAGAAGGTGTCGTCGTCGGCGTTGTGCGAGATGCAATGTAAATAAAAAAACAACGAATTGCGTTGTCGTGCGGGATTGCCGTGGACATAAAAACACTCATAGAACATCCGCACGTTTGGCAAGGTTCCAACAACCAAGCTGTTGGCGAGGTTTATGCGACCGGCTTCAGCGAACTCGACGCGCTCTTGCCTGGTGGCGGTTGGCCTACCGCTGCCTTGACCGAAATCCTCTTGGAGCGCCACGGTGTCGGAGAGCTCAGTCTATTGATGCCGGCAATGGCGCGCCTGTGTGAACCAGAGTTTCCCGAGTCGGCTAGAGGCTGGATATTCTGGGTTTCGCCACCCTTCATTCCTTATGCCCCGGCATTGAGCCGGCATGGTATCGATTTAAGCCGGGTGTTGTTGGTGCACACGCCAGCCATGCAATGCGCGAGCCTGTGGGCTATGGAGCAGGCTCTGCATGCTAAATCTTGTATCGCCGTACTAGCGTGGGCACGGGCCGCCGATAACACGATGTTGCGGCGCTTGCAGCTGGCCGCTGAGAAGGCACGTTGCTGGGCAGTGCTTTTTCGTCCCGACGCAGCTGTGCGAGAGAGGTCGCCGGCGGCGTTGCGGTTGCGGCTTGCGAGAACTGGAGATGTAACCCGGGTCGAGATATTGAAATGTCGCGGCGCGCGTCCCGGGGTCGCACATATCAAGCAAGATATTTAGGAAATTTTGGCTATTAATGTCCCGCGCTCTCAAAACGCTCGCTCTCTTCCCTGGAGAGGTATCTCCGCCACCCTCCGAGCCACGGCTCCACGGGCCTGGCGAGAATAGATTATGGATTGCAGCGCATTTCCCAAAACTCGCGTTGGAATCTTTGGCTGCAGCACCTGTCGATGAGGCGGCGGTCGTCACAGAATCCTGGCGCGGTTGCGCGCGCGTCATCGCCGCGAACGATAAGGCTCTAAGCTTAGGCATCAGGCCCAATATCAAGTTGAGCGCCGCGTTCGCGCTGAGCGATTCGCTACACGTGCTGATGCGCTGCAGCGAGTCCGAGCAATCCAAGTTACGTGCTCTGGGCGAGTATGCACAGCGTTTTACGCCTGTTGTGAGTTTGGTGCCTCCAGCTGCGCTGCTCATGGAAGTTAGCGGGAGCATTAAACTATTCGGTGGGCTCGGTGCCATCAAGCATTTGTTGGCGGCCGGCTTGCGGGAGCAGCGGATCACGGCGCATCTGTGTGCAGCCCCGACCGCATTGGCGGCGCTGTGGCTCGCGCGTCATGAGGAAGACGGCGTATTGTCTCGTGAAGCGCTGGTCGGGCGTTTGAGCCGCGTGCCACTCGAGGCTGCCGAATGGCCCGAGAAGACGCAAAAACTACTCAAGAATATGGGTATCCGCACGCTGGGAGATTGCATGCGGTTACCGCGCGATGGCTTTGCGCGCCGGATAGGGCTCCAGTATCTGCATGAGCTCGACAAATCGCGGGGTAGCTACGATTTGCGGCACGAGCTAGAGCCCGTCATAGAACTTCGCGCTCGTATCGAGTTTGCCGACGAAGTTTCCAGCACGGCCTTGCTAGTGAACGTGGGCAAGAAACTCATCGCGGATCTTGTCGAAGACTTACAAAAACGTCAGATTCAAATACAAGGATTCGATTGTGTTTTGCATCACCGTGATCGAACGATGACAGTGGAGCACATCAATCTCGTCGAGCCTACTCAGGATGAAGAACGGTTCGTCAGGTTGTTTACGGATCGCCTGGAGCAAATGCGATTACCTGCACCTGTCGTTGCGCTGGATATGCGTGCTGGTCCGGCCGAGCCCGTGATTGCCAGTCATGGCAGCTTGTTCGGGCATGCCGATGGGCTCGACCCGGGATCGGCTCAAAGTAGCCTGATCGAGCGGCTGCAAGCCCGTTTCGGCATGGAAAATCTCTATGGCATGGATCTCGTCGACGAGTATCGGCCAGAAGCGACTTGGAGTAAGTCACGGCAATTCTTAAGGCAGCGGCGGCCGCCATTGGCGATCAGCAGGGCACGGGAGCGGCCTTTGTGGATTCTGCCGGCGCCGCGGCGTTTGTCGAGCACGCCGGATAACCGGCCTTGTTATAAGAGCCACGAGCCTTTGCGTATCGAACAAGGTCCAGAGCGTATCGAAAGCGGGTGGTGGGACGGTCGGGAGATCGGTAGAGATTACTACAAGGCTTCGAGCAGTCATGACGAAAGACTGTGGATTTTTCAAGACCATTGCGCGAGCCGAGACTGGTATCTACACGGATTTTTTGGCTGATGTGTTATGCAGAGCTGCATTGCCTGAGTAATTTCACTTTTCTTCGCGGGGCATCTCACCCGGAGGAGCAAGTCGAGCAAGCGGTACGCCTCGAATATACGGCGTTGGCTTTGACGGATGAGTGTTCGCTCGCCGGCGTCGTGCGGGGACATATGGCCGCTAGAGATTTGCCTCTGCAGTACATTGTTGGTGCGGAGTTCGGGCTTGCCGAAGGTATCGATACCGTCGTGCTCGCGTCGAACCGAAAATCCTACGGCGCTCTATCGGCGTTGATCAGTCACGCGCGGCGTGCGGCGCCAAAAGGCAGTTATCGGCTGAACAAAAACGATTTCGAGCACTATCTCGGTACCGAGGAAAACCTGATCTTATGGCTGCCTGGAGAGCAGCCCACACCAGCGCATGGTGCTTGGCTCAAGGACAATTTTCCGGGGCAGGTCTGGTTGGCGGCGGAACTGTTCTTAGGCGGCCGCGACCGGCGCCTGCTCGAGCTTTGGGGCGATACCGCGCGGCAGCTCGGCCTGCCGATGGTCGCGAGCGGGAATGCGCACATGCACCGCCGCGCGCGTCGCAAGCTCCAAGATGCCTTGACGGCTATCCGGCTCGGGACACCATTGGAGAATGCGGGTACGGGCTTGTACGCCAACGGCGAGCGCTATTTGCGGCCGCTGCGCGATCTGGCGCGCATCTATCCCGCCGAGCTTCTCGCCGAGACGCTGGCCGTCGCCGAGCGCATCGATTTTTCACTCGATGAGCTTCGCTATGAATATCCTCGTGAACTCGTTCCGGACGGTGAGACGCCCACGAGCCGGCTGCGTGCTCTCGTCGAGCACGGTAAGCATTGGCGCTGGCCTCAAGGCGTACCGCGCACGGTTGACGATCTGCTGGAGCATGAATTACGCCTGATTGCGGAGCTGTCGTACGAAGCTTATTTTCTGACGGTCCACGATATCGTCCAGTTCGCGCGCGCGCGCGGCATCTTGTGCCAGGGGCGCGGTTCCGCGGCGAACTCGGCGGTGTGTTACTGCTTAGGTATCACCGAGGTCGATCCGGGGCGCATGGAAGTGCTCGTGGAACGGTTCATTTCCAAGGAGCGTAACGAGCCGCCCGATATCGATGTCGATTTCGAGCACGATCGGCGCGAGGAAGTCATTCAATATATATACCGGAAGTATTCGCGGGAACGCGCAGCTTTGGCAGCGACGGTCATCCGTTATAGAGCCCGCAGTGCAATACGCGATCTCGGTAAGGCACTGGGTCTCGAGGATGCACGGATTGGAGCGCTCGCGGGATCGATTCATTGGTGGGATAGCCGGCAGGTCGATTCTGACCGCGTGAGGGAGGCGGGCTTCGACCCAGACAATTCCAAGATCAGTCAGTTGCTGGAGTTGGCAACAACGCTGATAGGATTCCCGCGGCATCTCTCCCAGCACGTGGGCGGCTTCGTCATCTCGCGAGGGCCTCTGACTCGGCTCGTGCCGATCGAGAACGCCGCGATGCCCGAACGCAGCGTCATCCAATGGGACAAGGACGATCTCGAGGAGCTCGGTCTGTTGAAGGTAGATGTGCTCGGGCTTGGCATGCTCAGCGCAATCCGCCGCAGCTTCGAGCTCATACAGAGCTTTTATGGCCGTACGCTCGGCATGAGTAGCCTGCCGGCCGAGGATCCTGCGGTCTACGAGATGATCTGCAGAGCCGATACGATGGGCGTCTTCCAAATCGAGTCGCGCGCGCAGATGGCCATGCTGCCGCGGCTCAAGCCGCGTTGTTATTACGATCTCGTGATCGAGGTCGCCATCATCCGTCCGGGGCCTATTCAGGGAGACATGGTCCATCCCTATCTCAGGCGCCGGAGCGGGCTGGATCCCGTCACCTATCCGAGCCCGGAGGTCGCGCAGGTTTTACAGCGGACTTTAGGAGTGCCGATTTTTCAGGAACAGGTCATGAAACTCGCGGTTGTGGCTGCTGGGTTTACGCCGGGAGAAGCAGATCAGCTACGCAGGGCCATGGCAGCCTGGAAACGCCGGGGTGGGTTGGAGCCTTTCGAAGCGCGGCTCATGCAAGGTATGAGTAAGCGCGGCTATACCGAAGAGTTCGCCGCGCGTATTTGCAATCAGATCAAAGGCTTTGGAGATTACGGATTCCCGGAATCCCATGCCGCGAGCTTTGCCTTGCTCGTGTATGTCTCAGCATGGCTGAAGTGTCATGAGCCGGCGGTTTTTTGTTGTGCATTATTGAATAGCCAGCCCATGGGGTTCTACGCGCCCGCACAGCTCATCCGTTCGGCGCGGGAGCATGGTGTCGAGGTCAGGGCTATTGACGTCAATCGCAGTCACTGGGATTCGACCTTGGAGCGCGCCGTGAATGGCATGCCGACCTTGCGTCTAGGCTTGTGCATGATCAAGGGTTTGTCCCGTGCAGGCGCCGAGCGTTTGGTCGCCGCCCGGCCCGAAGACGGCTACACGGATATTCAAAATTTGGCGACGCAGGCCAAGCTCGACAACAAGGATCTCAATGCGTTGGCCGCGGCCGGCGCGCTCAAGCCGCTTGCGCGGCATCGGCATGATGCCGTTTGGGGCGTGGCCGGGATCCAACGGTCGACAGCGCTCTTGGAGCAAACGCGCATCACCGAAGGTGTACCGATGCTGAGAATGCCGACGGAAGGGCAGGACATCGTAGCGGATTACAATCACGTGGGTCTTAGCCTCGGCCGCCATCCGTTGGCGTTGCTGCGACGCCGTTTCGAGCGCATGGGACTGATCACGCTCCATGAGGTCGCTCGCCGCCAGCCCGGGGAGACCGTAGCCACGGTTGGATTGGTGATCACGCGCCAGCGCCCGTCGAGCGCGGCCGGCGTCGTATTCGTCACGATCGAAGATGAAACCGGTTATCTGAATTTGATTGTTTGGGAGCGTGTGGCCGTGCGTCAACGCGCCGAGTTGCTAGGCGCCGCCTTGCTCGGATTACGGGGGCAGGTTCAAAAAGAGGGCGAGGTGCTCCACGTAGTCGTTGAGGAGCTATACGACTACAGCAGATCGCTGGGTGGCCTGGAGGCCCGTTCGCGGGACTTTTGCTAGTAAGGAGGGGAGGAACGACCGGAACAAGAGCTGTACCGGCGCTACGGCACCAGACGAGTGCTTAGAGGACGTAGTCCTCGAAGTCTTCGAGATCGCGTTTCGCGCGCCGCAGTTCCATCAATTCTTCGAGCCGGTGACGCGTGCCAACGAAGTGATTGTGGCCGTTAACCGAAGATTCCGATTCGAGCGTCTGCAGCAGTTCCTCGATATTGATCTCGACGGACGGATCCCCGATGTTATCGGTGACGGTTTCGTCATCGTCCGTGTCGGCCGTCGTCTCTTCCTCTTCTATTGCCTCGTCATCGATAAGTTCGGCGTTTTCGGCTGACATGCTGGGCCTCCAAGCGATTTGGAGCTAATAGGCTGCAAGAAAATCGTTACAGAGCATACAACTAGTCATAATCTGCCAGGTCAATTTCGCGAAGTTATAAATGAAGGGATAGGCCTTGGCAATACTTTTTTTATCGACTTGTGACCCACGGCACAAGGCCGCTAACGAGCCTGGATATCTCACCAGGCGGTCGTGGCGCTGAGCGCAAGTGTGTGATGTCTACGGTGAAGAGTGAGAAAGTGCTCAATGAACGGAGGTGACAGCGTGTCGACCGCTTGCGACCTACTTCGGCCCTGGCTCGTGCAGGCTTCCGTGGGATTGGTCTTCGCTCGACCCATAGCTACGGCTATGGGTCTCGCTCCAGACCGGCGCCCACGAAAGCCTGTCCTTCGCCATCATCCGAAGTCCCGGTGAGATATCCAGGCTAGTGGGATAACAGAGGTAGTGACTCGCCTTGGCCGGCATCAGAGCAGGCAGGCCCGCGAGTCCCGCGTCAGTGCTCTCAGGCGATGAGCTGATTGAGCTGAAAGATCGGCAACAGGATCGCCATGACGATGGCGAGCACGATCAGGCCCATGAAGATGATCAGTGCCGGCTCGAGCACCGAGAGCATGGTGCTGAGCAAACTATCCATTTCGTTTTCTTGGTGGCTTGCTGCGCGCGCGAGCAGGTTGTCGAGTTCGCCAGATGCCTCGCCACTGGAGATCAAGTGAATACTCATGGGCGGGAAAAGCTTGGATCGGCTCAACGAGCTGCCAATAGCAGCGCCCTCGCGTACTCGCACGGTCGCTTCCTCGACGGCTTCGCGCATCGGCAGATTGAGGACGACCGAGGCGCTGATGCTCAGAGCTTCGAGTACCGGGACGCCGCTCGAGCTCAGGATGCTCAAGGTCCGCGTGAAGCGCGCCGTGTTCAGACCTCGTGTCACGCGGCCGATAATCGGCAGGCGCAACAGCCAGCGGTGCAGGGCACGCTTCGGCGCATCCTGGCGGAACAGCCGGTAGGCGCCGACGCTAACGGCGACGATGCCGATGAGCACGAGCCACCACCAATTCTGCAGAAAACTCGACAGCGCGATCAGCCCGCGCGTCAGTGCCGGGAGCTCCTGCCCGGTCGATTCGAAGACACCGACGACTTTAGGCACGACATACACGAGCATCAGCGTAATGATCGTTATCGCGAGACTCGTCAGAACGATGGGGTATATGAGCGCGTGGCTTACCTTCTGGCGCAGTGAGTGGCGTGCCTCGGTATAGTCGGCAAGTCGCTCGAGCACCATATCGAGTCGACCGGCCTGTTCTCCCGCCGCGATGGTTGCGCGATAGATGATCGGGAAGGCGGTCGGAAACTCCTCGAGACCGGCGGCGAGCGTATGGCCTTCGAGGACTTTCGCGCGTACGCCGAGCAGCGTGCTTTTGAGCTTCGCCTTCTCGCTTTGTTCGCTAACGGCCAGCAGCGCTTCCTCGAGCGGCAGCCCCGCGCGTGACAACGTGGCGAGCTGGCGGGTCATCAGCGCAAGATCCAGCGCCGAAAGCCCGCGTCCCAGCGACAGCCGTCGTTTTCGAACTGCACGCCGGCCCTCGATTTCGGTGACTTCGACCGGGATGAGTTCGCGCTCACGCAAGAGGCCGCGCACTTGCCGGGGCGTGTCGCCCTCGAGAACACCTTTGCGCTCCTTGCCGAGCGCATCGACGGCGACGTACTGGTAGGCGCCCACGAAAGTCTAGCTAATGCCCGGCGGCGCGGGCCGTGAACGTCGATCAGCGAGGGTGAGTGCCTGGGTCATGACGAATTCTCGAACGGCGACTAGTCGCTCCGGGTCACCCGAAGTACTTCTTCCAAAGTCGTCGTGCCCTCGAGCACCTTGCGCATGCCGTCCTCGCGGATGCTCGGGCCGCGTGTGCGGGCATGGGCTTCGAGTTCATGCTCGCCAGATCCGTCGTGGATCATCGTTCGCATTCGTTCGTCGATGGTAATGAGCTCGTAGATACCCGTGCGTCCCCCGTAACCGTGCTCGTCGTCGGAGGCGCGAAAGATTTGTGGCGGACTCTTCGGGTCGGCCCCGAGCAGTTTGCACTCATACTCGGTTGCCCCATTTGGCACGCGGGTTTCCGGGTTCAAGACGCGCACCAACCGCTGGGCGAGCACACCGATCAAGCTCGACGACAGCAGAAACGGCTCGACC
>Ga0326597_10002585_pt1 | contig 26884 bp, 24 predicted proteins | sample RVTome_12_FD_203789 | JGI IMG/M metagenome (GOLD analysis project Ga0326597, IMG submission 203789) | Soil microbial communities from uranium-contaminated site in the Upper Colorado River Basin, Wyoming, United States - RVT100D185 | ecosystem: Environmental > Terrestrial > Soil > Contaminated >... | reverse complement strand
TACTCGACAATCTTGGTAACGACGCCGGCACCCACCGTCCGGCCACCCTCGCGGATCGCAAACCGCGACCCGTCTTCCATCGCAATCGGCGATATCAGCACTACATCAATCTTCACGTTGTCCCCGGGCATCACCATCTCCGTCCCCGCCGCCAACTCCACCGACCCCGTCACGTCCGTCGTCCGAAAATAAAACTGCGGCCGGTACCCCTTGAAAAACGGCGTGTGCCTGCCTCCCTCCTCCTTGCTCAAGACATACACCTCCGCCTCAAACTTCGTGTGCGGCGTGATCGTCCCCGGCTTCCCCAGCACCTGCCCACGCTCCACTTCCTCGCGCTTGGTCCCCCGCAGCAATACCCCCACGTTGTCCCCCGCCTGCCCCTGGTCCAAGAGCTTCCGGAACATCTCCACCCCGGTACATACCGTCTTCGTCGTCGGCTTGATCCCCACAATCTCTACTTCGTCCCCCACCTTGATAATCCCGCGCTCAATACGCCCCGTCACCACCGTCCCCCGCCCCGAGATCGAAAATACGTCCTCAATCGGCATCAGAAACGGCTTGTCTACCTCCCGCACCGGCTCCGGGATATAACTGTCCAGCGCCTCATACAATTCATCAATCTTCTTGACCCACGCCTCCTCCCCCGCAATCGCCTTCGTCGCCGAACCCCGGATAATCGGCGTCTCGTCCCCCGGAAAACCGTACTTGTTCAACAGGTCCCGGACCTCCAGCTCCACCAGATCCAGCAACTCCGCATCGTCCACCAGGTCGCACTTGTTCAGCCACACCACAATCCGCGGCACGTTCACCTGCTTCGCCAACAGCACATGCTCCCGCGTCTGCGGCATCGGACCGTCGGTGGCACTCACCACCAGTATCGCCCCGTCCATCTGCGCCGCCCCCGTGATCATGTTCTTCACATAATCCGCATGTCCCGGACAGTCCACGTGCGCGTAGTGCCGGTTCTTCGTCGCATACTCCACGTGACTCGTCGCAATCGTCAGAATCTTCGTCGCATCCCGCCGCCCCTGGCTCTCGGACGCCTTCGCCACCTCGTCATACGGCACGTACTTCGCCCAGCCACGGTCCGCGCTCACCTTCGTCAACGCCGCCGTCAACGTCGTCTTCCCATGGTCCACGTGACCAATCGTCCCCACGTTCACATGCGGTTTCGTTCTTTCAAATTTCTCCTTGGACATAGGAATGGTCTCCTCGGTGAATTTTCTTCAAAGTGTATATATAAATAATGTCTGTCTATACTGGAGCCCATAACCGGAATTGAACCGGTGACCTCTTCCTTACCAAGGAAGTGCTCTGCCGACTGAGCTATATGGGCCGCATATAAGTGCAAAGTAAAAAGTGTAAAGTTCAAAGAAATCCATGTTAATCCTATATCACTACTTTGCCTTTTTACTTTTCACTTTCAACTTTTTACTATTTTGGAGCGGGTGATGGGAATTGAACCCACGTCATCAGCTTGGAAGGCTGAGGTTCTACCACTGAACTACACCCGCCAAACAATTTGCTGATATTATCTGCCACCCCGACCCTGATCCTGGTGGAGGGGGTAGGATTCGAACCTACGTAGGCATGTGCCAGCAGATTTACAGTCTGCCCTCGTTGGCCGCTTGAGTACCCCTCCAAAAAGTAAGCCGCTGATTTTCAGTGATTTGTAAAATACTGTCAATAAAAAACTATGCGGACAAAGTACTGCCCGGACGCAGAATTCTGCCTGAACGCGCATCCCTGATTTCTGTAGGCCTGGCCAAACCTCCAACGGCGCCGGGTACTATGTAATCAAGCTCATGACCAAAATAATTCACCACCTTTCTCAAGGTCTTGGCCGGGGGCATATGTTCCGGATTGGCGCTGGTGGAGACCAGTACACCCGCCTTGCGGCAAAGGGCGTTTACCACAGGATGGCCACTGACCCGCACCGCTACCGTGTCATGATTGCCCTTGATCCAGTACGGCACCGCCCCTTTCGCCGGCAATAACCAGGTCACCGGTCCCGGCCAGGTGGCAAGCACTCTTTTTTTGACCGCCTGGTCGGGATACTGGACGTATTTTTCCAGCTGTTCGGGAAAAGCGGCAACCAGGATCAGCCCTTTTGCCACCTGTCGTTTTTTAAACCAGAGCAACCGGTATACCGCCTCGCGACATTCCGGAACACAACCCAGTCCGTAAACAGCCTCGGTTGGATAGGCCACAACACCGCAGTATTCAAGAATCCGGACGGCCATGGAAATGTGCCAGCGGTTCAACTGACGTGATTAACCGGAGCGCTTGTTCAGTTGCTGGTCCTTTTCAGCGATCGCCTCTGCAGTTGCAGCCCGGTCTGCACGCAAACGTTCCGCAAGAGCCGGATCCTGTATAGCCAGTATTTGCGCGGCAAGATAACCCGCATTTTTCGCCCCGGCGTTTCCTATAGCCACGCAGGCAACAGGAACACCCCCGGGCATTTGTACTGTTGATAATAAAGCATCTAACCCGTTCAGGGGGCCGCCATCCATGGGTACGCCGATCACCGGTTTCAGGGTCAATCCCGCCACTGTGCCTGCCAGGTGTGCGGCGAGTCCTGCTGCGGCTATGAAAACCTCGCAACCACGGCTATCAGCATCCTTGACATAGGTATGGGTGCGTTCCGGTGTACGATGGGCGGACGTTATCCTGACCTCGGTCCTGATACCGAACGATCGCAGTACCTCCAGTGTCGATTGCATGACAGGCAAATCCGTATCGGAACCTATAAGAACGGCCACAAAAGGTTGTGTTTTACTGTTCATAGCTCTCCACCATATTTACGGGCATCAAGTGGAACACCGGAATTGACGGCATTACCTTTCTAACCCGTTTTACGTACTGGCCGGCGGCGGCGTACCGGGGCCTCGGCCAGCAAACTCTGGGACTCTTCCAGGGTAAGGCTGGAAGGCTCGCGATCCTTGGGTATTCTTGCATTTTTCTTGCCGTCAGTAATATAGGGGCCATAACGTCCATTCAGAATCGCAATCCCGGTATTGCCGAATATCTTGATTTCCCTCTCCGCATCCAGCTTTTTCTTCTCCGCTATTAATTCCAGGGCGCGATCCAGATTTACAGTATGCGGATCGTCCTCTTTTTTGAGAGAAATATATTTGTTTCCATATCGTATATAGGGACCAAACCGGCCAATATTGGCAGTGACCTCTTCTCCTGACGGCGTTTCCCCCAATGTCCTTGGTAATTTGAACAACTCCAGCGCCTCCTCAAGGGTGATGCTGTCCATGCGCTGGCCAACCCTGAGTCCGGCAAACCTGGGCTTGTCGTTGTCCTCCCTCGTGCCGATTTGCACGTAGGGCCCATAACGTCCCATCCTGACCGAGACCGGAAGGCCGGAAACCGGGTCAGTACCCAGTACTCTTGCCTGCGTGGCCTCCTTGCGGCTGACATTTTCCTCCTTGTCCTTCACCTTGCTTGCGAACGAGACCCAGAATTCACGTAACAGCGGAATCCATTCTTTCTCGCCGCGCGATACTGCGTCCAGAGCATCTTCAAGACGGGCCGTAAATTCGTAGTCCACGTAATCAATAAAGTGTTCCGTCAGAAATTTATTCACAATGCGGCCGACGTCCGTCGGCACAAACCTCTTGTTATCAAGTTCCACATACTCACGTTGTAACAGGGTGGAAATGATACTCGCATACGTGGAAGGGCGGCCTATTCCGTACTCTTCCAGGGACTTCACCAGGCTCGCCTCCGTGTATCTCGGGGGTGGCTCGGTAAAATGCTGTTCCGCACGGATATCAAGGAGTTGCACAACGTCACCCACCTGTAACGGTGGCAACATGGTCTGTTCTCCATCCTGTTTGACATCGTCCTGACCTTCCAGATAAATCTCCATGAAACCCGGTTCAGCTATGGAGGAGCCGGTTGAACGGAAGACATTGCCGTGGCCACACTGGAAATCGACCGCAATCGTGTCAATGGTCGCCTGCTGCATCTGGCACGCCACAGTGCGTTTCCAGATAAGTTCATAAAGTTTGAACTGATCATGATTCAGTTTTGACCTGATTTCCTGCGGTGTCCTATACACAGAAGTGGGCCGGATAGCTTCGTGCGCTTCCTGTGCATTTTTTGATGTTGTCTTGTAATGTCTGGCATGGGGAGGGATTTTTCCATGGCCATAACGATCTACAACAAACTTGCGTATCTCCTGTATGGCCTCTTCCGCCAGGGTAACAGAGTCCGTTCTCATGTAACTGATCAGGCCTACGGCTCCATCACCAATGTCTATACCTTCATACAACTGTTGCGCAATACGCATGGTACGCTGCGCGGTGAACCCCAGCTTCCGTATGGCTTCCTGTTGCATGGTGGAGGTGATGAATGGTGCGGCCGGCTGGCGTTTACGCTGTTTCTTTTCCAACGCCGCAACCTGTAACCGGCCCGCGGCAGCCTGCAGCAGCATCTGCCGTGTGGTTGTAGCTCTTTCCCCGTTTTCGATACTGAACTGTTTCAGTTTTTCATTATCGAGGTAGGTCAACCTGGCAAGGAACTGCACATCGTTTTTCCTGAGATCCGCCTCCACTGTCCAGTATTCCCTGGATTTGAATTTTTCTATTTCTTCCTCTCGCTCCACGATCAGGCGCAATGCGGGACTTTGCACCCTGCCTGCTGAAAGCCCGCGCCGTATTTTTTTCCACAATAAAGGTGACAGATTAAATCCCACCAGGTAATCGAGCGCACGGCGCGCCTGTTGGGCATTAATCAAGTCCATGGATAAATCACGCGGGTGATGGATGGATTGTTCTATGGCGGATTTCGTAACCTCATGGAAAACAACACGACGAACATCTTTTCCCTTGAGGGTGCCGCGGTCTTTCAGCAATTCATATAAATGCCAGGCGATGGCCTCGCCCTCCCGGTCAGGGTCCGTGGCAAGATAGAGTATATCGGACGTCTTGAGTGCCTTGGCGATGGCATCCACTGATTTTGTGTTTTTTTCTATCTGTTCATACTTCATGGCAAAATTATGTTCCGTATCCACAGCGCCGGATTTCGGCAACAGGTCCCTTACATGCCCGTACGTAGCCAATACCTGGTAATCTTCACCCAGATACCGGTTCAGTGTTTTCGCCTTGGCGGGCGATTCAACAATAACCAACGATTTGCTCATAACAATTTAAAGTCACCCTGTAAATTTATGAAAGTTGTACCCTGGGCGGTAAATCATGTTTGCGGTTTTAAATTGGCATCATCCGTTTCGTATAGCATCCGCCTGCTGCTTCTGCGATCACTCCCTGGATTTCCAGGGTCAAAAGCATGGAGGAAACAGCAGCAACCGTCAATCCTGTATATGACACAAGCTCATCTATGGATACGGGATCATCAGTAATATATTGCAATAAAAGTTTGTGATCGGTATCCAGATAAAGTCGTCTGTCCGGTTCAGATTTACATGCCGGTTTTTCCACACAGCGTATATTAATGTTCAATTCTTCCAGAATATCCTCGTACGACTCAACCAGTTTGGCCCCCTGCTTGATGAGACTATGACATCCCCGCGCAAGCGGATTATGGATAGAGCCGGGTACGGCAAAAACTTCGCGTCCCTGCTCCAGAGCGTGTTTTGCAGTTATCAGTGATCCACTTTTGTGCGCGGCCTCTACTACAAGAATGCCGACGCTTAAACCGCTGATAATGCGATTACGCCTGGGAAAATTCATGGCCAGCGGCGGTGTGCCGGGCACGAACTCTGATATTACGGCGCCGTCGGATGCAATTCTCTCCGCCAGTCCGGCATGGTGGCGCGGATAAATCAGATCCGGCCCATTACCAAGCACCGCAATGGTCCTGCCATTGTGGTCAAGGGCTCCCGCATGGCTGAAATAATCAATGCCGGAAGCGAGTCCGCTGGTAACGGTTATTCCCAATTGTGCCATCTTACCTGCAAACATACGGGCATTCTGTTTTCCCGTGTGTGAGGGATTACGGCTACCCACAATGCCAAGCTGTATGGAGCTGAGCGTCTCCGGATTACCTTTGACAAACAAAACCGGCGGTGGTTCGGGAATTTCTTTTAAACGGACGGGATAACGATCATCTGTAAATGGTATGAAATAATGTTCCGGATGATTCAACCATGTGATGTCCTTCTCTATGGATTGACACTCGGAATCCTGCAGGTGGTGTATCATCTCCTGCCCCAGTCCTGCATGCCTCAATTCCTTAGCCTGTGCCCGCAGGATGCCGGCCGGTGATCCAAAAACATTTAACAGCCGTTGCAACTGTATGCAGGTAATGGCCGGCAATCTCAATAATAGCAGCCAGTCTTTTATATCATCCATGATTTCACCATATCGTCCTTGAGCCCGGAATATATCCGTTAGGAAGTGTAACAGGCGCCGCCTGTAAAACAAACAGCACCGGTCAGAGTGCTGTTTAATCCGCCAGGGTGGAGATCTACCCTAAAACTGTTATTACAGATTTTTTACCGTATCATCCAGATGAATGGCACCTATGGTCTCCATCACCAGGGCATAACTGATGTTGTCAAAGGTACGAAATACCATCAACACCCCGGAATATTCCTCCGGCAATTCCACTACTACCGGTTCGGAATTCGGCCTGCCCAGATATCCGACCAGATCTGTTTTGTCGAATGCACGTTTGGTATCCCGGACATCATTTGCAACTGCGCTCACGGCACTATCTACCGGGCTTACTTCTTCATATTGAAATTTGAGACGTTTTTCATCTTCTTCCTTTTCCCTGTTCTTGGTGGCGATATAGTCATTGACCGTCTTGCCGGATTGATACACGCCCAGCACACTGCCTACTTCCACCCCCTGACTGGTACCCGCATCCAGGACTACAATCTGATACTGGCCAATTTCCGAAACGCCGTCTATAACGGAAATGACATTGGCATTTACTTCCTGCGCGGGAGTGGTAGGCAGGAAGTTGGCGCTGATATCCTCTTCGGATTCAACTGCCAGCCTATCACCAGTCAGAACCTCGCGATTGGAACGGGCTATAATCGCGGAGGCGGGATCGCCGGGTTTTTCTATTACCGCATCGGCGACATGCAAGGCTTCGTAACCGAGTATGAAGTCCTTGTCCTTGCGGCTATTGACATATGGTTTGCCTTTTCTGTATACCGCATAACGCTTATCCGAGGTATCCTCCGGGAGACCCTTGACGTAAATCTTGTTGCCGGCACCTGCAACCAGGTGTTCGTCATAACTTGATACAACATAAGGCCAATCATCCATCTCCGCATCGGTGACAACCAATGGCCGGGATAGAAACTGCTTGATGGCGTCTATCGGTATAGTAGGTATGGCCTCTTCTTTTTCATAAGAACGTATACTCGGAGAAAGTTTTACATAACGACCTGATTTGTCCCTGGCGGCTCTTGCTACACTGAGTATTGGCCGCCCATCCTTGTATTGCAGGGAAACTACATCTCCGGGATAGATCAGATGCGGGTTTTCTATCTGCGGGTTGGCTTCCCAGACCTGGGGCCAGAGCCAGGGATGTTGCAAAAATTTTCCGGAGATACCCCACAAGGTATCGCCCTTTTGCACCACGTAACTTTGTGGATGATCAGATTTGACTTCTACCGTATCTGCCAAGCAAATGACAGAAACGCCCATGAACAGACTATAGAGTATAATTTTCTTAAGCATGGCTATTACCTTACAAACAATCCTTAATGTAATTTAGTAGAAGTTTAACAGATTATCAATTTGCACACCATGTTATTGATACAGGTGGCCGCCCTGTGTTTTTTCTGTATACTATCAATAAGTTATTAAGTTTTAATGGTTTTTTTATGGCTATTTTAAAGGTATTACATTTTCCTGATCCCCGTTTACGCAAGAAAGCCGTCAAGGTCAGCAAGATTGACAGCAATATACGCGAACTGGCAAGTGCCATGCTGGAAACCATGTATGCGGAAGGGGGGATAGGACTGGCGGCAACCCAGGTAAATGTTCAGAAACGGGTGGTGGTCATGGACCTGTCGGAGCAACGCAATAATCCCGTTTACATGATTAATCCCGAGATCTTGCAAAGCGAAGGCGTTGAGGAGATGCAGGAAGGGTGTTTATCTGTGCCCGGCTATTATGATCTGGTACAACGCGCAGAGAAAGTGCGTATACATTATCTTGACCTCGAAGGGCAAGCAGTGGAGTTAATGGCGGATGGACTGCTGGCGGTATGCATCCAACATGAGATCGATCACTTGAACGGCAAATTATTTATTGATTACCTGTCGCCGCTGAGAAGAAAGCTTTTGCGCAAGAAACTGGAAAAGCAGGCAAAATTGCCCGTTCCGGCCCTGTGACCCGAACCCCTTTGCGGCTGGCCTTTGCCGGAACACCAGCTCTTGCGGCATGGGTTCTTGAAGATCTGATCAAACAAACCAGCCATCGCATCATGATGGTGTATACGCAGTCTGACAAACCGTCCGGACGCGGCAAGAAACTCACCGCCTCACCGGTAAAGCAACTGGCGCAGGATCACAAACTGCAAATATTGCAGCCGTTGACCCCGGCTGATATTGATCCGCGCAATGAACTGTCTGCCGTAGATGTCTTTATCGTGGTGGCCTATGGCCTGATACTCCCCGATGCAATCCTGAGGCGACCCATTCATGGTTGCATCAATGTACACATGTCACTCTTGCCGCGGTGGCGTGGTGCCGCACCCATCCAGCGCGCCATTCAGGCCGGAGACCAGGAAACTGGAATCAGCATTATGCAAATCGATGAAGGTCTGGATACCGGACCGGTACTCGCCCGGATGAAATGTGACATTGCGGCAGATGAAACCGGTGCGTCCTTGCACGATAAACTGGCCGCGCTTGGTTCCGAGTGTCTCCTCAAAACACTGGATCAATTGACTACCGGCGTACTCGTTCCCAAACCCCAGGAGCAGCACCTTGCCACGTATGCCAGAAAGATTACCAAGGATGAAGCCCGTCTTGACTGGTCAAAGCCTGCAGTGGAGTTGGAAAGGTTGATTAGGGCCTTCAATCCGGCGCCGGTGGCCTACACTATTCTCAACGGCGTACAACTCCGTGTATGGCAGGCATCAGTCATAGAGTCCGCCTCTGCTGCCGCTCCCGGAACGATCATCGCGTGTAGCAGGAAGGGGATCGACATCAACACCGGCAAGGATATTTTGCGCCTGTTACGGGTACAACCCCAGGGCAAAAGGATCATGGATACAAGTGAATTTTTAAACGGACGTCCTGATTTCGTAAAAAACACGGTTGGTACCGTTCAGTACCCCTGATCGTGTCAAGGCAGTGATATCATGGAAGCACGCGCGCTGGCTGCCGAGGTTTTAACTGCAATCCTGACAAGGCGTCAGACTATCACTACCATCCTGCCCTCACGGCTGGAAGAACTTCCCCATACACAGGACCGCGCCTTTGTCCAGGAACTCTGCTACGGGGTCTTGCGCTGGTATTTCCGGTTGTCCGCGGTCCTCGCCGGCATGACGAAAAGAGAACTCAAACCCAAACATACCGACATTAAAGTACTGATCTTGATTGGAATGTATCAGTTTGATTTCCTGCGCATCCCTGAACACGCGATTGTTTCTGCAACCGTAAGCGCCTGTGACGAGCTCCAAAAACCATGGGCGAAAAAACTGGTAAACGCGATACTCAGGAGATACCAGCGCGAACGTCTCTTACTACAGGAAAAATTCAGCCAGGACATCAGGGCGCAACTGGCCCATCCTGACTGGCTGATCCGGGAATTACAACATGATTATCCCCGGCACTGGTTGCAAATCATCTCGGCCAATAACCAGCGTCCACCGATGTTTCTTCGTATCAATCAGCGCTTGACAACCCGGACAGAGTATCTTGGTAAACTGATCCTTGAGAACATGCGGGCGGAAGAAGTGCCCTGGAGCATAGTCGGAATTAAACTTGCGCAACCGGTTGCCGTGGAATGTTTGCCGGGCTTTCGGGAGGGTCTTGTGTCTGTACAGGACCTGGCCGCCCAACTGGCAGCCCCTTTGCTTGAGTTATGTTCCGGACATTGCATTCTGGATGCCTGTGCTGCACCCGGAGGAAAACTTGCCCATATACTGGAGAGCGTAAACGGCCTCGGTAACGTGGTGGCCGTTGAACTGGTTCCGGCGCGCACGCAGAAACTGAAACAGACCCTGGACAGGTTACGCTTGCAGGCCAGGATTGTGGAGGCGGATGTACAGACGCCAGAATTGTGGTGGGATGGCGGGCAATTTGATCGCATCCTCCTTGATGCGCCGTGCAGTGCCAGCGGCGTCATAAGACGCCACCCGGATATCAAGGTCTTGCGTGGCAAGGAACACCTCGCGGTCGTAACCAGGACCCAGAAGAGTTTACTTGCTGCACTCTGGCCGTTACTCAAGCCCGGGGGTAAGCTGTTATACAGCACCTGTTCCGTGCTGAATTGCGAAAACGATCTGCAAATAAGTGAATTCATCACAACACATCATGATGCCAGACCGGATACGATCCAGGCCCGGTGGGGACAAGCAACGACTTTCGGGAGGCAGATTCTTCCGGGACAGGAGGACATGGATGGATTTTATTATGCACGTCTGGAAAAAACCTGAACGAACGCGGGGCAGGAGTGTATTATTCTGTCTGCTGGCTGCGTTACTGCTCTGGCAGCCCCTGCCCTGTATAGCCGCAACACAAGGTATCTCTATTAGAGATGTCAATGGCAGGGTGATTGAAGATACATATGTGATTAATGCAGATATAGACTATAGCTTCAGTGCTGAAACCGAAAAGGCATTGATTCATGGGGTACCACTGCAGTTTGTCACCAGAATTACGGTAAAAAAACTGAGGCATTGGCTTTGGGACAAAACCATGGGCACTGTCGTCTACAAATTCCGGTTGCAATATCATCCGCTGAGTGACTATTACGTCGTAACCAGCATGAATGACGGCGAACGGCAGCAATTTAAAAAATTGCCTGATGTAACGAATTTTCTGGGCAAAGTAAAAAATTACCCGCTCGTCCCCCGCCATGTGATTGCAGCTGACACTGGTGAATATTATGGTCAGATCAGCGTAAGACTTGACATTCAATCCTTGCCTGCCCCCTTGCGGCCCCTGGCCTATATCTCTACACAATGGCGTCTCGCCAGTCCCGTGTATTCATGGAGCATCTACCTGTGAAAAAATCGGGAACCCTTATTCTGGTAGCGGGATTGATGCTGTTTGTATTCATGCTGATGTCCCTGCTGATGATGAGCAATTCCCTGCAGGATTCCAGTCATTTCGGTCGTTTTTATCTGGTATTGCTGGTGTTCAATATCATCGGCATTCTCTGCCTGGTGGTACTGATCACGCTGAACCTGAGGCGCCTGGTACAACAACTGCGCGACCGCATCCCCGGCACACGCATGACCGTACGCATGGTCAGCATGTTTACCGTCTTGTCAGTTACCCCGGTTCTGATCGTATATTACTTTTCCCTGGATTTTCTCATCCGCGGCATAGACAACTGGTTTGACCTGCGCGTGGAACAGGCGCTTGGTGACTCACTGGAACTAAGCCGCCTGTCACTGGACTCGCGCATACGTGAGTTGCTGAAAAAAACAGAACAGATGGCCGATGAATTTACGGATATCCCGGATGCGGCCGTGCCCTTTGAAATAGACGACTTACGTTTTAACAATGGGGCGAAAGAACTCACACTGCTGTCACGCCAGGGCGGCATCATCGCCTCCAGTTCGGATAACCCTTCGCACCTTGTGCCTGACAGGCCGGGCGAAACCATCCTTCTGCAATTGCAACGTAATAACAGTTATACCGGTCTCGATACCATCGGCGATGAGGGATTGCTGATACGCGTTGTGGTAAAGGTGCCCGGCAGGAGTCTTACCGGAGAAGTGAAACTTGTGCAGGCGCTTTTTCCGGTTTCGGAAAGAATGAATAATCTGGCCGAAAGCGTGCAGACATCATTTGTAAAATATAATGAGCTTTCCTACCTGCGCGAACAGCTGAAAATCAGTTTCGTCATCATCCTGACGCTCGTCCTGTTGTTCAGCATTTTCAGCGCCGTGTGGGCCGCATTTTACTCGGCCAGGCGCCTGGCCGAACCGGTGACCAGCCTGGCGCGCGGGACCATGGCCGTGGCCGAAGGCAATTACTCCACCCAGCTTCCCGTCCCCGGCAATGACGAACTTGGTTTCCTGGTCGCTTCATTCAATGATATGACCCGCAAGATCGCATATAGCCAGGAACTGGCAAACCGCAGCCACTTTGAGGCCGAAACGCAACGTTCCTACCTGGAGGCTGTACTCGGCCGGCTGTCTTCCGGGGTACTGGTGCTGGATCAGGATAACCGGTTGCGCACATCAAACATTTGCGCCGGGCAGATTCTTGACTTGCCCCTTGAGGTTCTGCAAAACCGCACTCTCGACGAAATTGCGGAGGAATATCCGACGTTTAAACAATTCAAGGAGGCCATCGCCGCGCGCCTGACACCCGAAAACAAGGAATGGCGCGAACAGCTCACCTTCACCCGGAGCAACAGCCGCATGACCCTCATGTGCAGCGGGACGACATTGCCCGGAACACACGACATGCAACATGGCTATGTCATTGTGATAGACAATATCACCGATCTGATACAGGGGCAGCGCAACGCCGCATTAAGCGAGATAGCACGGCGTCTGGCCCACGAGATAAAAAACCCGTTGACTCCCATCCAGCTGGCAACAGAAAGGTTGCGGCACAAATACCTGCAGGGAATGCAACAGGATGACTCGGATACTTTTGATCGACTGACCAACACCATCATTCAACAGGTTGAGACCATGAAGGACATGGTGAATTCCTTTTCGGATTTTTCCCGCACACCCGAAATCAACCTGCAACCTGCGGACCTGAATGCCCTGATAAACGAGGTCCTTGATCTGCATGCCAACCTGAACCGCGACGCCGAGATCGTCACCGACCTGGACAAAAACCTGCCGCTGACGCTCCTGGACAAGGGCCGCATGCGCCAGGTGTTCAATAACCTTCTGCGTAACGCGTTTGAAGCATGCGACAAATGCACGGTCTTCAAGCTCGAAATCAGCACCCGCAGCATTACCGAAAACAACCGGCAGTATATTGAAACCAGAATCAAGGATTCTGGCACCGGTGTTGCCGAGGGTATAATGGACAGCATGTTCGATCCCTATACAACGACCAAGACCAAAGGCACCGGGCTGGGACTCGCAATCGTGAAAAAAATTGTTGAAGAACACAAGGGACTTGTCTGGCTTGAGAACAATCCCGCCGGCGCAGGTGCCTGCGCAGTTGTCCGCCTGCCGGTTACAACCATACCGGCCCAGTCCAGGCCAGAATATAGCGGAGGACAGATCGCCGTATGACTGCCGCCAAAATACTTGTGGTTGATGATGAACCGGACATCCGTACTCTCGTCAAGGAGATTCTAGAGGATGAAGGGTTCAGCGTGGCTACCGCCGCGGATGCCGTCCAAGCGAGGGAACTGCGCCTGTCTTTCATTCCCGACCTGGTACTGCTCGATATCTGGATGCCGGGCACGGATGGCATTGCCTTGCTGAAGGAGTGGAAGGAAAAAGACGCGATAAAAATTCCCGTGATCATGATATCCGGTCATGGCACGGTGGAAACCGCGGTAGAGGCCACCAGGGTCGGCGCCTATGACTTCATTGAAAAGCCCTTATCGCTGGCCAAGCTGGTGCTCACGGTCAAACATACGCTGGAGAATATTTCACTCCAGCAGGAAAACCTGCGCCTCCGCAACCGGAGCGTTTATGTAGATGTCCCCTTCGGCAATAGCCGTGTCATGCAGAAATTGCATGAGCGGATGGCGCGCATTGCCAACCATGACACACCCATCCTGATCGTCGGTGAAACCGGTGATGAAAAGGAAATGTTTGCACGCTATCTGCATAAACTCAGCAATCGTGTCAATGGCCCGTTCCTGACCTCCACCATATCAGCACTGTCCTCGGAAGATGCGCTGGTCACGCTTTACGGTACTGAAGAAAGTCCGGGTTCGGTCCGCAACGGGCTCATAGAACAGGCGGAGGGAGGAATACTGTTCCTGAAAGACATAGCCGATATGGATCTTACGTTACAGGCGAGATTACAGAACACGATTGAAACCCGTTGCTTCAGCCGCATCGGGTCGACGGAAATTCACCCGCTGGATGTCAGGTTTGTCGCCGCCACCAGCCGTAACCTCGCGGAACTGGTACAGAACGGGAAATTTCGTGACGATCTTTACTACCAGTTGAATGTTCTGACGCTGACCATCCCGGCATTGCGGGAACATGCCGAAGACGTGCCAGCATTACTTGAATTTTTCGTAAAGTATTTTGTGGATAATCAGGGTCTTGCGCCCAGGCAATTTACACCGGCAGCCCAAGGTTATCTCCGCAATTACGAGTGGCCGGGCAATTTGCGTGAACTAAAAAATCTGGTGCAACGGCTGCTGATACTGGGCTCGAGTCCCGGCATTGACACAGAAGAGGTCGCCGTCGCCCTGGGCAGGCAACCACGGCAAACCTACGCGCGGGAATTCAATGCGAATTTTGATCTGCCCCTGCGGCAGGCCCGGGAACAATTTGAAAAGGCCTATTTGCAGTATAAACTCGAGCAGGCCAACGGCAGTGTCAGCAAGGTGGCAAATGAGATAGGCATGGAACGCACGCATCTCTATAGAAAACTCAAGGCGCTGGGTATCGAAATAAAAAGCGACTGATACGGCCACTTTCCGGCTTGCAGTCAAAATTACCATGTTCCACCACAAGCCGGCCCCACATTGAACATGCCCCATCATGACGCCGAAAAGTGGAATGCAAGATACCGCGCGGGGAATCATGATCGATCCGGACCCGTGCAGGTGTTAAGCGAATTCGGTTATTTACTGCCGCGCAAGGGAAAGGCCCTGGATCTCGCCTGCGGCACCGGGGCCAATGCCCTGTTCCTGGCCCGGCACGGGCTCATCACCTCCGCGTGGGATATATCCGGGGAAGCAATCTCGGTGTTACGGGAAAGGGCTGTAAAAAATAATCTGGCAGTGAAGACACGGGTCTGTGATGTGACTACTGCCCGTTTACCTGCTCGTAGATTCGATGTAATCACAGTCAGTTACTTCCTGGAACGGGCCCTGTTTCCCGCCATAATCAACGCACTGAAACAGAATGGGCTGCTGTTTTACCAGACCTGGCTCAGGGAACGGCACACTGAGAAAGGCCCACACAATGACAACTTCCGGCTTGGAGCCAATGAACTGTTACAACTCTGCAGCAGCCTGCATATTATTCACTATCGTGAAGAAGGGCTGACCGGTGATCGCAGCCAGGGCATGCGGGACGAAGCCATGCTGATAGGACAACGGCGTTAATATCATGGACGTCATCAAAAATCTGGAAACCCTGATCACCAAGGGACAGGACAGCGCCCTGCTCCGCTACAGCCTCGGCAATGAATATGTAAAAATAAAAAAACTTGCTGTCGCCCTGCAGCACTTTGCCAGGGCGGTTGAACTCGATCCGGGATATTCAGCAGCCTGGAAACTTTATGGTCGGGCCCTTGCGGAAAATGGCCAGGTTGAAGATGCCATCAAGGCCTACGAACAAGGAATAACCGTCGCGGTAAAGAAAGGCGATATACAGGCGGTGAAAGAAATGAGGGTTTTTCTGAAGAGATTAAAAAGATAGATGGTGGTCCGTTGCTATTTGTCGCTTGTTTCTTGTGATTAGTTTCTTTTTACTTTTAACTTGTTACTTTTCACTGTTGTTAACCACTGCACTCCTGCCCACCATCGCCGTATAACTTCAATGTGCCGGTCAGTTCGGAGACATTTTTGAAACCGTGGCGCGTGAGATATTCCGCGATCCCCCTGTTGATACCCGGACATGCGAGGGGATCATAGAACAACGCCGTGCCAATGCCGAGTGCCGCGGAACCGGCAATAAGGAATTCCAGCGCATCCTGTGCTGAGGTGATCCCGCCCTGGCCGATGATGGGTATCTTATGTTTTTTGCTGATCTGGTATACCTGGTGTACCTTCAACAAGGCGATCGGCTTGATGGCCGGCCCGGACAGCCCGCCCTGGTTGTTGCCGATCACCGGTCGTCGTGATTCGACCTCGATCGCCATTCCCATCAGGGTGTTGATCACGGCCAGGGCGTCCGTACCCGCCTCGATACAGCGCCGGGCATTCTCGGCGATATTGGTCTGGTTGGGGGACAGCTTGGTGATTAAAGGCTTTTTCGTCATTCCACGGCATGCCTCCACCACACGCGCGGACATGTCCGGATCGTTGCCGAAGGCGACACCTCCTTCCTTCACATTGGGACAGGAGATATTAATTTCCATGGCATCGATCGGCGAGTCATCAAAGATACGCGTCACCTCCGCATATTCCTCGACCGTGGAACCGGAGATATTGGCAATGAAGCGCGTTTCGGAAAAATCCAGCGCCGGCAGATACTCATCCACAACCTTGCGCGCACCGGGGTTCTGCAGGCCGATGGCATTCAGCATCCCCATATACGTCTCGGCGATGCGGTGCGGAGGATTGCCGAGCCGCGGAGCAAGGGTGGTACCTTTCAGGCAGACGGCGCCGACATCGGTATTGGAAAAACCCTGCACCCGCGTATATTCTTCGCCAAAGCCGACGCAACCGGACAACAATACCAGGGGTGTACTGAATTTCAGTCCGCAGAATTCGAGACTGAGCAAGGATTTTTCGTTGTCAGAAAGCGGCATTATAAATCCATGATCCACGTAGTGTTGTACGAGCCGGAGATTCCGCCGAACACCGGCAATATTATACGATTATGCGCCAACACCGGGGCAAACCTGCACCTGATCCGTCCGCTGGGCTTTACCCTGGACGACAGACGCCTGCAGCGCGCCGGCCTGGATTATCATGAATGGGCGGCGGTCCAGATCCATACTTCACTGGAAGTGTTTATGAATATTGTCAACCCTGATGACCTTTACGCCGTCTCTACGCGTGGCAAGCGGCTTTATACCGATGTTGCGTTCCAACGCGGCACGGCGTTGCTGTTCGGCCCGGAGACCTGCGGTTTGCCCGCCCCCCCGTTCTGGCGGAGGTACCGGCGGACCATGTCCTGTGCATTCCCATGCGCGACGGCAGCCGCAGTCTGAACCTGTCGAACGCCGTCGCCATCATGGTCTATGAAGTCTGGCGACAACTCGGTTTTCCGGACTCCGGGCAATGACAGGAACCGGTCTCTACCACAGCGAGCGCGGCGATTTCGTGACAGGGTCTAGTCCACTTCATGGCGTGGGATTCGGGACAACAGGTTATGTACCGCCGCTTGCGGCGTGATCCTGCCGCTCAATACCTGCTGCACCTGTCCCACAATCGGCATTTCTATGAAACATTGCGCCGCAATCTTCACCGTCACCGCCGTAGTATCTATCCCTTCAATCGCCTGGCCGATCTGTTTCCTGGCGTCTGCGAGTTTCATGCCCCGTGCCAGGGCGAGGCCCAGTCTGCGATTGCGGGACTGGTTATCCGTACAGGTCAAAACCAGATCACCAACGCCCGCAAGCCCCATGAAGGTTTCCGGGTGGCCACCCAGCGCCACGCCCAGGCGCGTGATCTCCGCCAGACCACGTGTGATGAGGGCGGCCCTGGCGTTGGCGCCGTAGCCAAGACCGTCGGCAATGCCAGCGGCAATGGCCATGACATTTTTCACGGCGCCCCCGATCTGCACACCGACAATGTCATCGTGGGTATAGATGCGAAAATGTTCGCTATGAAAAAAAGCGGCGAAATGCCCGGCGGTCGCCTCGTCGTGAGAGGCGATGGTAACCGCGGTGGGCAGTCCTCGCGCGACTTCGCCTGCAAAGGATGGCCCCGATAACACCGCGACTTGCGCCCGGTCATGCAGAATACCTCTTACTACTTCATGGTTCAGGATTCTGTCCCCCGAGGCGAATCCCTTGCAGGCCAGACAGAGATTGAAGTGTTGTTCCTTCCATCCGGCAAGTTGCGACACTAATTCATACAGACCGCTGCATGGTACGGCAATTACTACGTCACGGATTTTGTCACGGCATTCCTGCAAATCAGCCACAGGCTGCAATTCCCCGGGAAATGAAATACCCGGTAAATGATGATCATTCCTGCGTGTCTTTTGCAGGGTCGAAATATGGGTGGAATTAATGTCCCACAGATATACGGGATGCTGATTGCGGGACAGCACCAGCGCCAAGGCCGTCCCCCAGGAACCGGCGCCGGTTACGAGGACTGGTGCCTTGGTCATGTTATGTTCCTGTTTACCGTTGCTTCAGCTCAGTGTCTGGTACCGGTCCCATCCTTGGTCGCGGTTTCCGCGTTTTGTCGCTTCTGCTGAGCATATAACGCCTCGAAATTGACAGGCGACAGCAACAACTGGGGAAATCCGCCGCGGGTCACCAGATCACACACCAGTTCGCGGGCGAAGGGAAACAGGATATTGGGACAGACAGTGGCCGCCATTTTTTCGACGGCATTCTTCGGGAACCCCTTGAACATGAAGATACCTGCAATATGCGTTTCCACCAGATAGGCTGTTTTCTCGCCCAGTGTGGTCGTCACGGTGACCGTAAGGACAATTTCAGCCAGCTCGTCATTGATCTGGCTGGCCTCGCTGGCAAGCTGCATATTCACTGACGGCGCCCAGTTCTCTGCAAAGATTGTGGGTGTATTAGGAGTTTCGAAGGAAATATCTTTTACATAAATCTTCTGGAGAGCAAACTGTCCGGACTTGATATTGGTCTCGGTGGCGCCCTCGCCTTTCCCGTCTTTTTCAGGTATGTCAGTCATCGGTCATGCCTTCCTTATCAGGATTTTTGTCACTTTTCACGTCTCTGGCCAAGGGCAGGTTGGCCGTCCGCCAAGCATGCAACCCGCCTTTTATACAATAGATTTTTTCAAAACCCTGCATCTTCAGGATGCGCCCGGCCCGGATGGAATCATGGCCGTTATCGCAACAGAGAATGACGAATTGTCCCTTGTATTTTGCCATTTCAGCCTGTTGCTCTCCAATCCTGTCTGCGGGAACATTACCGGCGCCGAGGATATGACCCTTACTGAAATCACCGGGTTTGCGAATGTCCACCAGGACAGCGTCCTCGTGATTCAACATGCGGACGGTTTCCCGGGGATTGATCGGGACAACGCCGCTCAGAGCCGTGCCAAACAGGTTCCAGAGCAGCAGTACCAGGACCGATACCAGCAAGGCGAAAAGAAACAGGTGATTGGCAACAAACTCGGGAAAATGTTCCATAGATTAATCATAACCTCATGGTGACAGGTAACGGCCCGTCATCAACTCGAACCGTGCATGATACGTGAATAAATGCCGGATTTAAAATGGCGTCCCGGAAATGTGTTACGCCAACATGCGCCTGCGACAAGGGACGGTTTCCGTCCGGCAATTTCAGCGCAGGTATTTTATTTTCCGCAAATCACAAACTCCGGGTAGAATAACACCCGTCCTGCGGATAAATATGCCCTTGTACATATCCTGTTACCATCACATCCTGATAATTGCATGAATAATAGGTAGATGCAGCCAGCGCCCAAACCACACATCCTCATCATTCTGGATGGCTGGGGATATTCTGAAAATACGGTCTATAACGCTATCTACAGCGCCAACAAACCCGTTTGGGAAAAGTTGTGGATGGAACAGCCACGCACACTCTTACGGGCCTCGGGATTGGACGTTGGGCTGCCTCCGGGACAGATGGGGAACTCGGAGGTCGGGCATATGAACATCGGGTCCGGGCGCGTGGTGGAACAGGAATTTTCCCGTATTTCCCGGGCCCTTGAGGATGGGTCATTTTTCCATAACCGGATCCTGAACGATGCCATGCGCAAGGCCGCCGCAAGCGGAAAGGCCGTGCATGTACTCGGTCTCCTGTCGCCCGGAGGGGTACACAGTCACCAGGACCATATCTTCGCCCTGATCAAACTTGCCGGGGAATGCGGTGTGGAAAATATCTACGTCCATGCCTTTCTGGACGGCCGGGACACTCCACCCAAAAGTGCGGAACAATTCATCTTCCAGACCCACCTGAAAATGAAGGAACTGGGCAAGGGACGATTTGCCAGCATCATAGGCCGCTACTACGCCATGGACCGCAACAAACACTGGGACCGCACGCAGGCGGCCTATGACCTCATCAGCCAGGGCAAGGCGGAATACCGTTGTGATGATGTTTTCATCGCGGTCGATATGGCCTATGCCCGCGGAGAAACGGATGAATTCGTCAAACCCACAGCCATCACCAGGGCGGGACAACCGCCGGTCCGGGTTGTGGACGGTGATGTCATGATATTCGCCAATTACCGCGCGGATCGGGCCAGGCAGCTGGCGCGGGCCTTCACCAAACAGGATTTCAGGAGTTTCCCGCGGGAATGGTTTCCACAGCGGGGGGCGTTTGTCAGCCTGACTGAATACAAGGCCAACTATGAATTTCCGGTGGCCTTTCCCCCGGAACACCTGAAGAACGTTTACGGCGAATATATTGCGGAACGGGGACTGAAACAGCTGCGTATCGCCGAGACGGAGAAATATGCGCATGTGACCTTCTTCTTCAACGGCGGAGAAGAACGCGTCTTCCAAGGCGAAGACCGCTGCCTGGTGCCTTCGCCGCATGTCTCCACCTATAATCTCAAACCGGAAATGAGCGCCTATGAAATCACCGATAAAATCGTCGCGGCCATTAACAGCCGCAAATATGACGCCATCATCTGCAATTACGCCAATGCCGATATGGTCGGACACACTGGTGATTTTCCGGCCACCATCAAGGCCATCCAGGCCATCGACAAATGCCTCGGCCGGGTGATTGAGGCAGCCTGCCAGGCGGGCGGAGAAATTATCATCACCGCCGATCATGGTAACGCTGAACAGATGCGCGTCTATACCACGGAAAAAATCAAGTCCCAGGCGCATACGGCCCACACTTCCAACCTCGTACCGATGATCTATATCGGGCGCCCGGCAAAAGTCGTAACCAACAGCGGCGCCCTGTCGGATATTGCTCCCACCATGCTGTACCTGATGGGTCTCGAAATTCCCAAAGAGATGACCGGAACACCTCTTCTGCATATCAATGACTAGCCCGATCGGAAACAAACTGGACAACCGCTTACGACAAATACTGATTTGCACTTGCTTGTCGGTCTTGCTGTTCCTGCCCCCGCCTGCCATATCTGCACCCCATCCGCCTGACAAAAACAGTGAACTGGAAACGGTGCGCAGCCAGATCGAAGATGTAAGATCAGACCTGGATGCGGCCCGTAGCGAATCTGAAAAGTTGCTGGATGATCTGCGCCGGACGGAAATTGCCGCAGGCCGGGAAACCCTCAAGCTGAAAGAAGTCGAACAATTGATCAACGCCAAGCAGGCCAGACTTACGGATCTGAACAATATCATCGCCATGCACACACAAACCCTCGACCAGGAACGGCTTTATCTGGGGAGCCAGGTCAAGGCTGCGTACATGACCGGCCACAATGATTACCTGAAGCTCCTCCTGAACCAGGAAGATCCCGCGCGAGTCGGGCGCATGCTGGCGTATTACGATTACTTCAATCGTGCGCGCATCAAGACGATCAATTCAGTCTCCGCCCAGGTGGAGACAATCAGGCTGTTGCAGACCAGTATCCTGTCCGAAACCGGGTTGCTGGAGCAACTCAAGGCGCGCCAGTTTGCAAAAAATGAGGAACTCGCCGACTTTCGTGAATCGCGCAAGAGCATCCTGGAGCGTCTGCAAAGTGATATCACCGCGAAAGATCTCCAGCTCAAGTCCCTCGAAGAACATGAACAGAAACTGTCAGCGCTGCTGCACCGGCTGGACAAACACAAAAACACCATTACCTATTTCGAGGACACCACGCCCTTCGAAACGTTAGCGGGGAAGCTGCAGTGGCCCGTGGAAGGCAGGCTACTGAATGCGTTTGGCGGCAATCGCAGGGGCGCCTCATTGAAGTGGGACGGCGTGCAGATAGGGGCTGACGCCGGCAACGAAGTGCACGCCGTACATACCGGCAGGGTTGTCTTCGCCGACTGGTTCCGCAATCTCGGCCTGCTTATCATCCTGGACCACGGCGAGGGTTACATGAGTCTCTACGGCTATAACCAGAGCCTCCTGAAAAAACCGGGGGACTGGGTGCTGGCCGGTGAAACGATAGCCTTCGTCGGTGACAGCGGCGGCCAGGAAGCACCGGCAGTCTATTTCGAAATACGCCATAACGGGAAACCTTTGGATCCGTCCGCCTGGTGCGGGCGCTAGGGGTAGATTTGCGTCAACCTGCCGGTATCCTGTTGTTACGCAACTTGTCACTGGATGCCTGCCGCCTGTATGCTTATGCCCTTGCATGTACACTATCTTCACCGGTAATCAGATTAAAGAAAGCCATAAATTCATACCCCAGTCAGACAGCCGTTATCCGGAGTGATTCATGACCCGTTATGTCCGCAAATTTTTTTTCCTGTTGTTGACTCTTCTGCTGGGTCTGCAGATAGCCATCGGCCAGAATGAAATCGCCGAGCAACAGGCCGCCGAATCTGAAGCGTTGCCCCTCGATGAACTGCGTTCGTTTACTGAAGTATTTGCCAGGATAAAAAATGATTATGTAGAGCCGGTTAACGATCGGAAACTTCTGGAAGAAGCCATCCGCGGCATGCTGGCGGGCCTTGATCCGCATTCCGCCTACCTGGACAAGGAATCCTATGCCGAACTGCAGGAGGGCACCTCCGGCGAGTTCGGTGGTCTCGGCATTGAAGTCGGTATGGAAGACGGGTTTGTCAAGGTCATTTCGCCCATTGACGACACGCCTGCGCAGAAGGCCGGGATCAAGGCCGGCGACCTGATCATCAAGCTGGACGATACCCCGGTAAAAGGGATATCGCTGAATGACGCCGTCAAACGCATGCGCGGAGCGCCGGGCACCACCATCAAACTCACCATCATCCGCAACGGTGAGGAGAAACCCCTGGAATTCATACTAACACGCGCCGTCATCAAGATTGCCAGTGTCCGCATAAAGACCCTGGAACCGGGTTATGGCTATGTGCGTATTTCGAATTTTCAGGCCAACACCGGCCCGGACCTGCGCAAGGAACTCGACAAACTCAAACAGGAAAACAACAACGACCTTAAAGGCATCGTGCTTGACCTGCGTAACAATCCCGGTGGCATCCTGAATGCCGCGGTCGAAGTCGCGGACATGTTTCTGGACAAGGGCCTGATTGTCTATACTGAAGGCCGCGTCAAGGATTCACAATTGCGCTTCAATGCCAAGCCCGGCGATAACGTGGACAAGGGGCCGATGGTGGTCATGGTCAACGGCGGGTCCGCCTCCGCTTCCGAGATCGTTGCGGGCGCGCTGCAGGACCACAAGCGCGCGGTCATCGTGGGCCAGAAAACCTTTGGCAAAGGTTCCGTCCAGACCATTTTGCCCATGACGAACGGCACGGCGATCAAGCTGACCACCGCCCGCTATTTTACGCCTTCCGGTCGTTCCATTCAGGCCTCCGGTATAGTTCCCGACATTCCCATGGATTTGGTAAAACTCGAGAAGCTGGAGGAATCCGCCGCGGAGGTCACAGAAGCCGACCTGAGCGGTCACCTGGATAACGGGCAACTTCAGGACCAGACCATAAGCGACAAACCAATCACCGAGCAGGATCCGGAGTTGCAGAACCAGAAGGCAGAGGAGCAAGAACTGCCCCTGTCCACCACGGACTATGAACTCTATGAAGCCTTGAACGTTCTGAAGGGCATGGCCCTGCTGCAAAGGGCGAAGGAGTAAGACAAACATTATGGCCAAAGCTCTGATACCGCTGGCGCAGGGTTGTGAAGAACTGGAAGCGGTCACCATCATCGATCTGCTGCGCCGGGCCAATATCGAAGTCATCACGGCGGGACTGGACAAAGAGACCGTTACGGCAAGCCGTGGCGTCAGGCTGGTGCCCGATACCGACCTCGACACGGCGCTGAAGCAGGACTACGACATGGTCATCCTGCCCGGCGGACTGCCCGGGGCCGACCACCTGGACCGCGACCCCCGGGTCCGGGCGTTATTGCAAAAAATGTCCTCCGGCAAAAAATACACCGCCGCCATCTGCGCCGCCCCCAAGGCCCTGGCCAACGCCGGCATACTGGAGGGAAAACGCGCCACCGCCTATCCCGGTGTCCTCGACAGCATGAAACTTCCCCAGACCAGTGTCACGCACGAAGCCGTGGTCATCGACGGTCATGTCATCACCTCGCGCGGCCCCGGCACGGCCATGGATTTTGCGCTCGCCCTGATCGAAACCCTGCTGGGAAAACAGAAACGCGACGAAGTCGAGGCCGGTCTGGTCAGATAACTTCCATAGGCCCTTATGTCCTACATTGAAGAATCCCTCTCCAGCGGGGAAGAGATCCGGGCCATCTTCAAGTTCCACTGGGTGGCAAAACTGCCCATGATCCTCTGGATTATTTTCATAATAACGATCCCGCTTGCCATATGGGAATGGCTTAAACTGCACTATACCGAGATGGGCGTTACCAACAAGCGCGTGATCCTCAAGACCGGTATCATCAGCCGCCATTCCGAAGAAATGAAGCTCTCGTCCATCGAGACCGTGGAGATCGAACAGGGCATCCTGGGGCGCATCCTGGGTTTCGGTACCGTGAAAGTGACCGGCAAGGGCCTCAGTGATCTGGTGTTCACAAAAATCTATAATCCGATCGATATGAAACGCAAAATAGAAAGTATCGATACAAACTAGATTTGTGTGTTTAATTAAATATCCCAACCATAACGCTGATGCCGGTGGATGTAGTCCACTTATGGACACGATACTAAGATTCAATTAACCGGGTTGCTGATTATGCTTAGTCCGGTTTTCATTTGGCCCCCCCGATGGATTGTACAAATTCCTCGCCGGTGACCTGTGTTTGATCGGCCTCCTTGTTTTTTTCAGCATTTCCCCTGAACCATTTTTTAACACCACTGACAACACCGCCTGATTCCTCATCCTTTGTTGATTCTGCGGTTGCCCGCTCCAGGGATTGATCTTCAACAGGAGCAATATTCTCTTCGTTTGTGATGTTTTTCTCTTCTTCCTGTTTGCTTATTTCTTGCAGCTTTGCCTGTAACGCCTCATTGGCTGGTTTGATCTTGTCTGATTCCGGCCAGATTTCACCCGCCTTGCTGATATACAGTCTGGCGCGATCAGTATTGTTTGCCTTTATCGCGCCATAAGCCAATGCGACATATTTGTCAGATATGGTATGTATACCTGCATTGGCCTGTTCATTACCTGGATCGATGGCCAGTACCTGTTGGTACTGTTCATAGGCATTGTTACCCTGCGGAGTGGTCAATCTTAATTCCTTGATGCTTGAATCCGCCAGGGCGAGCTGCTGCTGAATATTGTCTTCGCCGTCAGCGGTTTTCTCCTCGATTGGCGGGTCCCCCTCAGCCTGCCGGTGGTATGTTGCTGTATCAGTATTGGCTGGTGTATCTGTTTGTGCAGTAACGACCCCTGATGTAACTGAATCCGGTTCCTGGAGTTCTGGCGCTGCCACTTGTGCCCCCTCTCGATCCGCCATCATTATAATGCTTGCAATAATAACGACAACCACTGCGGCGGTGACCACCATCAATGCCCGTTTTTTTGTCAGCCATGCAGCATTTGGTTTCTTGAATACTGCGTTTGTTTCAGGGGTATCATTTACAATTACTCCATTCCCTGTTGCGATCCGGATGGTTTTTTCATCAACACCTGTGGTTTCTATTTTCTTTGTGGGTGCCTCGTCCACCCTGATCATGGATATATAGTCGTTTGCAGTGGGCCCTTCATTCGCAGCAGTTTGATTCTCACCGATGTGAAATTCCATTATCCATTCCGTAATCGACTGTGGCCGATTTCCGGCCTTGAACACCAGAGCGTGATCGATTGCTTCAAGAAATTTATTTGAATATTCTGCCGGCACCTGTTGTGTCAACGGGATATAATTATCCCTGCCATCGTTCATGATGGCCTCACCGCGATCAACCGCATTCATTGGTGCAGAACCTGTAATGACTTTGTAAATGGTTGCACCCAGCCCATAGATATCTGTCCAGGGCCCCTGTTTGTCACTATTGCTTGTATATTGTTCTATTGGAGCATATCCCGGTGACACTAAATTGGTCAGTGAATGGACACTGGCCTGCCGGATTTGTCTGGCCGATCCAAAATCCAGCAGCACCGGGCTCCCGTCCGCTGCCCTGATAAAAATATTTCCAGGTTTGATATCACGATGAATAAACCCCTGAGCATGCATTTTCTGTAACCCGTCCAGCAACGGCATGATAATTTGCATGATCTTCTTTTCTGTCAATCCCCTTTGGTGCTTGATAAATTCATGCAGACTTTCACCAATCTCATAGTTCATTACCATATAGGCCGTGTTGTTGGCCTCAAATGCATTAAAAACCCGGACCAGGTTCGGATGTTCAAATCTGGTGAGGGTACGTCCCTCACTGATGAACCTGCCCAGACCGAATTTAAAATCTTCCTCAAAGTCACTGGAAATGGGTCGTACCATTTCATCCGCCACACGTATGGCGAGGTGTCCCGGCAGGTATTCCTTGATGGCCACCAGACGATCAAGGTTGACGTCATGTGCCAGATAGGTGATTCCGAACGACCCTCGACCCAGAACACGTTTTATGCGGTACCAGAGCAGTTGGTCGTCTGGTTTCAAGACATTTTGATGTAAATCTTCGTTTATCATTTTCCAGCCGGATTACATGACTATAATAAGCTGTGCCCCCAGACAAACCCGGAATCCCATACCAACTAAAATGTAAGCGATAAAACA